>OCTW013417838.1_pt1 | contig 61311 bp, 47 predicted proteins | sample 1539671 | NCBI WGS metagenome assembly OCTW01 (sample SAMN02144230, study PRJEB22623) | gut metagenome | biome: sheep rumen | host: Ovis aries | place: New Zealand | reverse complement strand
TCTGGCGAAGCACATGGCCGAGCACAACAAGGTCTCGACGTACGAGATGACGGTGCTCGTGCTGGGCGAGATGGTGAAGTGCATGGTTCACCTGCTGAAGGAGGGTCAGCCCGTGAAGCTCGACGGCTTCGGCACGTTCGGCGTGAGCATCGACGCCCAGGGCAACGGCAAGGGCTCGCTGGCGGAGGCGGTGGCGGCTGGTGCCGACGCGCTGATCAACGGCGTGCACATCAACTTCACGCCTGAGAACACGAAGGGCGAGAAGCTCACCTCGAGGGCGTTCAAGCAGGAGTGTCTCTTCGAGTTCGGCTACCTCGTGGAGAGCGAGAAGCGCACCGTGGGCGGCAAGGAGCGCCGTGTGCAGAAGAAGACGCCCATCAGCTACCTGCTCGCACCGCAGGCCGACGGCAACGGCGGCGAGGGCTAAGGAGAGGTTGTTCTTTGTCTAAGGAGAATAGGAGAAAAGGAGTTAAAAAATCTCCTATAATCCTAAACTCCTTAGAACAAAAAATCTCCTTTGAAGCGAAAAATGTCTAAGGAGAATAGGAGAAAAGGAGTTTTTGCAAAGAAATAAATCTCCTAAACTCCTAAACTCCTTAGAATAAAAAATCTCCTTTGAAGCGAGAATGTCTAAGGAGCATAGGAGAAAAGGAGTTAAAAATCTCCTAAACTCCTAAACTCCTTAGAATAAAAATCTCCTTGGAAGCGAAAATGTCTAAGGAGCATAGGAGAGAAGGAGTTAAAAATCTCCTATAATCCAATAATCCGTAGAATAAAAGTCTCCTTAGAAAGCGTGGATGCCGATGAGCCAACGCGGCTCAGGAGACGGGCCAAAGCGTTAAGAATAAACAAAAAACGCGGGGCGACTGAAATATTTCTTAACTCATGCCGGTAAACTCTTAACTTTTCATTATCTTTGCACGCGAAAACATCATTTATAGACAGAAAAGCAAAAGCAGAAAGATATGACAGCATTCAAAGACCTGGCGCAGCAGCGCCGCAGCCACAGAAAGTTTACTAACGAGGAGATCGACGCGGAAGACCTGAAGCTCATTCTGCGCGCCGCCCTGATGTCGCCCACGTCGAAGAGTCAGCGCGTCTGGCAGTTCATCGTCGTCGACGACAAGCTCTCGCTGGAGAAACTCGCCGACGCGAAGAACCTCGGAAGCCAGTTCCTGAAAGACGCTCCTGTAGCCATCGTCGTGCTGGGCAACCCCATGCAGAACGACTGTTGGGTGGAAGACGGCTCCATCGCCGCCATCAGCATGCAGTATCAGGCAGAGGAGCTGGGCCTGGGCTCGTGCTGGGTGCAGATGCGCGGGCGTGGCCTCGACGACGGTACGACGGCCGACACCGTCATCCGCGGCATCCTCGACATCCCCGACGAGCTGAACTGCCTCTGCGTGGTTGCCATCGGCCACTGGACCGACGAGCGCAAGCCCCAGAGCGAGGACAAGCTGAAGTGGGAGAATGTACACCTGAATAAGTTTTAGTTTACGGTTTACAGTTTACGGTTTACAGTTTACGGTTTACAGTTTACGGTTTACAGTTTACGGTTTACAGTTTACGGTTTACGGTTTACAGTTTACGGTTTACAGTTTACGGTTTACAGTTTACGGTTATGATTAACTACGATTTGAATAAGATACGGGCGATCATCTTCGATATCGACGGTGTGCTGAGCGCGGAGACCATCAACCTCGACGCTGACGGCGTGCCCCTGCGCACGGTGAACATCAAGGACGGCTATGCCATCCAGCTCGCCATGAAGCTCGGCCTGCGCATCGCCATCCTCACGGGTGCCAGGGTCGACAGCGTGCGGGTGCGCTATGAAGGTCTGGGCGTGGAGGACATCTACATTGGCTGTGCCGTGAAGATAGAGACGTACGACCGGTTTCTGGCCAAATACGGTCTCAGCGACGACGAGGTGATGTATATGGGCGACGACATCCCCGACCTGGAGGTGATGCGGCGCGCGGGCTGTCCCGTGTGTCCCAAGGACGCCTGTCCGGAGATAAAGGATGTGTCCGTCTACATCAGCGACCGCAAGGGTGGCTATGGCTGCGGGCGCGACGTGATCGAGCAGACGCTGCGCGCTCAAGGCAAGTGGGTGATGAATGCCAAGGCCTTCGGATGGTGATGTTTTTTCGAGGAGTGAGGAGTGAGGAGTGTGGAGTGAGATATGATTCGTGGAAAAAGAAAGAGAAATGATGAATGGAAGATATAAGATAGTGCTGGCGAGTAATTCGCCACGGCGACGGGAGCTGCTTGCAGGGCTCGGGCTGCCGTTTGAAGTGCGGGTGATGGCGGACATCGACGAGTCGTACCCCGCCGACCTGCCGGTAGGCGAGGTGGCGCGCTATATCTCTGGCAAGAAGGCCGACGCCTATCGCGGCAGTCTTGCCGACGACGAGCTGCTCATCACTGCCGACACCGTGGTCATCGTCGGCGACGAGATCCTCGGCAAGCCCGTCGACGAGGCCGACGCCACGCGCATGCTCCGGCTGATCAGCGGGCGCACCCATCAGGTGACCACGGGCGTGGCGATGCTTACCACCACCCAGGAACGACGGTTCGCCGTGACCACCGACGTCACTTTCCGCCCACTCACCGACGACGAGATACATTATTATATATCGCGCTATAAGCCCTTCGACAAGGCCGGGGCCTACGGCATACAGGAGTGGATCGGGTACGTGGGAGTGACGAGCCTCCGCGGCAGCTACTACAACGTGATGGGGCTGCCCGTGCAGCGTATCTACGAAACGCTCCAACAGATAGAATAAACACACACACATTTATTTAAAACACAATGACACTTAGGATAACAATTCACACACACCACCATAAGGCTCTGATGCTGCTGCTTGCAGTTTCGACCCTCTTCGCCACCAGCGCCACGGCGCAGAAGCGCCAGATGGCCGAGGCCGAGGGCTATCTGCGCAACGGCAAGAACCTTGAAAAGGCCGAGCAGCTCATGACCAAGCTGCTGCGCGACTCGGCCAACCAGCAGAACCGCCGCATCTACGACCTGTGGCTCCAGGCTGTGGAGAAGCAGTATGGCGTGCTCAACGAGCGCATGTACAAGCATCAGAAGATCGACACCACGCAGCTCTTCAATCTCACGCGACGGATATTCACCATCGCCGAGCGCCTCGACTCGCTCGACAGTCAGCCCGACAAGAAGGGTAGGGCACCGCTCGACTACCGCAAGGACAACGCCCAGCGGCTGCTCACCTATCGGCCGAACCTCTTCTTCGGAGGGGCCAACCACCTGCGCAAGGAGGACTTCAAGACTGCCTTCGACTTCTTCGAGACCTATATCGACTGTGCCCGTCAGCCCCTGTTTGTCGACCACCAGCTGCTACAGACTGACGGGCGCATGGGCGAGGCAGCCTACTGGGCCACCTATTGTGGCTACCGCCTCGGCGACCCCGTGCTCACGCTCCGTTATCAGGACCTTGCAAGGCGCGACACCACCAAGCTGGAGTTCACCCTCCAGTATGCTGCCGAGGCATGGAACCGATTGGGCGACGAGCAGCGCTACACGGAGATACTCTGGGAGGGATTCGCCTTCTTCCCGCAGTCGGCCTATTTCTTCCCGCGGCTCATGGACAGCTATACGCGCAAAGGCAACTACAAACAAGGACTGCTCGTGGCCGAGGAAGCGCTGAAGTCGGACTCGCTCAACGAGCTCTACCTCTTCGCCAAGTCGACCATGCTGCTCAACCTGGGGCGCTATGCCGACTGCCTCACCTACTCAGACCGTCTCATCGCCGTCAACGACCAGATGGCCGAGGCCTACTATAACGCCGGTACGGCCTGCCTGAACATCATCCTCAACATGGACCCCCGGCGCCACAAGAAGCAGATACGCAAGATGTACCAGAAAGCCCAGCCCTACATGGAGACCTACCGCCGACTGGCACCAGCGGCCAAGGACAAATGGGGGCCGGCACTCTACAGGATATATTTCAATCTGAACTTAGGAAAACAGTTCGATGAGATCGATAAAATCTTAAAGAAATGAAAAAGTTAGGGCATTATATTGGTAGTATGCAAAATAATGCCTAACTTTGTCATTTGGAATGATGTATTAACAATCTAAAACAAATAAAAACGTAAGAATTATGGCAGACAATGCACAGTTGATCGCTCAGTGCGAGGCACGGGCAAAGGAATGGCTCTCTCCGGCCTTTGACGAGGAGACACGTAAGGAAGTACAGGCAATGCTCGACGCAGAGGACAAGACCGCCCTCATCGACGCCTTCTATCAGAACCTCGAGTTTGGTACGGGTGGTCTGCGCGGCATCATGGGTGCCGGTACGAACCGCATGAACAAGTACATCGTAGGCATGGCCACGCAGGGTTTTGCAAACTATATCCTCAAGGCCTTCCCCGGCCGCAAGGATCTCGCCGTCGTCGTGGGCCACGACTGCCGCAACAACGGACGTATGTTCGCAGAGTCCGTGGCAGCCATCTTCTCGGCCAACGGCATCAAGGCTTATCTCTTCGAGAGCCTCCGCCCGACGCCAGAGATCTCGTTCGCCATCCGTCAGCTCGGCGCTCAGGCTGGTGTGAACGTGACTGCCTCCCACAACCCCCGCGAGTATAACGGCTACAAGGCCTACTGGGAGGACGGTGCACAGGTGCTTGCTCCGCATGACAAGGGTATCATCGACGAGGTGAACAAGGTGACCATCGACCAGGTGAAGTTTGAGCCGAACTACGACCTCATTGAGATCATCGGCGGTGAGATGGACTGGGACTACCTGCAGGCCGTGAAGGAGGCTATGGTGGATCAGGATGTCATCCTGCGCCAGAAGGACCTGAACATCGTCTACTCACCCATGCACGGCACGGGTCGCGTGATTATTCCCGAGGCTCTGCGCTCTTGGGGATTCCAGAACATCCACGTGGTGCGCGAGCAGATGGTAATCGACGGTAACTTCCCCACCGTCGTCAGCCCGAACCCCGAGAATGCCGAGGCTATGACGCTGGGCATGAAGCTCGGTACGAAGCTCAATGCCGACCTCGTGATCGCCTCCGACCCCGATGCCGACCGTCTGGCCATCGTCTGCCGCAACAATAAGGGCGAGTGGGAGATCCTCAACGGTAACCAGACCTGCATGATGTTCTGCTGGTATATCATCGCCAACAAGAAGAAGCTCGGTCAGCTGAAGGGCAACGAGTTCCTCGTGAAGACCATCGTGACCACCGAGGAGATTGCCGAGATCGCCAAGAAGAACGGCGTGGAGCTGCGCGACTGCTACACAGGCTTCAAGTGGATTGCCAACGAGATCCGCATCTCTGAGGGCAAGCAGAAGTTTATCGGCGGCGGTGAGGAGTCGTTCGGATTCCTGCCGTTCGACAAGGTGCGCGACAAGGACTCCCCCGCATCTATCTGCCTGATCTGTGAGATCGCAGCCTGGGCCAAGGACAACGGCCGCACGCTGTACGACCTGCTGATGGACATCTACGCAGAGTATGGCTTCTCGAAGGAGACTACCATCAACGTGGTGAAGCCCGGTAAGAGCGGTGCCGACGAGATCAAGCAGATGATGGTCGACTTCCGCCAGAACCCGCCGAAGGAGCTCGGAGGCTCGAAGATCTGCCTGTGGAAGGACTATCAGACCCTCGAGGCAACGAAGGCCGACGGTACGAAGGAGAAGATCAACATGCCTACCACCTCGAACGTGCTCCAGTGGTTCTGCGAGGACGGCACGAAGGTCAGCGTCCGTCCTTCGGGCACAGAGCCGAAGATTAAGTTCTACTGCGAGGTGAAGGATCCTACCTTCAAGTGCGCCGGCTGCTACGAGCGTTGCACCAATGCTGCCAACGAGAAGATCGAGGCCATCAAGAAGAGCCTCAATCTGTAAAGAGATAGGTCAACAAGAAAACAGACTCCCTGTCATATCGTGGCAGGGAGTCGTTTTTTATTTGATGGTTTGTGGTTATGACTTCGGCATGTCGATGATGAATCGGCATCCGTCGTGATAGGTGGTGTCGAGGGTGAGCTCTCCGCCGAGACTGACGATGTGGCGCTTGGTCAGAGGCAGTCCCAGGCCGAGGCCTTGGGAGAGGTCGTCGCTCTTGGTGAAAGGCTCGAACATCTGATCGATGAACTCATTTGACAGCCCTTTCCCTACATCCTCGACAACGAATCTGACGGTGTTCTCCGTCTGCGAGATGCGCAGGGTGATATGTTTGCCGTCGGAGTATTTCACCGCATTGAAGAGCAGCTCGTGTAACGATCGCGTCAGATAGAGACGGTTAGTCTTGATGGTGCAACTGTCGGGCAGGCTGCTTTCCACGTTGATGATTGCATTGGGAGCATAGCGCCGTGTGTAGTCGAGACAGCCTTGGGCCAGCTGGTTGCACACCACCACGTCGTTACGCTTGCTCTTAAGCTCCTCTGATATTCCGATGTCGGAGCAGTTGAAGAGCATGAGAACCATGCGTTTGAAGTGGATGGCGTTGTGCAGCATCATATCCGTGATCTCCGCCTTCTCATGTCCGGGCAGTGCCGGGTTCTCCTGCAGCACCTGCGCAAAGCCGGCGATGATGTTCAATGGCGTACGTATCTGGTGCGACACATTCTGGATGAAAAGCGTCTTCTGCCTGACGGCCTTTTCTGCCAGCAACTTGGCCTCAGACAGTTCTTTATTGCGCTGTTCGGTCTGAAGGGTGGTCTGACGTATGCCGGAGGCCTGGTCGTCGATGGACTGCTGCATGATGGCAAAGCTGTTCTGCAGGCGCCCGATGGCATCGTCGCGATGTGTGTGAGGTATCTTGTCGTCATACTGTCCGGCAGCCATCTTCTTGAGCATGCCCAGCAAATAGGCGAGGGGACGGAGGGCCTGGTTCACCATGCGCCGGCTGAGCCACAGGATACCGAGAAGTCCTACGATGCTAAGTGCCAGGATGAGGTAGGATAGCCGATGGAATCCCCTCATGATCTCTTTGTCGGGACAGACGAGTGCGATGCTCCATGTGGTGCTGGGGACGGGACGATAGCTGACGTGACACGCCCGTCCGTTGATGTCGACATGCATGCTGCCCGACTTGCCTTCAATCATCTCGTAGCCCAGCGTACGGAGCTCTGCTATATGGGTCTGCTCGAAATCGTCGAAGATGGTTGTCCTGAAGAGTCGTGTACTGTCGGGGTGGATGAGATAGCGCCCATCTTTGCCAACCATCATGAAGTAGGCATTAGGGTAGGGTGGCGTGGCGCTATTGACGATGTCGGAGAGGCCTTTAAAAGAGAGGTCGGAGGAGATGACGCCCACGATGTGGCCATTTTGCCGTAGCGGCATACAGTAGGAGGCGATGGTCTCCAAGGCTTTGATGCCACCCTCTGCATCGTCGTCGTAGGGGTCGATCCAGATCGGCTTGTCAGCAGTTATAGCCGACTTGTACCATGCCTTTCTGAAGTAGTCGTAGTCGCCCTCTCGCTTCGTGACGATTGAGTCGCCTTGGAAGATGGAATAGACGGAGAAGTAGTGCCCCATCTGAGGGAAATGGTCGGGTTCGGCGCTGATGGAACAGCCATAGACGAGCCGGTTGAGCATGACGATACGCCGGCTAAGCTCGAACAGCGAGTCGGGGTGGAAGTTGCGCTCGGCAAACCAGGAGTTGCTGTTGGTGGCGGTCTCTATGGTGAGCAGGTATTTCTTCACGTTGTGCATGGTGATGTCGAGGGCGCTCACCGCCCGTTCGCCTGCCACCCGATGCACGAAATGACGCGACTGGATGAAGAGCAGTCCCAGCGACAGCAGGAAGATGGGTATCGCCATGAGCATGATGCCCAGGCTGAGCTTTGTTGAGAGGCGGCTACTGGTCTTAGGCATGGGCACCCTCCTTTCCTGCTTCTTTGAGCATGTGGTCGAGAATATCGATGATGACCTTGGTCTGCTGCTGTATCACGTCTGCCGTGTGCACGGGATCGTCGTTCACGCTGTTGAGGATGGCATCGGCGGGCGACACCATCTGGTTGGTCATAGCGTGGAGGAACGAGGTCTTCGTCCGGTCGGCCTCCTGAGTCTGACGGTAGGCACGCTGCAGTACCTCATTACGCTCCTGCAGTTGAGCCGACAACCGGTTCTGCTCGCTCATGTGTACCGATAGAGCGCGCTGCATCTTCAGGAAGTGGTTCTGCAGCTGTCCTATCTCGTCGTCGTGGGTGGCTTGTGGCACCGTCGCGTCGTAGTCGCCCTCTGCAATGCGCTGTGCGGCGTATGTCAGCTGGGCTAAGGGTAACAGCTTGCGATGCGCGTAGACGCGGCAAAGCAGGAAGAATGTTGCCAAGCCAATGATGGCGATGGCCAGCAGATAATATAGCAGCTGGCGGTGAGCGCTGAAGATATCATTGTCGGGATATACCACCCCCACGCTCCAGTTCAGATAGTCCGTCACGCGGCCTGGCACATCTGCCCGTGTCAGGGGCTGGAATACCACGTACCAAAGGTTGCCGTCGAGCTTGATGGCTTTAAAGCCCGATTCTCCATTCACCATGGCGTTGCCTATCTCGCGTATGGAGGGGTCGGCACCGTGTTCTAATTGCGTGAAAATAGTTTGGTGGTACAACTTCTCGGCATCTGGGTGAACGATATAGGTTCCCTTCTGTCCCAGCAGCATGGTATAGCCATTGGGTGAGGGCTTAGTGGCGAGGATGAATTCTGAGAGCAACCGTATCGGCACGTCGACACCCATCACCCCGACGCACTTCATCTTCCCCTCGGCGTCTGTGCCTTTTGAGGTGTCGAATATAGGCAGCGAGAAGGTGATCAGCGCATCATCTATCGGGCCGTCTTTTAGGGGTTCCATCCAGTAGGTGCGTTGTGTTTTCAAAGGCTGGGAATACCAGGCCTGCTTGGTGTACGACTCATTGTGGAAGGATTGTGGTGTCTCGAGTGTGTCTCTGCCATTGAGCCAGTCGCCCTCGATGAGATTCCGCCTGACGTAGGCCATGAACTCATCCCGTCCGGGGTAGTATCCGGGTTCGAAGGCGATGGCACAGCCAGCGACGTAGCGGTTGCTCTTCACGAGCTCGCGGCAGTAGTCTTCCATAAGCTCGGGCTGGTCGAGGTGCTGTAACACGTCCCAGTAGTAGTTGCCAGCCCCTTGTTCCACGCTCAGCAGTATGTTGTCTATGTGCTGTGCCGTTGCCTGGAGTGTATTCTCCGCGCTATGCATGGCCTCTTCTCTGAGCACTTTGCGCGAGAAGTGGAACATCACGCCCATGACGCCGGTGAGCAGCATGGCTATCACTAAGACCATCATCAGGCTCAGCCTGAGCGATAGCGTATGGGGGATGGCTTTTGACAGATTCATCACAAACTTATCTCTTCGGATGCTGCAGGAGGAACGTCTCGGCTCGGGCGAGATCATCGGGGGTGTCGATACCCACGGTCTCAACGTCAGTCAGTCCCACGCGGATGCGGTAGCCGTTCTCCAGCCAGCGGAGCTGCTCGAGGCTCTCGGCTTTCTCGAGGGCACTCTGAGGCAGACGGGTGACCTCTGCGAGAACCTCCCGGCGATAGGCATAGACGCCCAGGTGCTTGAGGAAAGGGAAGTGGGCGAGCCAGTCGCCGGCCTCTACACCTCTCACATAAGGGATGACACTACGGCTGAAGTAGAGGGCGAAGCCCCGACGGTCGACGACGATCTTCGGCGAATTGGGGTTGCGCACGGCCTCGATGGATTCGAAAGGCTTGCCCAGCGTGCCGATCTGTGTCGAGGGGTCGTCGAAGAGATGCATGAGCGTCTCTATCTGTGAGGGCTGCACAAAAGGCTCGTCGCCCTGGATGTTGATGATGACATCGGCATCGGTGCCCGTCTTCTCGGCAGCCTCCTCGATGCGGTCGGTACCGCTCTTATGGTCGGCGCGCGTCATCACAGCCCGTCCGCCGAAGGCTTCGACACAGGCGAAGATACGCTCATCGTCGGTAGCCACGTATGCCTCGGGCAGCACGCTCATGGCCTGTTCGTAGACTCTCTGTATCACCGTCTTGCCACCCAGCATGGCCAGCGGCTTGCCCGGAAAACGCGTAGAGGCGTATCGGGCAGGAATAATACCTATATATTTCATATTGGTTGCAAAGGTAATGAAAAATCTCCATTTTATCGTTAAATTATATGGAAAAGTTTGGGCGGCACTAAAATTATTAGTAAATTTGCAAAAGTTTTTTAAGACGAATACACATGACATCGAAACGATATATCACTACAATACTGTCACTCATGCTTCTGTTGCCCATTGGCGCACAGAAGGTTACGCTTGGCTCGACGAAGACCAAGGATGGTGGCGACTACAACGGAGAACTACAGTCGGGAAAGCCCCACGGCAAAGGCCGTGCCGTGTATAAGAACGGAAATCTGTATGAGGGCGAGTATGAGAAAGGCAAGCGCCAGGGCTATGGCACCTATCTCTTCACCGACGGCGAGAAATATGAGGGCGAGTGGTTCCAGGACCAGCAGCACGGTCAGGGTACCTATTACTTCGCCAACAACAACCGCTACGAAGGCTTGTGGTTCCGCGACTATCAGCACGGACACGGCATCATGTACTACTTCAACGGTGACAAGTACGACGGCGAGTGGTTCAAGGACATGCGCTCGGGCAAGGGCCGCTACACCTTTGCCAGCGGTGCCTACTACGACGGCGAGTGGGTCAACGACAAGAAGCAGGGGCAGGGTGTGTTCGACTGGGGCGACGGCTCTTCCTACAGGGGTGAGTGGAAGGACAACATGCGCTCGGGCAAGGGTACCTTCCGCTATGCCGACGGTGACTCGTATACCGGCCAGTGGCAGCACGACGAGATGAATGGCCGCGGCATCTATAAGTTCCAGAACGGCGATGTGTACGAGGGCGACTACGTCAACGGCAACCGAACGGGCTCGGGTATCTTCAAGTATGCCAACGGCGATAAATACTCCGGCTCGTTCGTCAATGGCGACAAGCAGGGACAGGGCACGTTCATCTGGAAGAATGGCGACATGTATACCGGCCAATGGCAGCACGACAAGCAAGAAGGGCGCGGCAAGCTGACCAAGAAGAACGGCGACCAGGTGGAGGGCCTCTTCCGCAACGGCCAGCCCAATGGTGAGTGCATCATGCGCTTCGCCGACGGCTCAAAGTTCAAGGGTCATATGAAGGACGGCAAGCGCAACGGTCCTGCCATCGAGGAGGACAAGGACGGTACCCGCTTCGAGGGCACCTACGTCGACGATATGCGCGACGGTAAGTTCATCGAAAAAGACCGCAACGGCAAGATTGTGCGCCAGGGCACCTACACCCGCGGCCACCGGACATTGTTATAAATTACACTAATAATATAAAAGCTTATGATTATTGACACAATTGACAAGTTGGGCAACTACGTGGCTCTCAACCCGCTGTTTGCCGATGTAGAAGCATTCATCAAGGCCAACGACCTCCAGACGATGGAGCCTGGCAAGTATCCCATCAAAGACAAGGACCTCTTCCTGAACCTTCAGGTGGCCAAGGGTCGCACCAAGCAGACGGCCTTCCTCGAGACCCACGTCGAGATGATCGACATCCAGATTCCCCTCTCTGCCTCGGAGACCTTCGGCTATACGCCATTGTGCGATCTGCCTGCCTTCGAATACAATGCTGAGAAGGACATCACCAAGTATGGCGACACCCAGCCCCAGACGTATGTGACGGTACAGCCCGGACAGTTTGCCATCTTCTTCCCGCAAGACGGCCACATGCCCTGCATCACCGATGCCCCCGAAATAAAAAAAGCAATCTTTAAAGTTAAAGCATAATGGCAACAAAGAAAGAAACCACAACAAAGAAGACTGCCACGAAGAAGGCTGCTGCCCCCAAGAAGGCCGCAGCCAAGAAGACCACCGCCAAGAAGGCTGTGGAGATGAAGCAGCCCGAACATATTGGACTCGTGAGAAACGACAGCTGGCTGGAGCCCTTCGAGGGAGCCATCCGCGGGCGTCATGACCACGCCCTTTGGAAGATAAACCAGCTCACGCAGAACGGCAAGAAGAAGCTCACCGACTTCGCCTCGGGCCACTTCTATTTCGGACTCCACAAGCTCGCCAAGGGCTGGGTGTTCCGTGAGTGGGCGCCCAATGCCACCGACATCTACCTGATCGGTGACTTCAACGACTGGCAGGAGAGCGAGAAATACCGCTGCAAGCGTATCGAGGGCACCGGCAACTGGGAGCTGAAACTCTCGGAGAAGGCCCTGAAGCACGGCCAGTTGTATAAGATGAAGGTGAAGTGGAACGGTGGCGAGGGCGAGCGCATCCCTGCCTGGTGCCGTCGCGTGGTGCAGGATGATCAGACGAAGATATTCTCCGCCCAGGTGTGGAACCCCGAGCCCTACGTGTGGAAGAAGAAGACGTTCAAGCCAAAGAAGTCGCCCCTGCTCATTTACGAGTGCCATGTGGGTATGGCACAGGATGCCGAGAAGGTGGGCACCTACACCGAGTTCAAGGACAATATCCTGCCGCGCGTGGCCAAGGCCGGCTATAACGCCATCCAGGTGATGGCCATCCAGGAGCATCCCTACTACGGCTCGTTCGGCTACCATGTCAGCAGCTTCTTTGCTCCCAGCTCGCGCTTCGGCACCCCCGAGGAGCTGAAGGCGCTCATCGACGAGGCTCACCGTCTGGGCATCGCCGTCATCATGGACATCGTACACTCTCACGCCGTGAAGAACGAGGTGGAGGGCCTGGGCAACCTCGCCGGCGACCCCAACCAGTTCTTCTATCCCGGCGACCGCCACGAGCACCCAGCATGGGACTCGCTGTGCTTCGACTACGGCAAGGACGAGGTGCTCCACTTCCTGCTCTCCAACTGCCGCTACTGGCTCGGAGAGTTCCACTTCGACGGCTTCCGCTTCGACGGCGTCACCTCCATGCTCTACTACAGCCACGGACTGGGCGAGGCCTTCGGAGGCTATGGTGACTATTTCAACGGACATGAGGACGACAACGCCATCTGCTACCTCACGCTGGCCAACTGCCTCATCCACGAGGAGAACCCCAACGCCATCACCATCGCCGAGGAAGTATCTGGAATGCCCGGACTGGCTGCCAAGTTCGAGGATGGAGGCTATGGCTTCGACTACCGCATGGCCATGAACATACCCGACTACTGGATCAAGACGATTAAAGAGGTGCGCGACGAGGATATCAACGTCACCTCGATCTTCTGGGAGGTCAAGAACCGCCGTCCCGACGAGAAGACCATCTCCTACTGTGAGTCGCACGACCAGGCACTCGTGGGCGACAAGACTATCATCTTCCGCCTCATCGACGCCGACATGTACTGGCACTTCGCCAAGAAGGACGTGAACGACATCGCCCAGCGAGGCATCGCCCTGCACAAGATGATACGACTGGTGACGGCAGGCGCCATCAACGGCGGCTATCTGAACTTCATGGGCAACGAGTTCGGCCATCCCGAGTGGATCGACTTCCCGCGCGAGGGCAACGGCTGGTCGTACAAGTATGCACGCCGCCAGTGGAACCTCGTCGACAACAAGGACCTCTGCTACCACTGGCTGGGCGACTTCGACCGTGAGATGCTCAAGGTCATCAAGAGCCAGAAGAATTTCCAGGATACGCCCGTACAGGAGATCTGGCACGACGAAGGCGATAAGATTCTCTGCTTTATGCGAGGCGACCTCGTGTTCGTGTTCAACTTCTCACCTGACCGCTCTTATACCGACTACGGCTTCCTCGTGCCTACAGGCTCTTACGAGGTGGTACTGAATACCGACTCGAAGGACTTTGGCGGCAACGGCTTTGCCGACGATACGATGACTCACCTGACGAACTACGACCCGCTCTACGTGAACGACCATAAGGAGTGGCTCAAGCTCTACATCCCCGCACGGTCTGCCGTCGTACTGAGAAAGATGAGTTAGTCTTACGAAAATGAATTACAATCATCCATTGAGAAGCGGTAGCACCGTCACCATCCGCGTGATGTGTGCTACTGTTTTTGTGCTCTTCTGCTTCTGCTGGCTCTACTTCTTCCAGGCCGACCAGCTGGCGATGACGCAGCACGTGCTCAGCCACGGCCTCACGCGCTACAGCCCCCTCGCCGGAGCCCTCATCATCACCACCGTGCTCCTGCTGCTGCAGCTCGCCGTCAGCGCCCTCGTCAAGCTCACCAAGCGGTCGCATGCCCTCACCTACGTGCCCTCGATGATGCTCCTGGCCCTCGTCACCGAGATCAGTCAGCAGATAGAGAGTGGCGAGGGCGTGAGCCTGTGGGGATGGGTGCTGCCGCTGCTCGTGCTCTTGGCCTGGGGCGCCGCCGTCGTCGTGGCCCGCTTCCTGCAGGAGGCTGAGACCGACCGCAATTTCTCGCTCGTATCGCGACCCATGTGGATCAACGCCCTGCTCATGGCCCTGCAGATCATCTGCGTCGCATGGATAGGCAATACCAACGCCGTCTATCACTACCGCATGCAGACGGAGACGCTCCTGGCCAGTGGCAAGTACGAGAAGGCCCTCGACGTGGGGCGCGAGTCGCTCGAGAGCGATGCCAACCTGCTTATGCTCCGCATGTATGCCCTTGCCCGCATGAATGCCCTCGGCGAGCGCCTCTTCGAGTATCCCATCACCGCCGATGTCGACCAGATACTGCCCACCAACCATCGCACTCAGATGTACTACTGTCCCGAAGACAGCCTCTACCGCTTCCTCGGTGGCCGCCCTGCGGAGCCCATGGCGCCACTCCACTTCCTCGAGCTGCTGGAGCGCCGCGATAGCGTCGTCGCCCCTCAGGTGGCCGACTACAAGCTGTGCGCCCTGCTCATCGACCGTCAGATAGACCGCTTCGCCAGCGAGATTGGCCGCTACTATGACCTTAGCGACCGTCTGCCCAAGCACTACCGCGAGGCCCTCGTGCTCTACCGCCATCTGCGGTCGAATCCCGTCGTCGTCTACCATCACGCCGTCACCGACGAAGACTGGCGCAACCTCCAGGAGCTCGAGAGCCAATATGCCGACCCCACGGAGCGCAAGGGCAGGGTAGAAGACCAATATGGCAATACCTACTGGTATTACTACGAATACCTGTAGTCTCTGCGATGTGGTATGATACCCGTCTGAACGGCACTAATTTGCCCCTCGGGGTTTAGTTAGGGTAAAGTGGGAGTTTAGTTAGGGTAAACTCCCACTTTAGAGTAACTAAAGTCAGGGCTTGCACTAATCCGCCTCAATAGAGATAGTAGGAAAACCAATCATCCACAAAAAGCAAAGAGGCTCGTTTCATTGACGAAGCGGGCCTCTCTGTTTATTATAACCGTTCGGGGTAGGCGCGGGGGCTACTTGTAGAGGTAGCGCTTGATGGAGCGCTTGGGCGTCTTCTCGAACTCCTCCTCGCGAATCTCTATCTCGGCCACCTTCTCGTAGGCGGGAATCATATCGTTGAGCCCGTTGAGGTTCTGGTCCATGATGTTTCGGATGTCGTCGGCAGAGAACTTCATGTTCTTCGCCTCGTCGTAGTCGGGATAGACCAGGGCGACGAGCTTGTTGTCGCGCTGCACGACAAGGCTCTCTACGACCATCGTCATCGAGTTGAGCTTGTCTTCGATCTCCTCGGGATAGATGTTCTGCCCGTTGGGTCCGAGGAGCATGTTCTTCGAGCGCCCGTTGATGAAGATGTTGCCCGCATAGTCCATCGTGCCCAGGTCGCCGGTGTGGTACCATCCGTCGCGGTCGATGGTCTCGGCCGTGGCCTCGGGGTTCTTATAGTAGCCGAGCATCACGTTGAGTCCGCGTGTGAGTATCTCGCCGGGGATGTTTGCCGGGTCGGGAGAGTCGATCTTCACCTCCATGTGGTAGGCAGCCTTGCCGCAGGAGCCGGGGGCGAAGTAGTGCCAGTCTTCGTAGCCGATGATGGGTGCGCACTCCGTAGCGCCGTAGCCTACGGTGTAGGGGAAGTCGATGCGCTTGAGGAACTGCTCTACTTCCTGGTTGAGGGCGGCGCCGCCGATGATGACCTCGTACATCTGCCCGCCGAAAGCCTTGAGCACCTCCTGGCAGATCATCTCGCGCACCTTCTTCGAGATGACGGGCATCTGCAGCAGCAGGCGCATGCGGTTGTTCTGGATCTTCGGGAACACCTTCTTGCGGATGATCTTCTCGATGATGAGGGGCACGGCAATGACGATGACGGGCTTGATCTCGGCCAGCGCCTGGGCGATGATGGCGGGCGAGGGCACGCGGCTGAGGTAATAGACGTGGCAGCCCTTGAGGAACTCATAGATGAACTCGAAGGCCATGCCGTACATGTGGGCCATGGGCAGCATGGAGATCACCTTGTCGCCCGATTTGATGACATTGCCCAGCACGTGGTCGGCAAAGTCGGCATTCGACCACAGGGCGCGGTAGGGGATCATGACGCCCTTCGAGAATCCCGTCGTGCCCGAGGTGTAGTTGATGAGTGCCAGCTCGTTGGGGTCGCCCTCGGTATAGTAGTGCACATGCTCCTTGCGGAAGTACTTGGGGAACTTCTTGCCGTAGAGCTCGTTGAGGTGCTCGCGGGCATAGGTGAGTTTATCGGTACGCGAGATCATCAGCGAGTAGTCGGGGTTGTTGATGATTCCCTCCAGATGGGGCATCTGCATCGGGTCGATGATGGTGGCCACGTGGTCACCCACAAAGAGCAGGCGGGCCTCTGAGTGATTCACAATGTTGTGGATCTGCTCGGCATTGAACTCATGGAGGATGGGCACGGCGATGGCGCCATAGGTGAGGGTGGCGAGGAAAGCCACGGCCCACTGGCTGGAGTTGCGGCCGCAGAGGGCTATCTTGTCGCCCCGGCGGATGCCGCTGTTCTCAAACAGGATATGAATTTTCTCGATTTTGCGTGCCACATCATGATACTGTAGCGTCTGGCCCTTGAAGTCGGTCAGCGCATCGCGATCCCAATTGTCAATGATGCTTTTCTGGATCAATGAGTTAAAACTAGGTATTTTTTCCATAACGATTAGTTGTTCTGATATAAGTAGCGTTTGATACTCTTTTTAGGGGTCTTTGCGAACTCTTCTTCGTGCAGCTCGATGGTTGAGATACGGCTGTAGACGGGCAGCACGGCGTTGAGTTCCTGACGGTTCTGCTCCATGATGTCCTCCAGTTCCTGCTGGCTGAAGTTTACAATCTCGTCCTTGTCGGGATGCACGAGAGCGACGAGCTTCTCGCCCCGCTGCACGACAACGCTCTCTGACACCATCGCCATCGAGTTGAGCTTGTCTTCAATCTCCTCGGGATAGACGTTCTGGCCGTTGGCGCCAAGGAGCATGTTCTTGATGCGCCCGCGGATGAAGAGGTGGCCCGTGGAAGCCATCGTGCCCAGGTCGCCGGTATGGTAGTAGCCTTCGTCGTCGATTACCTGGCGTGTGGCCTCGTCGTTGAGGTAGTAGCCGAGCATGACGTTCGTGCCCCGGGTGACGATCTCGCCTGGTATATGCTCTGGGTCGGAAGAGAGGATCTTCACCTCCATGCGGTCGACGGGAGTGCCGCAGCAGCCCGCCACGAAGTCCTTGTAGTCGCAGTAGGTGATGAGCGGGGCGCATTCCGTCGTGCCGTAGCCCACGGTGAGCGGGAAGTTGATGGAGAGCAGAAACTCCTCCACCTCCTTCGAGAGGGCCGCACCACCCACGATCACCTCATAGGCCCGTCCGCCAAAGGCGTTGTACACCTCCTGACAGATGCGCTCCTTCACCTTCTTCGACACCACGGGCATCTGCAGCAGCAGGCGCATGCGGTTGTTCTGTATCTTCGGGAACACGCGTTTGCGGATAATCTTCTCGATGATCAGGGGGACGGTGACGATAAGCGTGGGCTTCACGTCGGCAAAGGCCTGGGCTATGATGGCCGGCGACGGCAGACGTGTGAGGAAGAACAGGTGGCAGCCATGACAGAATCCGAAGAGGAACTCTACGGCCATGCCATACATGTGGGCCATGGGCAAGATGCTAAGCAGGTTGTCGCCCGGATGTACTTGCCGCCCCAGGCGGTCGATGATAAACTCCACGTTTCCCCAGAGGGCGCGGTAGGGCAACATCACGCCCTTTGAGAAGCCTGTTGTGCCCGAGGTGTAGTTGATGAGTGCCAGCTCTTCGGCCGAGTCTTCGTAGTAGTGCACATGCTCCTTGCGGAAGGCTTTGGGATACTTGCTGCCAAACATCATATTTAAATGTTCGCGCGCATACGTTATTGACTCCGACCGGCTGATGAGCAGCGAGAAATCAGGGATGTTGATGATGGCCTCGAGCTGGGGCATCGCCTCAGGGTTGATGGTCTTGACGGCATAGTCGCCGATAAAGAGAATTTTGGCGCCAGAGTGGTTCACGATATTGTGAATCTGCTCGCCATTGAACTCATGCAGAATGGGCACAGCAACAGCTCCGTAGGTAAGGGTGCCAAGGAAGCTGACGGCCCAATGGGCAGAATTGCGGCCGCAGATGGCGATCTTGTCGCCCGCCTTGATACCGCTGTTCTCAAGGAGTATATGTAATTTCTCTATCTTGCGTGCGACATCGTGAAACTGGAGAGTGATTCCCTGATAGTCGGTCAGGGCATCTTGATCCCAGTTCTCCGTTATGGCCTTTTGGATATAAGCATTGAAACTGCTAAATTGCTCCATAAAAATTGCACATTTATTGAAATTTTGTGCAAAGGTAATACTAAATCTGCACATTTCAAAAAAAAATGTGCAATATTTTATGCTCTAAACAAAAAATAACTTATAATGACCAAAAAGTATCAATTTATGCGTAAAAACGAACACAGCTATTCGTATCTCATCGACTTGGCTGGCTGTATACGGGAAACGAGATAGCTGGGGGCGATCAGCACGAAGACACAGATGAGGAGCGTGGCCACGTTGAGGAGCAGGATGAGGGGGATGTTCAGTTCCATAGGTGCCTGGCTGACGTAGTACACCTGCGGGTCGAGCCTCACGAGACCGGTGTGTTGCTGCAGTAGCACGATGCCAATGCCCAGGATGTTGCCCCATAGCATACCCTTGCCGATGATGAAGACCGAGAACCACAGGAAGACGTGGCGCACAGTCTTGTTGCGCGTGCCGAGGGCTTTGAGGATACCTATCATCTGTGTGCGCTCGAGGATGATGATAAGCAGTCCGCTGATCATCGTAAAGCCTGCTACGAAGACCATCAGCACAAGTATAATCCACACGTTGATATCGAGCAGTTCGAGCCAGGTGAAGATGTTGGGATAGAGTTCGTAGATGGTCTGGGTGATCATCTGGTTGCCGTGTCCGTCGTCAGTACGGTTCACATGGTCGACAAAGGCCTCTGCCGTCACGTCGAGACGGTCGAGGTTGTCGACAGCCACTTCAATACCCGTGCAATGCCCCTCATCCCAGCCGTTCAGGCGGTTGGCCGCATAGAGGTCTGTAAAGCAGAGGTTCTCATCGAAGCGCGTCATATTGGTCTGATAGATGCCAGCGACGGTATAGCGCCTGGTCTTCACGTCTTCCTCGCCCATGAAGTAGGCATAGACCTTGTCGCCAACAGCAAGGTGCAGCTTGTCGGCAATCATCTTCGACATCAGCAGCTGGTAACGGCTGGTGGAGTCGCTGAAGGCAGGTATCTCGCCGTCAACGATGTTCTGCTGAAGGAAACGCTTGTCGAACTCTTGCCCCACGCCCTTGAACATCACGCCGAGGAAGTCGTCGTCGGTCTTGAGCAGTCCCTGGGTGATGGTATAGCGCTGTACGTGGCGTACGCCCTGCTGTTGGCCGAACACCTGCATCATGCTGTCGTCGGCACAGATGGTGTAAGGGTCGATCTCGTTGTATCTCATCAGGTTCTGCACCTGAATATGTCCGCCGAAGCCGGCCACCTTGTCGCGTATGGTGTGCTTGAATCCCAGCACCACACACACGGTGACAATCATCACCATCAGTCCGATGGCCACCCCAACGGTGGCAATACGGATAGCAGGACGACTCACCTTACGTTTGTCGCCCTGATCGCTATAGATGCGCCTTGCTATGAAAAGCGGTAGATTCAATGTGTATGAACCTTGAGAGTTGTTTGTTTCTGATTAGTCGTCTACACGTCCCGGATAGGCTTCAAGAGCCTTGCGCAGCACGAAGAGAGCACGCTCGAGGTCTGACTTCTTCAGCACGTAGGCGATACGTACCTGGTTGATGCCTGCACCCGGCGTGGTATAGAAGCCGGCGGCAGGAGCCATCATCACCGTCTCGCCCTCATAATCGAACTCTGCCAGGCACCAGCGACAGAACTTCTCCGCGTCGTCGACAGGCAGTTTGGCCACCGTGTAGAAGGCTCCCATGGGGATGGGTGAGTAGACGCCGGGGATGCGGTTCAGTCCGTCAATAAGGCACTTACGGCGCTCCACGTATTCGTCGTACACGTCGCGAAGGTATTCCTCGGGTGTGTCGAGCGATGCTTCGGCCACAATCTGTCCGATGAGGGGCGGGGAGAGGCGAGCCTGACAGAACTTCATCACAGCGGCACGCACCTGGGCGTTCTTCGTGATGAGGGCACCGATACGGATGCCGCACTCGCTATAGCGCTTCGACACGGAGTCGATGAGAATCACGTTTTGCTCGATGCCTTCAAGGTGGCAGGCGGAGATATAAGGCGAACCAGTATAGATATATTCGCGATAGACTTCGTCGGAGAAGAGATAGAGGTCGTACTTCTTCACCAGGTCGCGTATCTGGTTCATCTCACGACGGGTATAGAGGTAGCCCGTGGGGTTGTTGGGATTGCAGATCATGATGGCACGGGTACGCTCGTTGATGAGCTCCTCGAACTTCTCAACCTTTGGCAGCGAGAATCCCTCCTCGATGGTGGTGGCAATGGTGCGTATCTTGGCACCTGCCGAGATGGCGAAGGCCATATAGTTGGCGTAGGCGGGCTCAGGCACGATAATCTCATCGCCAGGATTCAGACATGAAAGGAAGGCGAAGAGCACCGCCTCTGATCCGCCGCTGGTAATGATAATATCATCGGCCGTCACACTGATATTGTATTTCGCGTAGTATGCCACCAACTTCTCCCTGTAGCTCAGATAGCCCTGGGAGGGAGAATACTCGAGAATGTGGCGGTCGACCTCCTTCAGTGCGTCGAGAGCCACCTGGGGAGTAGGCAGGTCGGGCTGGCCAATGTTCAGGTGATACACCTTCGTGCCACGCTTCTTGGCAGCAGCGGCCAAGGGGGCAAGCTTCCTGATAGGTGACTCGGGCATCTCAATGCCGCGGACGGATATTTCTGGCATCGTTGAACTATTTACGATTTATTGATTTACGATTTACTTTTTTTTATTTTCGGCTGCAAAGGTACAAATTAATTTTGAATTTGTGTGTTTTTTCAATTTAATTATGTACTTTTGCAGCAAAATTCTGCCTGCAGGATTAAATCGTAAATCGTAAATCAATAAATCGTAAATATATTTTAGGATGAACTACGAGGAATTGCTTGAGACGCGTGACGCACGTAAGACGATGAAAGTCAGACTGCCGTATGGCTTTTTCTATAAGCGTCTGATTGACGGGAAATACTCCAATTTCGTCGAGTTCCACGACGAGATAGCTGACAGCATCACATTCAACAACAGCGTGAAAGCCGAGCATGAAGCCCTGGCAGAGATTCACTCTAAGCAGCAGCTTCATTACACGCCGAATGAGGGGGAAGAGGGCATCTATGCCATCGCCGTTGAGGTGGGAAACTATATTACCATCGAACAGCTGCTTAACGAGAATCCGTCGATGGTGGCAAAGAGCGACTTTGTCACGACCACTCTTCGCGACCTTCTTGACATCACGACAGAGCTTCATAGTCACGACATCTACCACGTTTGTTATGCGCCATCGAACATACTGGTGCGCAAGAGTGACGGGGCTGTACGACTGCTTTGTCATGGCTCGTTCTACGAGAAGATTGGAGCCGACGTGCTCTACGACGGACTGGAGGATTTCGTCGCCCCCGAGGTGCTCTCTGGCGGTAGTGCAAATGCCTGCAGTGATGTCTACTCCATCGGATGCTTTATCAACTGGATCTATCAGTCGTCTGGACTGCCCTTTGAACTGCGCCATGTCGTCGAGAAAGCTACCTCATCCGATCCCGACAGTCGATACCCCTCGGCAGAAGCCCTGAGACAGGCCGTCAATAAGGCGCGCACTTTGCGCAAGACGGGAACCATCGGCCTCACTGCACTCGCCATTGCGCTCTGCATAGCAGGCCTCTTCATGTATATGCTGCCAAATCGCGAGCCAGTAGAGTTCGTAAAACCCGTAGAAGAACCTATCCCCGATGACCTCTTTGAGGATAACATAGATGAATATCTTGGCATCGGAGCTGATGCCGACTCGGCTACCATCGCAGCCATTATCGCTAACGAGAAACTGAGGGACGACTCTGTATCCGTCGACGAAAAGCGTATGCGCACCTATAATGCTAAAGCCGAGGCCATCTTCCGCAAGCAGTTTACAAAGGCTGCTGATATCATCATCTCGCGTGTCTATAATACCGAGTCGATGAATGGAGAGCAAACGGTCTTTGCCGCAAAGTCGAAACAGATGACAGAGGATTTGGCGAAGAAACAGCAGGAGCTGGCAGCCCTGACAAACCTCAGTTCAGACCGAACGCAGGCCATCGCCGCAGAAATTATCGAGAATATTACAAAGAAGAAAATGGAGGCGATGGACAAAGACTTTATAGGCCTAAGGCCTCGTCAAGAGGAAAAACAAAGCGTAAAGCAGACCGACAATAGCTCTTCGGCTTCGCCTGCCACTCGTCCTGCCACATTCTCTTCAGCGTCATCAACAAAAAGTACTACTGGCAACAAAAAGTCTATATACGATCGCTATAGAGACAAGTACGGACAGGATCCGCTCGATCCTATCGAACCCGACAGATATAGACCGATAAAAAAATAATTTTAAGCAAAATATGAGATCTAGAACAGCAATTTGGTTTGAATGCAAGATCCGTTACGAAAAAGTGATGGAAGACGGCTTGCAGAAGAAAGTTAATGAGAATTACGTTGTCGACGCCTTGAGCTTCAGCGAGGCTGAAGAGCGCATCATGGAAGAGATGTCGAGCTATATCAGCGGAGAGTTCGACGTTGCCGACATCAAGAAGGCTACTTACAAGGAGATATTCTTCTCCGACGATGATATGGCCGACAAATGGTATAAGGCAAAGCTACAGTTCATCACCATCGACGAGAAGACTGACAAGGAGAAACGCAGTAGCGTGAACTACCTCGTGCAGGCAGGCTCCTTCAACGGTGCGGTGAAGAACATCGACGAGGTGATGGGCGGTACGATGATCGACTATGTCATCGCCTCCGTGTCAGAGACCACGCTGATGGATGTCTTTGAATACAAGAAGGGCGATAAGCAAGAAGACAAGCCCGAATACGAACAATAGTAACAATGGACTACGACGTAAAAGGAAAACTTCACAATGTATTGGACACATTGCCACAGGGTGTACGCCTTGTGGCAATTTCCAAATACCATCCTAATGAATATATCCTCGCCGCCTATGAGGAAGGGCAACGCATCTTCGGGGAGAGCCATGAGCAGGAACTGCGCCAGAAGCACGAGTCGTTGCCAAAGGATATCGAGTGGCATTTCATAGGCCATCTGCAGACGAACAAGGTGAAATATATCGCACCGTATGTGTCTATGATTGAGGCTGTTGACTCGCTGAAGCTCCTGCGAGAGATTAACCGCCAGGCAGAGAAGTGCGGACGTGTCATCAACGTTCTCTTAGAGCTTCATATTGCTGAAGAGGCCACCAAGTACGGCCTCTCGCTGGATGCCTGTCGCGAACTCCTTGCGGCTGGCGAGTGGCGCCAGATGCAACATGTGCGAATCTGCGGACTGATGATGATGGCATCGTTTGTCGATGACCACGAACAAATCCGGCGTGAGATGCAGACTGCCGCAGACTTCTTCGACGAGGTGAAGGCCCAGTATTTTGCCGACGATGACACCTTCTGCGAACGTTCGTGGGGGATGAGCGACGACTATCCCATTGCCCTGCAGACACGTTCGACAATGGTACGCGTGGGTACAGCTATCTTCGGCCCTCGCGTCTATTAATTGTTGCTGTCAACCGGGGTGGGGCAAGTCATCTCATCAAACTTCTTCGGCTGACACTATTTACATTTTTTCGGCTGATGGCCGAAATAATACTGGTCGCGCTGCCTTGTAATGCTGCCGTAGTTGATGGCATGTACGGGACAATGGTGATAGCAGGCCAGACAGCAAGTACATCGCTCGTTGTGAATCCATGCGGGCGGTGTACCTTTGATATTATCCACAGGACAGACTTTGGCACACACCCCACAACGGGTACATACGTCTGCATCGACCGTAAACTTCCTGTCTGTTATCATCCGCTTGTTGAAATAGCTGCCAATAACATAAGAATAGAGTCTGGGCGTTGCTCCCTTCTCCAGTTCCTCAATACCTCGGCGACGCTCGCCGACCATCTGTATGATATGTGGCATCTGCTGTCGTGCCAGCTCTATCTTCATGGCTTCCTTCTCTTCTGAGTCGGTCTTCATAAACGGCAGACATACATAACTCTCTGGCATGATCACGGCAAATAGTGTTTCTGCCTGGAGTAGATGACCATTGTCGCTTTGCAAATGCTTGTTGGCTGCCAGTTCCTTGTTCAGGATAGTCATCGCTTCTCCCATGTTGTCTCCACAGGTGGTAAGCGCCCAGCAGTACGGCTGCTCGCCTGCCTGTGTCCGGCATAGGCGTAGCCGGCTGATGAACGTTCTCACAATCTTTGGCGGCTGCCAACCATGTGTGGGAAAGCAGAATCCGATCCGCTCGCCCTTATGGAGACAATACTCGTATCGTCCTTGCCTTATCAGGTCGGGAATGTATAACAATTCTTCTCCGATTGCGTCAGCAATCTGGCGTGCCACCCATTTCGTATTTCCTGTGCCTGTGAAATAGAATATCATATCGCGTTTTCAAGTTATTTTATTCATGGTGATAGGGCTCGCCTCGGATAATCGTACAGGCACGATACACCTGTTCGGTAAATACCAGTCTGACCATCTGATGCGAGAACGTCATCTTTGACAGTGACAACTGCGCGTTGGCCCTTGCGTAGACTGCCTCAGAGAAGCCATAAGGACCTCCGATCACGAACACCAGCCTCCGTGCTGTATTACGTTTCTGCTCGAGCCATCGAGCGAACTCCACGCTGCGCAGCTCCCTACCATGTTCGTCGAGCAGAACCACAGTGTCACTCGTCTGCAACTGCCGCATGATCAGCTCTCCCTCAGCGACCTTCTGCTGTTCCTCTGTCAAGCTCTTTGTGTTCTTGAGCTCAGGTATCGTCACCAGGTCGAAAGGCATATAGTGGCTGATGCGCCCCACGTAGTCTGCGATACCTGCCTGAAAGTGGCGGTCTGTAGTCTTACCGACCAGTATCAGCAGTGTCTTCATCGTCGTCGATGGCGTAAATGCTCCTGCCGTGGTGCATTGGGCAGAGTGTCTCGTTCTTGTCTATCTTCTGATATTCGTGACGGCGCTGAGGGTTCATGGGGAACCAGCCTTTTTCCACGCGCTTCTTTTGTGAGAACAGTTCGCCGATGCCCCAGAGGGCCGATGCACCAAACACGCCCAAAAAAGAGGATAAATACACATTCTCTGTAAAGAGGGCAGCAGTGAGACAGACGATGCCTATGGCCAGATACACACACCATGGACGTGTGCCCCAATGGTATTCTGTTTTGATCACGATCGGGTGCCAGATGCCTATGGTGAGGAAGGTCATGATGGCAATACTAATTCCAGTAAAATACATGTCTGTTTATATTTGATTTCAAATTCTATTATTTCTGTATGCAAGTCTCTTCGAGGAACGTTTCGAACTGACTCTGGTAACCGTTGAATACGTTGATATCTACATCGCCTTGAATGCCTGCCACTCTTCCGTCTGACGATAGTTGCCAGAAAGTAAGCCTCAAGTCGGGCTTATATTCGCTGTAGCGCGCTATCCACACGCTATAGTCACGCTTCAAGTCGGTCTGTTTCGAGAGGTAGTTGTTTACAAACCGCTGGTTCACGTAGAGTATGGGCTTCACTCCCACGTGGTGCTCGACAATCCTCAGCCATGTACGGATATGTTCAAACATTCGCTCTTCGCCGCCCATCATCCTAATCTGTGCGTCGGAGGGTTCTATATCGAGCACAGGTGGCAGGTCACCGCTGCAAAACAGGGTGTTGCGGATGAAATACTTTGCCTGCTCAGCGCCGTCCCTGCGGACCGACCAGAAATGGTAGGCGCCAGTACGGATGCCCTGTCTGCGCGCCTTTCTATAGTCTGCGACGAAATATTGGTTGCGTATGGTGGTACCCTCAGTCGACTTAATATATACGAACGATACTGGATAGTCAGCTATGCCGCTCACGTTATGGTTGCCACGCTTGCCAACGTGCGTGATGCGCAGACGATTCCAGTGTATTGGAAATTTCTTCCTACCCTTGCCGTGCTGGTAGCGCGAAATGTCGATGCCGTATATCCGCTCGGTCGTATAGCGCATGCGTTCACCCATGAAACGATTGCCGTGCCAGATTCCTGCACGTAGGTTCATCTCTCCGTTAGTGGCAGTCTCTACAGCTAGCCCGAACCCGTCGCGTTGTCCATCAATCCAATGGCCTTCATAATAGCCTTGGCCGTCTGTACGGGTATAGGCTCCGTGACCCGTGGCCTGGTTCTGCCTGAAGTCACCCACGTAATTGCCTGTCGAGTCAACCCTGACACCCATCGTAATCGAGTCATTCCTACAGACACCTACGATAGTTCTGCCCAGCGCGTCGAGTGCGATGACTGTTCCCTCTCTGCGATGGCTATTCCACTCACCCACGTTCCACAGAGGAATATTCTGGTCGAGAACCACCTCATGACGCTTGCCTCCTGCAAAAGCCACCACCATCTCATAGCCTTCATCCTCCAGGTTATGGCGCTTCAGATAGTAATCCAGTTCGTCGCCGGGTAGGGGTGAAAGATACGCCGCCTTTCGAAGTTGTTGTGAGTCAGTCGGAACGATGGCCTGTGCCGCCCATGTCTCGCCCAGGCATAGTCCTGTTTGGTGGGGCTTTACAGCGAGCAAGTTTACGGCAACGATAGTGCCGATAACGATGATCGATAGTGCAAATGACTTGTTCATTCTGCTAGTGTAGGGGCGTTTGAGGATGCAAAGTTACTGAATAATATTGAATGTTACAAATTATTTCGCATCTATTTTTATTCCTGTATTTGTGCTAATGCCTTCCATGAACCGTGGAAGGCATTAGCATAATAGCACCTCTGTGAGTCGTGGAAGGCATCTCCATGACCCGTGGAAAGTATCTCCTTGAATGATGTTCTTTAGATCACCTTAAAGTCAAGCACCCGAAGATCTTCGTTGCGCGACGAGGTGCCGTAGAGTATCTGATAGCGGCCAGGACGGACGGAGAGTTCGTCGATAGTATCGTCATAGTACTCGAATGCCTCGCCGCCGAGGGTGATGGTGGCGCTGGCGGTCTCGCCCGGGGCGAGGGAGAGCTTCTGGAATCCCTTCAGTGCCTTGATGGGTGCGCCAGGATCGTCAAGAGCCTTCACGTAGACCTGTACGGTCTCTGAGCCTTCGCACTTGCCGGTATTAGTGACGGGCACGGTGAGCGTCACCTTACCGTCGGCCTTCATCGAGGTTTTGGAGAGCCGGGCCTTGCCAAGAGCGAAGGTTGTGTAGGAGAGGCCAAAGCCGAAGGCGTACTGCGGTTGGCCGGTGTAATAGCGGTAGGTGCGGTTCTTCATCGAGTAGTCGAGGAAATCTGGCAAGTCATCGGTAGAGCGATAGAACGTTACGGGTAGCTTGCCACCTGGATTGTAGTCGCCGAAGAGCACCTCTGCCAGCGCTTTCGAGCCTCCCTGACCGGCATACCATGCCTGCAGCAACGCGTCGTACTGACCCTCGACACTGCCGAAAGCGATGGCTGAGCCGGAGCAGTTGACGAAGACGACGGGCTTGCCTGTGGCATGCATGGCGCGGACGAGCATCTGCTGCACCTTCGGCAGTTCGATATCCTGCTTGTCGCCGCCTTCACCCTCCATCTGTGCGGAGATACCGCCGATAATGACGATGGCATCGGCTACACTTAATTCCTTAGCTAGATCCGTAAAGTCGGCTATCTTGCGTTCGCAAATGTCACCACGTAGCATGGCGAATTGGCCATTGCCGTGACGGTATTCGATCTCAACATCGTAGGTCTTACCAGCCTCGACGAGGAACGACTTGTATTCAGGCTTTCTTCCGAAACCGAAGCCGCGACGCATGCCACCCTTGGCCTCTTCGACCACCTCACCATTGACTTTCAGGATATAACCGTTGTCTGTCATAAGGGTGTATTTCATCTCGCCGGTGAAGGTGGACTTGTATTGTCCGCTGATGCGTACGGAGAGACTATCGCGGCTCACGCCCTGTGCAAAGCCCCAGGCACCGAAGGTGGAGAAGTTGAACGGCTCGGTGAGGTATTCAATTTTGGCGGGCTCGCCTTCTAGTTCGCGGTTGTTCCAGAACTCTACCTTTATGCCCTGTCCATCGTTAAAATCCTGGAGGTGGTGGATGGTGGCATATTCATCGTTGAGTTCACAGGCCTTGTGGTAAATGATGTTCGTGCTGGGCAGGGCAGCTTTGATGCCGTCGAGCAGCGAATGGGTGTGAGCCTCGGTGGGTGTGCCGCCATAGTTGCCGTTGAGCATGGCGGCATCGTCGGCATTAGGGCCAATGACGGCCAGTGTCTTGATGCTCTTTGAAAGAGGCAATACATTTCCCTTATTCTCTAACAGCACCATCGACTCACGGGCAGCCTGGGTGGCGAGGACGTCGAAGGCCTCACAACTGATGACCTCGGGACCGAGGTTCGCCCAGGGCAGCATGTCGGCAGGATCGAACATGCCGAGTTCGAAGCGGCCTGTGAGCGTTTTGCGCAGATGCTGGTCGAGGTCGCTCTCCTTGATGAGGTTCTTCTGCAGAGCCTCGGTGAGCATCATGAACACCTTACCACACTCGAGATCGGTGCCGTTAAGCACAGCGTCGACAGAGGCAGAGAGCCCATCTTTGTGAGTCTCATGCTGGCCACGGTTGAAGAAGTTGTTGATGGCGTCGCAGTCGGTGACCACTAGTCCGTCGTAGCCCCACTTGTTGCGTAGGATGTCAATGAGCAGGCGGTCGCTGGTGCAGCAGGGTTTGCCCTCAAAACGCTGATAGGCACACATCACCTCGCGCACGTCGGCCTTCTTCACCAACGCCTTGAAGGCGGGTAGATAAGTCTCCCAAAGGTCGCGGTTGGTGGGCTCAACGTTCATCGAGTGACGCAAGGGCTCCGGCCCGCTGTGCACGGCGTAGTGCTTGGCACAGGCATGGGTCTTGAAGTAGCGCTTGTCATTGCCCTGCATACCCAGTACAGTCTGAACGCCCAGTACGGCATTCATGTAGGGATCTTCGCCGCAGGTCTCCTGCCCGCGTCCCCAACGAGGGTCACGGAAGATGTTCACGTTTGGGCACCAGAATGTCAGCTCGGGGTTACCTGGGTAATAGATGACGCCCATAGGGACATTGAATAGCTTCGGATCGCTATGGTCGGTACGGTTCCAATTGGCGCGAGCCTCGTCGCTTACGGCCGAGAAGACGTCGTAGACCAACTTCTCGCTGAAGGCAGCGGCCATACCGATGGGCTGAGGGAAGACGGTGTATCCACCCTGGCGCACACCGTGACAGGCCTCGCTCCACCAGTTGTAGGAGGGTATGCCTAGACGGTCGACTGATATCGACTTATTCATCATCAGACCAACTTTCTCCTCGGGGGTGAGCATCGAGATGAGATTCTCCACACGTTCTGGCGTCGGCAGCTGTGGATTCTGCCACGGATACTTCTGCTGGGCCGAGACTCCTATAGCGAGTCCAACCAGCATACTCATTACAATAATCTTTTTCATCATGATAATTAATTAGTTAGATATGTATTTTATATAAAGTTGCAGATAACGCTTAATTACTCCGGGTGAAACTCAAAGTGCTGAAAGTCCTTCACCGTCCGCCAGGCTCCGCCCCAAAAGAATCCGTGCTTCAGAAAGAGCCGATAGCACAGGTCATTCTTATCAATCTTGTATCGGAAGTCTTTCTTGCGGTCACAATAAGGCCCTGCAGTGACGGGCTCTACGATACGCTCACCGTTCTTTCCTGTCCTTATGTAGGGATTATAGAGAGGGTTGATGTCGATGGCAAGACCACGGGCGTGATATGAAAGCTTCTTCGTGCCCGACACTGGACGATAGCAGAAGCAGCTGGTATTGTTGTCACGCATCTGTCGTTCGTCGTCGGCATCATACTCATCAGCCAGGCGTATCCTCTGGATAGGGTAGTGCTGGCGGTAGAGTTCCATGAAGATGCTGATAAGTTTCTTGGCGATGAGTTGGTTGCAGACTAGTTCGCCGTGATGAGACTTCCCATCATAGTCCCAGTGCATGACTTTGAGGTAGCGTAAGTCCTTGCGGCCTATGATGCCGTTGGGCTGATAAGTCTTTCCCTGCATCTTCTGCCATACCGAGTCGGGAATCTCATGAATAGAGAAACACGCATCAAAATCCTGGCTCTGTGCAGGAAGGCAGCCACAGAGCCAGAATAGGATAATCGATAAAATCGTGAGTCTCATCAGCGTATCACTTTTTTATCGCCTTGGATATAAACGCCTTTCTGCGACGGTTCGCCAAGAACCTTCACACCGCCAAGATTGTAGACAGCTGCATCGCCTGTATTATCTGCTACGACAGAACGCACACCGAGGGTGCCGTCAAGTTCTTTCTTGACAAGCTCGAACTGCTTCAGAAACTCCTTGCTGTTGTGCAGACGGGCGTAGACGGCAGAGCCCACCAGGCGTCCGGCCTCTACATCACTCTGCCAGTGATAACCTGTGATGACTCGTCCCTGTCCATACTGGTAGGCACGTGCCAGCAAGTCTTCCTCAGCATCGGGATTCAGCTCTGACAGCACCAGTGCATAGAGCCATCCTGTAGAGGCGTGGCCAGAGGGATAGGCACCGATATTTTTCTCAATATTCTCTGCTGGCGGATAGGCTGTGGCCTCGTTCAGTTGTTTATAGGGCCGAGGGCGCTTGTAATAGTTCTTGCAACTGCGGGTAGCACCGTCGCCCAGATAATACATGCGCTCACAAAGCTTATACAGCTCAGGGGTTGTCGTAGCCGAGAGGGTTCTGCCAAAAGCAGAAGAAAAGATTGTCAGCAGATAGTCCAGATCATTGTTTACATCGTCGATGGCTACCTGTCCTTCGTCGGTCGAACGGATGCTCTTGCCTTCAATAAACTTACTCAGGTCGGTAGTGGCAAGTGCAGAGACTGTATCAGGCGGTGCCGGCAGATAGTTGACGGCATCGGGCAACTGATCGTTGTTGTAGTATTGATTGGTTTCTTCCGTCAATGCAGGACTGACATATACCGTGCCTGATACTTTCTCATATTCTGTCTTTGCCGAGGCAATCATCGCATTGACACCAGTATGGTCATGAAGTCGTACCACCAAAGCACTCGCCAGCAGACGGGCTGCCTGAACATCACTGTCCCAATGATAACCTGTCACCACAGAGGCCTGGCCAAACTGATAGCCGCAGAACAGGATCTGGTCTTGCTTCTCAGGACAGATCTCTGAGAGCAGCAGGGCATACATCCAGCCCATCAGGGCCTCACGCGAGGGAAAGGAACTCTCGTATGTATAGTCGCCCTCCTGATCGGGAATGAGCGATGTTTCGTCGAAACGCACATAGGGACGGCGGAAGAATGAGAATGAGCTCTTGGCCTGCTTGATGCTCTTGTTGCCATATTCCATGCAATACTCAAAGAGTTCTGCTATATATGGAGTTTCACTACTTGACAGCGTAACACCTATGGCCTTGGAAAAGGCATCCAAATAATAAGGTGCCTTGGCGTTAAAATCGTTCTGAGCCTGTATGCCAAGGTCTGTGCCTCTCATGGTCTTTCCCCAGGCATACTGGAGATAATCCTTGATGTACTCTACAGATGTTTCCACAGGAGGGCCCGGCAGGAACCGTCCAGCATCAGGTACAGCCTGAGCATGAAGGTTACCGCAGCACACGGCTGCGATAACCACTGATAAGAATAATCTCATGTTTCTCTTATGCATCATTGTAATTATTATTAAGCAAAGGCGACTGTCAGACCCGCCATGACGATAGACACCATCGACATCAGTTTGATCAAGATGTTCAGCGAGGGACCGGAAGTGTCCTTGAACGGGTCGCCGACGGTGTCGCCGACAATACAAGCCTTGTGAGCAAACGAGCCCTTACCGCCAAAGTTTCCTTCCTCGATATTCTTCTTGGCATTGTCCCATGCACCGCCGGCATTGGCCATGAATACGGCCAGCGTGAAGCCGCCGGCCAAACCGCCGACGAGCAGGCCAAGAACACCTGCCACGCCAAGGATGATTCCCACGAGGATAGGAATGATGATGGCAAGGACAGAGGGGATCACCATCTCGTGCTGAGCAGCACGGGTGGATATCTCCACACAGCGACCATAGTCAGGCGTGCCAGTTCCTTCGAGGATGCCGGCAATCTCACGGAACTGCCGACGCACCTCCTGCACCATCTTTTCCGCAGCACGACCTACTGCCTCCATGGTCATACCACAGAACAAGAAGGCAGCCATAGCACCGATGAAGGCTCCTACGATGACCTTGGGGTTCATCAAGTTCACCTGGAAATAGTTCATGAAGTCTGGGATGGTAGCATCGGTGGCACTGATCACATCGCCTGCCACATTGGTCAGGGTCTGTCCGGCACGAGCCATTGCGATCTTGATTTCCTCGATGTAAGAGGCCAGCAATGCCAGAGCTGTAAGGGCAGCAGAGCCGATGGCAAAGCCCTTACCTGTAGCAGCAGTGGTGTTTCCTAAGGCATCGAGGGCATCGGTGCGGTGACGCACCTCCTCACCCAGTTTCGACATCTCTGCATTACCGCCAGCATTGTCGGCAATGGGGCCATAGGCGTCGGTAGCCAGGGTGATGCCCAGCGTAGAGAGCATTCCAACTGCTGCGATGCCGATGCCATAAAGGCCATGCGACAAGCTCTCAGCACTCATGGAGAGATCGAAACCATTGGCACAAAGATAGCTCAGCATGATGGCTACACCAATGGTAATGACAGGTATGCAAGTAGAAATCATACCTGTACCAATACCTTTGATAATGACAGTAGCAGCGCCAGTCTGACCAGCCTCTGAGATTTTCTGGGTTGGCTTGTATGAATGAGAGGTATAGTACTCAGTGGCCTGGCCGATGATTACACCGGCAGCCAATCCGGAAATCACAGAGAAAGAAAGTCCTAGCCAGTTCTCTATACCCAGGAGGTAAAGGATGGCGAAGGTTGCTATGGCTATCAGTACAGCACTCACATTAGTTCCTAACGACAAAGAGTGGAGCAGATCCTTCATCGTGGCACCCTCTTTCGTACGTACGAGGAAAATGCCTAAGAGCGAGAGGAATACGCCCACAGCAGCAATAAGCATCGGTGCAATGACAGCTTTAAGCTGAATGTCAACACCCGCTACGGCAAAAGCAGCGGCGCCGAGGGCTGCCGTTGAGAGCACCGAACCGCAGTAACTCTCGTATAAGTCGGCACCCATGCCTGCCACGTCGCCTACATTGTCACCAACGTTATCGGCGATGGTAGCCGGATTTCGCGGATCATCCTCAGGGATATCTGCCTCGACCTTACCTACAATATCTGCACCCACGTCGGCAGCCTTCGTATAGATACCACCTCCGACACGTGCAAAAAGGGCCTGTGTAGAAGCACCCATACCGAAAGTCAGCATAGTGGTAGTGATAGAGATGAGTCCATCGGGGTCGAACTGGTTGAGTACAATAAACCAGATGGCGATATCAAGCAGTCCGAGACCCACCACCGTAAGGCCCATCACAGCACCAGAGCGGAAGGCTATCCTCAGACCTGCATCCAAACTCTCACGGGCGGCGTTCGCCGTGCGTGCCGAGGCATAGGTTGCAGTCTTCATGCCAAAGAATCCAGCCAGTCCGGAGAAGAAACCGCCTGTAAGGAATGCGAACGGCACCCAGTGGTTCTGAACATTAAGTCCGTAAGCCATAAAGGCAAACAGAGCGCAGAGCACTACAAACACGATGAGAACGACCTTATACTGCTGCTTGAGATAGGCCATGGCACCGTTGCGCACGTAAAGGGCAATCTCTTTCATACGAGGCGTACCCTCGTCAGCCGCCATCATCTGACGGAAGAAGAACCAGGCCATGCCCAAAGCGACCAGAGATGCGATGGGCACGAGCCAAAATACTACAGGAATGTTCATTTTGATCTAGGTTTTAGTTGTTAATGTTTATTTTATTCTTCTACGAAATCTATCAGATTGGCAGCTTCATCGTCAGGGTCTTCGCTGCCGAGATCCATCATCGTGGAGTAGTTGTCCTCAGTGATCTCATCATCAGCAGGATCACCTACCTCTTCATCTTCCTCATCGTGAGAGCTGTAGTCGTCGACAACCTGGTAGTCATCATCCTCATTCTCGTCGTTTTCTTCGCCATCCTCAGGCTTGTCTGAGAACTTCATCCTGATTTTCTCCTGTTCAGGTTTCAGCTTGGCAAAGATGGCCTCCACCCAACCGCCTTTTTCCACTTCAAGTACCTCGAAGCCGTCTTCCACCTTCTTCTCGTACATACCACCCTTCTTGTGAAGGCGGTCTTTGGGAAGAGTCGTGGTCGAAATATCAAACCCACTGAGAATGATATCCTGAATAGACTGTGACAGCGAATCCCAGCCACCACCGAAGTTACGGTCAAGCACTTCTATCAACTTAGCAGCAGAGATGTGACGGATATTCTCATAGGTGAGGTCAGTTACACGCATGATGGGTCGCTTTTTGATGGCCCAGGCAAATTTCATATTCTCGTCAAACTTAATTTGAGCAACCTTATAACCTCGTTTCTCATAGCTTTTCTTAACGAGCATGACATCATCTTTAATTTCTTCGATGAGGAATGCACTCTTGAAGATGTCGAGATAATGATTGACGTTCTCCTTGACTTCTGCATCCTTGGAAGCTGCCTCCCACATGCGGAACACGTCGTTCTCCTGAATATCCCATACACTACTCTTTGTGACTGCCTTGATAGACAGTGACGGATTACTTTCCGGCTGTTGTTGCTTTGTTCTTGCCATATATTCTCTTGTTTTTTTCTGCAAATGTATATACTTTTTTTTTTATTAGCAAGTTTTTTGATGATATTTTTGTGAATATTTGGTTTTTCTCTCACTTATTCGTATCTTTGCACCCAAAACATGGCACAACCTCTGGCTGAAAGACTCCGTCCTCGCACACTCGATGACTATATCGGGCAACAGCATTTGGTAGGTGAGGGAGCCGTCCTGCGTAAAATGATCGAAGCAGGGCGTATCTCCTCGTTTATCCTATGGGGACCTCCAGGAGTTGGTAAGACCACCCTCGCACAGATCATCGCTAATAAGCTTGAGACACCATTCTATACATTGTCGGCAGTGACGAGTGGAGTCAAAGATGTAAGAGACGTCATTGAAAAGGCTCAGAAAGGGCGTTTCTTCAATGCTGCCTCACCGATTCTTTTCATCGACGAGATTCACCGGTTCTCTAAATCGCAGCAAGACTCTTTGCTTGGTGCGGTGGAGAAGGGTGTTGTGACGCTGATAGGTGCCACCACAGAGAATCCTTCGTTCGAAGTCATCCGACCCTTATTGTCCAGATGTCAGCTCTACATCCTAAAGTCGCTCGAGAAAGATGACCTTCTGAAGTTGCTTGACCGCGCTATACATACAGACACTATCCTGAAGGAGAAAAACATTCAGTTGAAGGAAACAGGAGCCTTGTTGAGATATAGCGGTGGTGATGCCCGTAAGCTATTGAATATCTTGGAGTTGGTGGTTGAATCAGAATCTTCGGATGAGGTGGTGATAACCGACGAAATCGTTGAGCAGCGATTACAACAGAATCCACTTGCCTATGACAAAGACGGCGAGATGCACTACGACATTATCTCGGCCTTTATCAAGAGCATTCGCGGCTCCGACCCCGATGCCGCCTTGTATTGGCTGGCAAGAATGATTGAGGGTGGGGAAGACCCGCAGTTCATTGCCAGACGCCTCGTGATAAGTGCTGCTGAGGATATCGGTCTTGCCAATCCCAATGCACTTCTGCTTGCCAATGCAGCTTTCGATGCTGTGATGAAGATTGGCTGGCCAGAGGGTAGGATACCATTGGCAGAGGCGACGGTCTACCTGGCTACCTCGCCCAAGAGCAACAGTGCCTATCTGGGGGTTGATGCAGCCCTGGGGCTGGTGAAGCGCACGGGCAACCAACCCGTACCATTACCCATACGCAATGCCCCGACACAGCTGATGAAAGAGCTTGGTTATCACGATGGCTATAAGTATCCTCATGACTATCCAGGTCATTTCACCCCCCAGCAATATCTGCCCGATGCCTTGGTAAATGAGCGACTATGGCATGGACAGCACAATCCTTCCGAAGAGAAGCTATACCAGCGGATGGTGAACTACTGGGGGAAAAGGTATGAAGATTAATACATTAAAAGATTTATGGCAGAACAAGATAATAACACCCGAAAGAGATCACGGCGACAGATGCCGTTAGACAACACGTATGGCCACCTGCCACCACAGGCACTGGAGGTGGAGAATGCCGTTCTTGGCGCATTGATGATTGACAAGGATGCCTATGCCGTTGTGTGCGAACTGATACGCCCGGAGAGCTTCTACGACCCGCGCCATCAGTTGATCTATACAGCTATCCGCGACTTGAACATGAATGAGCGCCCCGTTGACGTCCTTACCGTCACGGAACAACTTGCCAAGTCGGGTAATCTTGAAGAAGTGGGAGGCCCTGGCTATGTGGCAGAACTAAGCTCTAAAGTCGCCTCGTCTGCCAATATCGAATACCACGCACAGATCATCGCCCAGAAATCGCTGGCCCGCCAGCTCATATCCTTCTCAAGTGTCATCCAGACGAAGGCTTTCGACGAGACCGTTGATGTAGAGGAGCTGATGCAAGAGGCAGAAGGGTCACTCTTCGAGTTGTCACAACGCAACATGAAGAAGGATTATACTCAGATCAATCCTGTCATTGACCAGGCGCTGAAGGTAATCCAGGCAGCGGCGGCAAACACCGACGGACTGACGGGAATCTCCACCGGCTATTACAAACTCGACGACATGACGAGTGGCTGGCAGAACTCCGACTTGGTCATTATCGCCGGGCGCCCGGCAATGGGTAAGACCTCTTTTGCCCTGTCGATGGCCAAGAATATCGCCGCAGACTCAAGGGTGCCGATGGCTTTCTTCTCATTGGAAATGTCGAATGTGCAGCTGGTGAACCGTCTTATCTCGAATGTCTGTGAGATTCAGGGATCGAAGATCCTTAACGGTCAGCTGCAGCGTGACGAGTGGGATCGTCTTGACAAGCATATCAATAACCTGCTTGGCGCTCCGTTGTATATCGACGACACGCCAGGCCTGTCGGTCTTCGAACTGAGGACCAAGGCTCGCCGACTGGTTCGCGAGCATGGCGTGAAGCTGATCATGATCGACTATCTACAGCTGATGAATGCCAACGGCATGCGTTTCAGCAGCCGTCAGGAGGAGGTGTCTACCATCTCCCGCTCGCTCAAGGGACTTGCCAAGGAGCTTGATATTCCTATCCTTGCTCTGAGTCAGCTGAACCGTGGCGTAGAGGGGCGCGAGGGCATCGAAGGCAAACGCCCGATGCTTTCCGATCTTCGTGAGTCGGGAGCCATCGAGCAGGATGCCGATATGGTGGTCTTCGTACACAGGCCAGAGTATTATCATATCTACCAGGATGACAGCGGTCACGACCTTCGCGGCATGGCGCAGATCATTATCGCCAAGCACCGTAAAGGTGCCACTGGCGATGTGCTGCTCACCTTCCGTGGCGAATACACGCGATTTGAGAATCCAGAAGACAGAAGCCTTTCCAACCGTGCGCCGATGGACGGTGAGATCAGAGGCTCACGAGTAAACGGTGAGGATGACAACAATCCGCCTATTCCTCCTATCGACAATGGACCTTTACCATTCTGATAAAGGTCCATTGCCAACAAAGTTTTCTGTCACCTTATTATCTTATCACTCACCTCTATTTATATTTTTCGATGAGCCCGTCGGCCTGGGGCTCACCCAGTTCCTTGGCTTTCCTGAGATTGTCCAGGCCCTGTTGCTTGTTTCCTTTCAGACATTGTGCCAAGCCCAGGAAGAGATAGCCGTCACTATTGTCGGCGGCAAGGGCGATACACTCTTTGGCCGTTGCCTCGGCATCGTCGAGCAATCCCACCCTTACTTCCAATGAGGCTTTCTCTGCATAATACAGTGTTTCTTGTGGATTGATCTGAATGGCCTGTTTAATGTCGTTGAGTGCCTGTTGGTAGAGCCTTGCCTTTATGCCGGTCAGATGACGGATATAGTAGAAATTGTCGTTGACGGTGGCCGCCATCAGCTTCTCATACTCATTCATGTCGGCGATGGCGTCACGGTATTTTCCCATCTCCCGTCGGGCCTCGGCCCTTGCCCACAGATAGGGTGCCGCCTCTTTCAGGTAGGGCTTGGAGAAAGTGTTCATGCAACTGTCGAGCAGCGCGAGCATGGCCGTGGAGTCGCGCAGGTGGGCCTTGCACTGTGCAGCGCCGTAGAAGAGCTCTGCATTCCTGATAGGACTATCGGTGAGTTGCATGTACACCTCGTAGGCCGCATCATACTGCTTCTGGGCATAGAGGATGCTGGCTTCCAGCTGGCGGTAGAGCGGCTGGGCGTCGATGCTGATGGCCTCACGCACCTCTGAAAGGGCTTTGTCGAGGCTCCAGCCTTCATACGACTTATAGGCTTCATTGCTGTAGATCAGCCGTGCGAGGTTGAAGTGCGCCTCGTCTTTGGGCGAAGCCACACGGATGGCTTCCTGCATGTTCTGGTCGGCAGCAGCGAAGTCGCCGTTGGCGGCAGCCAACTGGGCTTTATAGGTATAGCCGTCGGGGGCATTGGGAAACTTTCTGATCATGTCGTCGACGAGCTGTGCATACGTCAGGGAGTCGTTCTTCGAACTGGCGAAGAAGAGGGCCACATTTGCTTCTTTCAGGTCGTCGGGCAGTTCTTTCTTGATCTGAGTCTGATCATAGATGGGGTCATTCATGCCGACACCCGTCAGGGTCAGTGTGCCGGCGAAGGCTGCACTGATGGCGTAGCTGAGGGTATCCTGAGGGTTAGCCGACGGCTGTAGCATACCCACGACTTCGCCATTCTCGTTCAGCAGCGGACAATTCTCCGTATGCTGTGGTGAGGTGATGGCCAAAGTGTAATAGGCATGACTCTCCATGAATGTCTCAGCCTTCATCACCGGACCGCTGTAGAGTTGTTTTGTCTCATGGTAGGGCAGCAGCCATACGATGCTGCCTTCTGGCATCGTGGTAGTAGATAGAGGCAATGGCTGTGTCTTGTCGTTGTCGACGCGGAAGCGTACTACATCATAGATATCGTTGGCTCCGAGTATGCTCACCACGGGCGTTTCCTTCCCCTGGGCGTCGATGACGATGGCTCTCGATGCCCCCTTGAATGGCGAGAAACTGCTGACAGCCTCACCGCTGTTGCCGGTGAAGAAGCCGTTGCTGCTGGCGATCATCGAGCCGTCGGGGGCAAAGGTCTTCAAAGTGAATACCGATTTTGTGGCTTTCTTCACCCACGAGGGTTGTGCAGACAGAGGCGAAAGGGTGAAGAGGTGAAAAGGCAAAATCACCATTGCCACCATCATCTTCCGTATCCAATTATTATCATTTGTTATCATATTATAGTTATCCTTTTTACTTCTATACCTTATTTATTTTTTAACCTTTTTACTTTTTTACCTTTAACAACTGTCTGGCGTTGGCAATGGCAGCCTCACCGACGTCGCTGCCACTCAGCATCTGGGCAATCTCGTACACACGCTCCGTGTCGTTAAGCTGCTTCATGCTGCTCACCGTGCCGTGAGCCGTCTCCCGCTTCTCCACTTTATAGTGGGTACTGCCGAGGGCGGCAATCTGTGGCAGGTGGGTAATGCTGATCACCTGACGGCCGTGATTACCCATCTCCTGCATGATCTCGGCCATCTTCTCGGCCATCTTTCCACTCACTCCAGTGTCAATCTCGTCGAAGATGATGGTAGGCAGTTTCACCGCCCCGCTGATCATCGCCTTCAGCGAGAGCATCACGCGGGCGATCTCTCCTCCCGAGGCCACCTGTGAGATGGGCTGGAGTGGGGTAGAGGTGTTGGCGCTGAAGAGGAAGGCCACCTTATCCTGACCGCTGGGCCCGAGGGGCTCACGGATGATGTCGACGGCGAATCGCACGTTGGGCATGCCCAGTGGTACGAGCTTGGCCTGCATCTCTTTTTCAATGGTCTTGGCGGCGGCAGTACGGCGGCTGGTCAGCCCGGCAGCCTCCTGTGAGGCCTGCGCCTCCAGCTGTTGCAGCCGTTGCTCCAGGTCGGCGAGGGCCTCGTCGCTATTATCGATATTGTCGAGTTGTGCATGCAACTCTTCGCGCTTGGCTATCAGTTCGCCTACGGTCTCCGCGTGGTATTTCTTCTCGAGGTCGTACAGTTTGTCGAGCCTGCTGGTGACGGCCTCCATCTCTGCGGGGTCGAAGTCGATGCGCTCCAGATGCCTGCTCACCTCCTGGGCGATGTCGTCCAACTCGATGTAGCAGCTGTCTACACGCTGCTCCAGTTCTGTGGCGGCAGGATACACGCTGACGATTTTCTTCAGCGCGTAGCGCGTGGAGCGCAGGGCAGCGACGACGCCCGTCTCGTCTGCCGAGAGGGCATTGTCAGCCTCGTAGAGCGCACTCTTGATGTCTTCCGCGTGGCTCATCGTGTCGCTCCGTTGCTCCAGCTCCTCCTGTTCACCGTCCGAGAGGTTGGCTTGTGTCAGCTCGTCGTATTGGAACCGCAGGAAGTTGGCGTTCTGCTGGTTGTGCTCGATGCTCTGCCTGAGTTCGTCGAGTGCCTTCCGGGTCGCATGATAGCTATTGTATGTCTGCTGGTATTGTGCCAGTTCCTGCTCGTCGGCGGCGAAGATGTCGACAACACCCAGCTGGAAGTCTTGCTTGTTGAGCAGCAGGTTCTGGTGCTGGGAGTGCACGTCAACGAGTTTCTCTCCCAGCTCTTTGAGCATGCTGAGCTGTACGGGGGTGTCGTTGATGAATGCGCGGCTCTTGCCCGAGGCGAGCAGTTCGCGGCGCACGATACAGTCGTCGGGGTCGTTCTCGATGTCATTGTCGCTGAAGAAGGTGTCCATGCCGTAGCGTGTCAGGTCGAAGTGGGCTTCGATCACGCACTTGTCGGCTCCCTGCATGATGGTCTTCGAGTCGGCCCGTTGACCCAGCAGCAGGGCGATGGCTCCGAGGATGATGCTTTTTCCGGCGCCCGTCTCTCCGGTGATGACCGAGAATCCCTGGTGGAATTCTATGTCGAGCTCGTCGATAAGCGTAAAATTCTTGATATAGAGATGCTTAAGCATTTACTTACCTGCCTTTTTTACTTTTTCACTTTTTTATTTCATCCCATGTGTTGCTCTGCGAAGCGTTGATGGCCATGAGCATGTCGTAGATGCGCTCTTTCTCCTTCTGCGTGCCTTTGCCGCTGTAGATGCTCTTCAACTCGTCTTTCTTGTAGTCTGTCCATATCTGTGGCAACAGGCTCAGGGGCTTGTTCTCGTGGGCTGTCTTCAGTCCGCTCTCCAGGGCGTTGGTGATCTCCGTACGGCCTCGCTCGGCGTTGTTGGCCATCTCGTCGAGGCCCTTGCGGTAGTAGTCGTACTGCAGTTGGCGGAAGGGCTTCATACTCTCGTCCATGTAGTCGTTGATGATGGCAAAGCGGTTACGGCTGTCCTCGAAGAGTTTCCAGCCGGGGAAGCCCAGGTCTTGGGCATTGTTCACGAGATAGACGCATCGCTGCAGGATGTCGGTGCCGCCCAGGGGGGCAAAACTGTCGAGGTCGAGGCCGATGATAAGATAGGCATAGTAGGCGAAGAGGGCCGTCAGCTGGTTGTCTACCGTCTCGTCGTTGTAGTTGATCTGGTCGAACTGCTTGAACTCGAAGTGGAAGTTGTCGTCCCTATTATTATATAAGGTGGTGGTGTAGGCCGAGTTGTACACCGGGCGGTTGGCCTGGATGAGGGCGTTACACTCGAAGCGGTCTTCCTCTTTGACGTATTTCGTCACCGTGATGTTAAAGTTACACTGTATGCGTTCGTTCTTTTGAAACTGTAAATCAGTCCATTGCCGTTCGTTGACGAACTGCTCGAGTGTCTGCTTCAGATTCTCAAACACGCTGACGTCTGTGCCTTGTATCTGACTGTGGTTGATCGTAATGCGCGCCTGCAGCTCCTGGGCGTTTGAGGGTAAAAAGGTAAAAAAGTAAAAAGGTAAAATACCAATTACTCGTTTTAGCACTAATGAATATTTAGACATGAGCATCCTTTACTTTTTTTACTTTTTTACCTTTTTACCCTTTTACCTTTCCCATCATCCGTTGAGTTTCGCTTCGCGCAGCCGGATGCGGGTAAGCACCTGCTTCGTGTTGTAGGTGAAGTCGCCAGAGAGAATCCAGCTGTAATAGCCTGGATCGATGTGGAGCACGTCGGCCACGGGCAGTCCCTTGTGCTTGCCGAAGTTGAACACCTCGATCATGCGTGGCTTGCCGTCCTGGTCGAGTAGGGGCTTGCCGTCCTTGTCTTTCTGCTCGGCCCATATGATACGTCCGGCGAAGTCGACGTTCTTGTTCTGTCGCGAGAACTCGTTCAGCTGGTCCATATCGTTCTCCAGCACCTTCTCCGGATCCTCGTTGGCGCCGGGCGCATACTTGTCGAGCTCACCCATCAGCACCCTGTAGGTGGCTTCGGTATCCTGGTCGGCACGGTGAGCCTCGAAGTCGTCCTCCATCTTCCGTCCGCAGTAGAACTTATAGGCGGCGGCGAGATTGCGGCGCTCCATCTTCTTGAAGATGGTGCAGGCGTCGATGAGCCGGCACTTGGAGAAGTCGAAGTCGATGCCCGCGCGCAGGAACTCCTCGGCCAGCAGGGGCACGTCGAAGCTGTTGGAGTTGAATCCGGCGAAGTCTGAGCCGCCAAACTTCTCGGCCAGCTTCTGCGCCAGCTGCTTGAAGGTGGGCTTGTCGTTCACGTCGGCATCGCTGATGCCGGTGAGCTGCGTGATAAACGGCGGGATGGGGATCTCTGGGTTGATCACCTCGTTGCCGCGCTCCTCACGGCCGTCGGGATACACCTTAATATATGATATCTGTATTACGCGGTCTTTGACCAAGTCGAGGCCCGTCGTCTCCAGATCGAAGATGACGAGCGGTTTCTGAAGCTTAAGTTTCATTATTTTCTTGTTACCTCTTACTACTGTCTCCTTAACTCCTTACTCCTTTTTCAGTCGTTGATCAGCATCGGCATGAGCAGCATCAGCACGTCCTGGTTTTCAGGCTGCTCGGAGGGCAGCACCAGTCCGGCGCGGCTGGGGTCGGCCAGCAGGATGGTCACCTCCTGACAGTCGAAGTTGCTGAGCACTTCGATGAACGACGAGCCCTTGAATCCGATCGACATCGGCTGACCGTTGTATTCGCAGGTCATGCGCTCCGTGGCGGTCTTCGAGAAGTCGTAGTCCTCGGCATCGAGCTGCAGGGTAGAGCCCTCCACGTGGAAGCGGATCAGGTTGCTCGAGTCGTTGGCGAAGGGCTGCACGCGGCGCAGGGCGGCCAGCAGGCCGAGGCGGTCGGCGCGCAGCTCGTTGGGGTTGTTCTGGGGGATCACGCTGTTGTAGTTAGGATAGCGGCCCTCGATCAGTCGGCACTGCAGGATGCCGTCGCCGTAGTTCACCTCGGCATTGCGCTCGTCGAAGCGGATCACCACGTCGCCGCCGTCCTTGCCCAGCAGGTTGCGCAGCAGGTTGGCCGGCTTCTTGGGCAGTATGAAGGCGGCGGGCTGCTCGCTCTTGATGGTGAACACCTTGTTGCGCACCAGCTTGTGGCCGTCGCTGGCCACCACGGCCAGGCACTCCGGCGTCAGGTCGAAGTAGATGCCGTTCATCACGGGGCGCAGCTCGTCCTGAGCCGTGGCGAAGACGGAGCGGTTGATGTTCTCTGCCAGTATGAGGTTGGGGATGGTGATCGTCGTGGCGAAGTCGCTCACGGGCTGGGCCATGGGGAACTCGTCGGCACTCTCGATGGGCAGCGAGAACAGACCGTTCTGGTAAGAGATCTTCACGATGTTCTTCTCCTGGTCGACGTCGAAGGTGATGGGCTGCTCTGAGAAGCCCTTCACGGCCTCCAGCAGGTCGTGGTTGCCGATGGCGAAGCGGCAGTAGCCGTCACTTTCGGTCAGCTCCAGCTGCGTCTTCATCATGTTCTCCGAGTCTGAGGCCGTCAGATTCAGCACATTGTCCTTGATCTCAAACACGAAGTCGCCGAGTATGGGCAAGGCGTTCTTACTGTTAATCACTCTCGAGAGGGCAGTGAGCTTACCGCTCAGCGCGCTGCTTGATAATGTAAATCTCATAGCTGTTATAGTTTTCTTTGTTTTTGATTACCTTTTTAATAATTGAGGCAAAATTACAAAAAAACGTTGTATTCAGCAAAAAAAAACGGAGAAAATTGTGCAATTCAAACTATTTTTAGTAATTTCGCCCGCTGAAATAGATAAAAACAACAAATAAATACATTTTAAATCATGGATTTAACAGGAAGAATTATTGCAGTGTTACCAGCTCAAAGTGGTGTTTCTGCCCGCACGGGCAACAACTGGATGTCGCAGGATTATGTAATCGAAGTGCCCGGACAGTATCCTCGCAAGTGCCTTTTCCGTATCTTTGGAGAGGACCGTATTAAGCAATTCAATATTCAGCAAGGCGAGGATCTCACCGTGCAGTTCGACATCGATGCCCACGAGTTCAACGGCCGCTGGTTCAACGATATCCGTGCCTACAACGTCATCCGCGGCCAGCAGCCCGTCGCCGGAGCTCCCGTGGCAGCTGCGCCTCAGGCAGCGCCGTTCCCGCCGGCCGGCAATGCCGCAGCACCGTTCCCGCCGGCTCAGGAGCCTGCCGCTGAGGGATCTGCCGACGACCTGCCGTTCTAATTATTACAGCGGATTTTTTTTACCACAACGGATTTAGCGGATTAAACGGATTGATTCTCTTGTGATTGCGAATGTCACATAGATAATCCGTTTAATCCGCTTTTTATAAGAAATAGGGGCTTCCGTGTCTGTTTCGGAAACCACTATTTATCATAATGCCGATTCTCGACAAAAAGATTTGTATCTGCATATCTGCGCATTTGCGTATCTGCGCTTCACCGGATGTCGCGGTCGTCGAGCACCTTGAATTTCGTGCGGTAATGGCTGAGCATCTCCATATCGAGCGTGAAGGTGACGGTCTGCTCTCTGTCGGCCTGGCAGCTGGCGAGCGTCTTGCCGATGGGGCTGATGATGGCGCTCTGGCCGCGATAATGCGAGTGGCTGTCGTCGCCCACGCGGTTGCAGCCGATGAGAAACGCCTGGTTCTCCATGGCCCGCGCACGGGTAAGTATTTGCCAGGCATTCTGGCGGCTCTCGGGCCAGTTGGCCACACAGATGATGGCGTCGTACTGCAGGGCGTCGGCATAGCGGCACCAGACGGGGAAACGCAGGTCGTAACAGGTGAGCAGCAGGAGGCGGAAGCCACAGTAGTCGACGATGGTGTTCGTCTGGCCGGGCTGGTAGTAACGGTCCTCGCCACCATATCGGAACAGATGGTGCTTGTCATAATAGACCTCGTTGCCCGAACGCCCGTCGATGAAATAATGTCGATTCACATATATGGGGTCTCCGCTGTCAGATTCGTCGGAGAGAGGCTGTCGGCTGACGGCGAGCGAGCCGGCGATGGCACAGCCGAGCCGACGGGCCGTAGATCGCATCCACTGGAGGGCGACGCTCGCCCGCTCGTCTTCAGCAATATCGTGGGGCTCGGTGGCAAAGCCGGTGCTCCACATTTCGGGCAACACATAGAGGTCGCTCCCGGGGGCTTCGCTCATCAGCCGCTCCACCCGGCGGATATTCTCGAGGGGTCTGCCCCACTCGATGTTCAATTGGATAATCGTGGTCTTCATTTGATATAAAAGTCTTCAGTCAGTTGGCGATACCAATCGCTTCTCACCTGTGGCGAGATCTCGATAATACCTGTTGTTATATCCACTTCGTTTACAGGCGTTTTTGCAAATTCCATCATGTAACGCTTCGGGGACTTCGACGGCGTGGTCTGAACGCTGCAGACACGGCTGACGAAGAAGCCCGCCAGATGCGCTTCGCTCTCCAGACGGCTCCGACAGTCGGCGGGGATGATGATCGAGAGTCGGCCTGTGACTGCCAGCAGTCGGAAGGCGGCCTCCATCAGCTGACGGTAGCCGAGGGTGACGGTGTGGCGGGCCTCCGTGCGCTGCGGGTCGGGACAGGTGAGCGAATCCTCGAAAAAGGGCGGATTGCAGACGATGGAATCGAACTTTTCGGCCGTTCGGAACGTCTGCACGTCGGCCGCAACGACACTGATCCTGTCGGCAAAGGGCGATGCAGCGACATTCTCCACAGCCTGAGAAACGGCCATTTCATCGATGTCGATGGCCGTCACCAGAGCCTCTGGGAAGCGCTGGGCCATCATCAGGGCGATGAGGCCCGTGCCCGTGCCGATGTCGAGAATACGGCCGGGCGCTTGTGGCGCCGCCGCCCAGGCACCGAGCAGCGTGCCGTCGGTGCCCACCTTCATCGCACAATGCTGCTGACAGACGGTGAAACGCTTGAATTGGAAGTAACTATTGGCCATATTCAGCGGGCAAAGTTACTAAAATCTTGTGAATAAACCGGCAGAATCGGATGTTTTTTGCTCACAAATGTTTATTAATCTTTATTTGTAGGCAAATAATTCGGTTTATTCAGAGAGGTTTCAAAAAAAAGTAGTAACTTTGCACCCAATTTATATAAAAGGTAAGAAGTTGAGTAATTGAAATTTTGAAGAACTGGAAAATTGAATTAAACACAGATTATGAGCAATAAGTCAAGTGAAACAGCATTTCAGATGATAGCCGACGTCGACGGCGACATAAAGGATCTGTTCAATGTGGACATCCCTGAGAAGGTGCCCATTTTGACCGTACGCAATCTTGTACTGTTCCCGGGAGTGGTGTCGCCCATCCTCATCGGCCGAGAAGCCAGCAAGCGCCTGGTGACGAAGGCAGAGCGTTCAGGCTCGATCATCGGCATCGTCTGCCAGCGTGATCCTGACGTAGACTTTCCACTCCAGGAGGACCTCTACGAGTACGGTGTGTATGCGAAGGTGATGAAAGAGCTCACCCTGCCCAACGGTAATATCACGACCATCGTGCAAGCCCTGGGACGCTTCCGTATGGAGACCGTCGTCAATAGATCCCCCTACTTGGAAGCTATCGTCACACCGGTAGACGACATCGAGCCTGAAAAGAAAGACCGCGAGTTTAATACGGCCATGGAGGACCTGCGCAACATGGTGAACGAGTATATCAACATCAGCGAAGAAATCCCCGACGAGGCGTCGTTTGCCATCAAGAATATCTCGCACAACGTGATGGCCCTGAACTTCGTGTGCTCGAACATGCCGTTCTCGGTGAAGGAGAAGATGACCCTGCTGAAGATGGACTTGGTGAAGGAGCGCCTGTTCAGCGTGATGAAGATCATCAACCGCGAGATCAACCTTCAGAACCTGAAGGCCAACATCCGCAACAAAACCCGCGAGGACCTCGACGAGCAGCAGCGCAACTACTTCCTGCAGCAGCAGATCAAGAACCTGCAGGCAGAGATAGGCAACGGCGAGACGACGCCCGAGAAGATAGAACTGCTGAAGAAGGCGAAGGAGAAGAAATGGCCTCTCGAGGTGAGCAAGGTGTTCTACAAGGAGGCCGACAAGCTGGACAACCTGAATCCGCAGTCGCCGGAGTTCAACGTACTGCTGAACTATCTGCAGACCTTCGTCAGCCTGCCGTGGGAGGAATACACGAAAGACGACCTGAACCTGAAGCGTGCCAAGCGGATTCTCGACCGCGACCACTACGGCATGGAGAAGGTGAAGGAGCGTATACTTGAATACATGGCAGTGCTGGCCCTGCGCGGCGACCTGAAGTCGCCCATCATCTGCCTCTACGGTCCTCCGGGTGTCGGCAAGACCTCGCTGGGCAAAAGCATCGCCTCGGCTATGAAGCGCAAGTATGTCCGCGTGTCATTAGGCGGTCTGCACGACGAGGCAGAGATCCGCGGCCATCGCCGCACATACATCGGTGCCATGCCCGGACGCATCATCAAGTCGATCCAGAAGGCCGGGTCGAGCAACCCTGTCTTCATCCTCGATGAAATCGACAAAGTGACGCAGATGACCAACAACGGCGACCCTGCCTCGGCACTGCTCGAAGTGCTTGACCCCGAACAGAACAACGCTTTCCACGACAACTACCTCGACGTGGACTACGACCTGTCGAAGGTGCTCTTCATCGCCACGGCCAACAACCTCTCAACCATCCCCCGTCCCCTACTCGACCGTATGGAAATCATCGAGGTAAGTGGCTATATCACAGAGGAAAAGTACGAAATAGCAAAGCGACACTTGATACCTCGCGAGCTGGAAAATACCGGTCTGACGGAACGCGACCTGAAGCCCACCTTCACAAAGGATGCCATCGAGATGATCATAGAGCGCTATACGCGTGAGAGTGGTGTCCGACAGTTGGAGAAGCAGATAGACAAAGCCCTCCGGAAGATCGCCTACAAACGGCAGCTGGAGGACAACGTCGGCTATCATAAGATTACGCCCACGGAGGTTGAAGACCTGTTGGGCAAACCGCCATTCTATCGCGACATCTATCAAGGCAACGACTATGCCGGCGTAGTGACAGGACTGGCCTGGACGAGTGTCGGCGGAGAGATTCTCTTCATCGAGACCTCGCTCTCGAAAGGCAAAGGTTCAAAACTCACGCTCACGGGCAACCTGGGCGACGTGATGAAAGAGTCGGCCATCCTCGCCCTGGAGTATGTGAAGGCCCATGCCGACAAGCTGAACATCGACTACCGCATCTTCGACTACTGGAACATCCATATCCATGTGCCGGAAGGAGCTACACCGAAGGACGGCCCGTCGGCAGGCATCACCATCGCCACCTCGATCGCCTCGGCTCTCACACAGCGCAAGGTTCGTAAGAACACGGCCATGACGGGAGAGATCACTCTCCGCGGAAAGGTTCTGCCCGTGGGTGGCATCAAGGAGAAGATCCTCGCCGCCAAGCGTGCCGGCATCACAGACATCGTGATGTGTCGCGAGAATGAGAAGGACATCAATGAGATTCCCGAGGTGTATGTCAAGGGCGTCACCTTCCACTATGTGGAAAATGTACAGGACGTATGGGACTTCGCCCTGACCGACGAGATTGTCGCCAAGCCGCTCGACTTCACCATCCCTGAAGAAGAGGAAAAGAAGAATAAGTGAAAAGAGAATAAATTGCAGCCGCCACAGAATGACTTTTAAGATACAACAAACAGATCCCGCCAGTGATGCAAGGGCCGGAGTGATACAGACGGCCCACGGACAGATTCTGACGCCTATCTTCATGCCCGTCGGCACGGCAGGCAGCGTGAAAGGCGTACACTTCTCCGAGTTGCGGGAGCAGGTGAAGGCACAGATCATCCTGGGAAACACCTATCATCTGTATCTGCGTCCGGGACTCGACATCCTGCGCAAGGCAGGCGGACTGCATAAGTTCAATACCTGGGATCGTCCGATACTCACCGACAGTGGCGGATTCCAAGTGTTCTCGCTGACCGGTATCCGCAAGCTGCGCGAAGAGGGCTGCGAGTTCCGCAGTCATATCGACGGCTCGAAACACATCTTCACACCCGAGAATGTAATGGACACGGAACGCATCATCGGTGCCGACATCATGATGGCCTTCGACGAGTGTCCTCCAGGACAAAGCGACTATCAGTATGCCGCTAAGAGTCTGAGACTTACACAACGGTGGTTGGAGCGTTGCGTGAAACGATTCCGTGAGACGGAGCCCCTCTATGGCTATGAGCAGAGCCTGTTCCCCATCGTACAGGGTTGTACGTTTAAGGACCTGCGCCAGGAGGCAGCCAAGCATGTGGCCGACATCGGTGCCGACGGTAATGCCATCGGAGGCCTGGCCGTGGGTGAACCGACAGAGGTGATGTACGAGATGATTGAGGTGGTAAACGAGATCCTGCCCAAGGACAAGCCGCGTTATCTGATGGGCGTGGGCACGCCGCAGAATATCCTCGAAGCCATCGAGCGGGGGGTGGACATGTTCGACTGTGTGATGCCTACACGCAACGGACGTAATGCCATGCTCTTCACCTATGAGGGTACGATGAACATGCGCAACAAGAAGTGGGAAGACGACTTCTCACCCATCGACCCGGAGGGCTGTGAGATAGACCGTCTGCACTCGAAGGCCTATCTTCACCACCTCTTCAAGGCCCAGGAACTGCTGGCCATGCAGATTGCCTCTATCCATAACCTCGCCTTCTACCTGCGGCTGGTGACCGATGCACGCCAGCATATTCTGGCCGGTGACTTCGTGGCATGGAAACGGTCGGTGATAGAACAACTTGGACAGCGGAGATAAAAAATAGTGAATAGTGAAAAAGAGTAAGTATTTCAGAGTATGGCTACGTAAGACGGGGCGCCTCCTGCGGAAGGATCTCCGCTGGATGCGACATCTGAATCCCTGGCGCCTGTTGTCACGGCTCGACAGGTATATCGTCGTCAAGTTTATCGGCACCTATATCTACTCCATCCTCCTCATCATCTCTATCGCCATCGTCTTCGACGTCAACGAGAACCTGTCGAAATTCACCACCTTCGGTGCACCACTGAAGTCCATCGTGTTCGACTACTATGCCAACTTTGTTCCTTATTTTTCCAATCTCTTCTCGCCGCTGTTCGTCTTCATCGCCGTCATCTTCTTCACCTCCAAGCTGGCAGGTAACTCCGAAATCATCGCGATGCTCGCCGCTGGAGTGAGTTTCAAGCGGCTCATGCGGCCATACCTGCTCTCTGCCGCTCTCATCGCCCTGGTGAACTTCTACCTCGGCGCCTATATCATCCCGCACGGAACGGTGGTCAGACAGGAGTTTGAGTCGAAATACAAGAACAACAAGAAGATTACGTCGGCCAGCAACGTGCAGCTGATGGTGGGACCAGGCATCATTGCCTATATCCAGCAATACGACAACAACACGAAGACAGGCTATGGCTTCTCGCTCGACAAGTTTGAGAAGAAGAAGCTCGTCAGTCACATGACTGCCTCGACCATCCGCTACGACTCCATCAGCGAAGACCGCTTCCACTGGAAAGCGCAGAACTACAAGATCCGTACGCTGAAGGGATTGCGCGAGGAGATTAAGTCGGGCGCTGTCATCGACACGCTCATCCAGATGGAGCCGATGGATCTGGTCTATTCGAAAGGACAGCAGGAGACGCTCACCTCCGACGAGTTGCGCGACTATATCACCAAGCAGACAGAAAGGGCATCAGGCAACGTGGTGCAGTATGAGGTGGAGTATCATAAGCGCATCGCCACCTCCTTCGCCTCGTTTATCCTGACGATCATCGGTGTCAGCCTGTCAAGTAGGAAACGAAAGGGCGGCATGGGAATGTATCTGGGTATCGGACTGGCTCTCTCATTCTCGTATATCCTCCTGCAGACCATCAGTTCTACCTTTGCCATCAACGCCGACACACCGCCGATGCTGGCAGCGTGGATCCCAAACATCCTCTATGCAGTTATCGCATACTTCTGCTATCGGCAGGCGCCGAATTAATAGTTTAAAGTTTATAGTTTATAAGATTATTTGACGTGAAATTTGAAGAAACATATCTGAACGATAATATCCTCGACGCGCTCTACGACATGCGCTTCGACGACATGACCCCCATTCAGGAGCGTTGCATCCCGGAAATCCTCGACGGCTACGACGTATTAGGTGTGGCACAGACAGGTACAGGAAAGACGGCGGCCTATCTGCTGCCGATCCTCTCAATGCTCGACGACGGCGGCTTCCCACGCGACGCCATCAACTGCGTCGTGATGTCACCAACGCGAGAACTCGCCCAACAGATCGACCAGGCCATGCAGGGCTTCGGCTACTACCTTGACGGTGTGTCGTCGGTGGCCGTCTATGGTGGTAACGACGGTGGACGCTATGAGCAGGAGCTGCGAGGCATGCGCCTTGGTGCCGACGTGCTCATCGCCACGCCAGGCCGACTGCTCAGCCATCTCAAGGTGGGCAACCTCGACCTGAGCCGATGCTCGTTCTTCGTGCTCGACGAGGCCGACCGCATGCTCGACATGGGATTTATCGATGACATCATGAAGATCGTGCAGCAGCTGCCGCAGTCGTGCCAGCGTATCATGTTCTCTGCCACGATGCCACCGAAGATCCGTGAACTGGCCGTGACATTACTCCACGATCCCGTTGAGATAAAGATTGCCGTCTCAAAGCCGGCAGAGAAGATTCACCAGCAGGCATACGTGTGTTACGACCCGCAGAAACTGAAGATCATCAACCATATCTTCAAACAGGGCGACCTTCAGCGTGTCATCATCTTCTCTGGAAAGAAGGAGAAGGTGAAGGAGATAACCCGTTCGCTGAAGCAGATGCACATCAACTGCGACCAGATGCACTCCGACCTCTCGCAACAGGAACGTGACGAAGTGATGTATCGCTTCAAGGCCGGGCAGACCGACGTACTCGTGGCTACGGACATCGTGGCGCGAGGCATCGACATCGACGATATCCGCATCGTGATCAACTACGATGTTCCCCACGATGCCGAAGACTATGTACACCGCATCGGCCGTACAGCCCGTGCCGACCGCGACGGCGAGGCTATCACCTTCGTTAGTGAGGCAGACATCTATCGTTTCCAGCAGATTGAACACTTCCTCGGCAAAGAGGTTGAGAAGATTCCGCTGCCGGAGGGCCTTGGCGAAGCTCCCGTCTACACTAAGCGCGAGAAGAAACGTTCCAATACCCGCCGGCACGGTCGCTGGCATTCAAAGGGTGACGGCAAGAACAGTCAGGCGAAGCCACAAGGCGGTCAGACGGAGGGCAAGAAGAAACACCGTCATCGTGCGAAGAAAGGCGGTGACAATAGTGCACCGAAAGGTGGCAGTGCGCCTAACGTATAATCATATAATAAAACCAGCCGAATGATAACCCATCCTATTTGCAAGATCAACCTCGGACTGAATGTCGTTGAGCGTCGCCCCGACGGCTACCACAACCTGGAAACTGTCTTCTATCCCGTACCCATCTGCGACGCCCTCGAGGTGTTTGAGATGGACAGACAGTTCCCCTCTTCCGTAGACTGCGACCTGAAGGTGACGAACATTGCAATCGACGGTGACGAACAGCGTAACCTCGTGGTTCGGGCATATCAGTTGCTGAAGCACGACTTCCCCACCCTGCCCCGTATCCACGCCCATCTCTACAAAGGCATCCCCACACAGGCAGGTATGGGCGGCGGCAGCAGCGACTGCGGATTTATGATCACCCTGCTCAACAGGATGTTCCGTCTGGAACTTTCGGATGAACAGATGATCGACTATGCAGCCCGTCTGGGGGCAGATTGTGCCTTCTTCATTCTCAACAGACCTTGCTATGCTGAGGGCATCGGCGAAAAGCTCGAACCTATCGCGCTCGACCTGAGCGGCTGGTATCTGGCCGTTGTTCGTCCAGACATTCCTGTATCCACCAAGGAGGCTTTCTCGCTGATCACACCCCAGCATCCGGCAGAGAACTGCCGCGACATTGTGATGCAGCCCGTGGAAACATGGCGCGACAGGCTTACAAACGACTTCGAACGGAGTGTCTTTGCCCTCCATCCGGAGATTGCTGCCATCAAAGAGAAGCTATACGACCTGGGGGCTGTCTATGCAGCCATGTCAGGCTCTGGTTCTTCCCTCTTCGGACTTTTCCGCCAACCCGTCTCACTCGATATGTTCGACGGCGAAGGAACATTTAAGACATTGACAAAGCTATCATAGTCCATAGCTAATAATAAAGAGTTTATAAGTTTAGAGTTTATAGTTTATTGTTAAGAGTTAATAGCTCTGCAAGCTATTCAGCCTATAGAACATTTCATCTATAAACTATAAACTCTAAACTATAAACAATAAACTCTAAACTCTAAACTGTGAATATGACTAAGCAATCACTGTATGCCGTCTTCGCGGAGCTTCTGCTGCCATTTCCAGGCACTCTTCAGCACCTCTTCCGTCGGCGTCTCTGCCTTCCAGCCGAGCACCTTATTTGCCTTGTCAACATTTCCCCATACCTTTTCGATATCGCCCTCACGACGGGGCGCATACGTCCAGTTTACCTTCACACCAGTGGCTTTCTCAAAACCTTCTACCACCTCTAAGGTAGACAGTCCCTTACCAGTACCTATGTTGAACACCTCTACGGCGTCGGTCTCGGGCTTGTCGAGCACGCGTTCCATAGCCTTCACATGAGCTTTGGCCAGATCCACCACATAGATATAGTCACGGATACAGGTATGGTCGGGCGTGTTGTAGTCGTGGCCGAATATCTTCAACTGTCCACGGATGCCCATAGCCGTCTGAGTGACAAAGGGTATGAGATTCATAGGCACACCGTTGGGCAACTCACCGATGAGTGCTGATGGATGGGCACCAATGGGGTTGAAGTATCTGAGGATGACGCTCTTGATGGGCGCTCCCGAGTGGATATAGTCCTGAATAATCTCCTCGTTGATCTGCTTCGTGTTGCCATAGGGACTCAGGGCCTTCTGAATGGGTGCATTCTCCGTCACGGGCAGATTCTCCTCCGACGGCTGACCGTAGACGGTACAGCTGGACGAGAAAATGATGCCCTTCACGTCGTACTTCGGCATGAGCTCCAGCAGATTGATCAGCGAGGTAAGGTTGTTACGGTAGTACAACAGCGGTTTCTCCACACTCTCCCCTACAGCCTTTGATGCGGCGAAATGGATGATGCCCTCTATCTTCGGATACTTCTTGAAGATACCCTCCAAGGCCTCCATGTCACAGCAGTCCACCTTCTCGAAGGCGGGTCTGATGCCCGTGATCTTCTCAATACCATCTACTACGTTTGCATTAGAATTAGAGAGGTTGTCGATGATGACCACCTCATAGCCTGCTTCCTGCAGTTCGACGGTCGTATGGCTTCCGATGAAGCCCGTACCGCCTGTTACTAAAATTGTCTGTTTCATTATCTATATACTATAAACTTTAAACTCTAAATTAAACTATAAACTCTAAACAATAAACCTTAAACTCACTCTGGCAACGGATTCTCACCCGGCAGAGGTACAAAACTATTGTTGGGAGCCGGTTTCTGACTCACGACAACTGTTCGCTCCAGCGTGTTCGTCTCGTTTCTCATAAAGATGGTACACGTTCGTTCTTCGCCCGTCTTGTTCGGACTGGCCGTGAGCGTCACCTTAGCGTTGTTCTCTCCCGTGGCCGGATCTACCGTCAGCCACTCGGCGTCTACGTAGAGCATCCATTTGCAGTTGGCTTTGATAGAGAGCGCCACCACGTTGGCGTCGGGCATGTCCATCTCTTCGTTGGCTGCTATATAGTCAGGCTTTGTATTGCCGTCACTATCGTCATCGTCGCCACCGCCACAGGCAGTGAGTGAAAGGGTGAAGAGGTGAAAAAGCGAAATGGCGAGAACCATCTTCAACACGTAACTTGCCGGTTTCTTCATTATATCAATCATATTCCTGTCTCCTCTCCTATTTAATAATCATTTTCTTTCCTTCGACCACATACACACCAGGCAGCAGTCCACTCCGGGCCTCTGTCAGCGAGGCTGCTCGCTTGACGAGCATGCCGCGCAGGTCATATACTCTGACGCCTTCGCCGCGCTCGTCGATCATGCTCTGTATGCTCTTAATGGCAGTAGTCATGCCGTCGAGCACGCCGATCGAACGGGTGCCTGAGGTGGTGGTCATATAAGCCTCGAAGGGATGCACCGTGCGGAGTCCTTTCACGAACTTGCTACCCATGTCGTCTGAGGTGTATCTCACGTAGTCGTTGTTTACGTTGAGTGCCATCACCGACGCATCGTCCACATTCGTGAAGCAGGGCACAAACGTCCTGTCGCCATACTTGGCGCTGTGCAGGTCGTCGGAGGCCTTTACTTCCACATTCTCCGAAGAGAAGGTTACCTTACCCACGATCCTATAGTCGGTCAGATACAGGCTGTTGTTGGGCATGCTTATCACATACGGTGTATTTGCCTTGATGCCGTCAGCCTCCTGGTAACCGCTGGCTGTCAGTTCATAGAGCCAGAAAGGCTTCGTCTCACTCTCGGCAGTCCACGCCTTGAACGGCGTAATGGTTCCTGCACTGGCGTGACTGATAGTCTGCACGTCGTAAGGCAGGGCGATGGTTTCCCATCCCTTTGCCTCGGTGATGCCTGTTTCCATCGCATAGTTATGGGTGTAGGAGATCTTCTGGGCGGTGAAGGCTCGCGGACAGTAGAAGTCGTTGCCGTCGGCAGCGTCTGTCAGTGTGATCGTCCCAGCCTTACCGTCGATGACGGCATTCTGGTCTGCCCAGGCCACGTATCGTGCATCGCTCACGTATAGCAGGAAGTTAGGATTGCCTACGAGTGCCTTGAATGGTGTAGACGGGTTCCATATCAGGGCTGCCAGGTCGGAGCAGTCTGCCAGGGCGTCTTCTCTGATGCCCGTCACCTGCCACGTACTGCCATCGTATGTCACGCTTGCAGGCACCTCTATCAATTGCTTGTTTTCGGCCGAGGTGATTATGACCTGATGGTCGGCAAACGATGATACCTGATAGTTGATGCCGTCGACGGAGAATCTCATCTCTGCCGCGGCAAACGACACGTTCACGTTGATGTCTGATCGAATGCCGGTGATAGTGTATTGGTTGTCAGCGATGGCGGCAGTCACGTCGCTGCCGTTCACTCGCAGGTACTTTGTCATATAGCCCTCGTCGGGTCTGAAGGTGAGCACGGCTGTGGTGTCCTCGTTGAAGAATGCCGACCATGAGTCGTCGCGTATGACCGTCTCTCCATCGACGGCCACCTCACCGCTGCCGGCTACATACACCGTCAGGATATATTTATTGATAGGAATCTCCTCATATTCAGCCACGAGCGTCGTGTTCTTCTTGATGTTCTTGATGTTGTACTGGTATTTAGCCAGTTCCGAGGTGATCTCCTCTTCATCGAGGGTGACACATTTGATGCGCCACTTGTCGGCAGGACTGAAGGTGACAAAGGCGTCGAGTCCGTCTTCTATTCTGAACACGGCCGTCGTGTCCTCCACCGACTGCTCCTGCAGATTGACCGTACCTTTACCGATGGCGACGACGGTCAGCCGATAGTGTATGCGCTCGTAGGCCACGCCCACCGTATAGTCCTGGTCGACGTAGGCGATGGTGTATTCGCCGTTTCGGGGTTTCTCCGTGCTGAGCGTGTCGGCGGCATATATGTCGGCAAAGAGGCTGTCGCTTACCACGCGCTCGTTCACCGTCACATCCATGATCTGATAGCCCTCGTCCGAGATGAAGGCCACCTTCACCGAGTCGCCCTCCATGAAGGTCAGCTCCAGCGTGTTGTCTCTTACGGCAAGGGTGTCACCGTCGCTCAGTTCCATATTGACAGGTTCACCCAGCAACGAATCGCGCAGGCAGACAGCCTCGCCATCGCCGGTAGACATGATAGTCACTTTGAATTCTCCGCCAACGATCTTTGCGAAGTGTGTGGCCCAGCCCTCTGCCTTCATATAGACGGCTCGCGAACCCTTGGGCACCTTCAATATGGCCTCGTCGTGGATGCCCTCAAATGTGCTGACGCCAATGTTGAGGGGCTCGGCGAGCATCACCTCCACCCACTCAAGCTGCTTACAGCCCGCAAAAGCCTGTTCGCCAATCGTCTTCAGCCCCTCGCCCAGGAACAGGGAGTCGACAGCCTCACAGCTCTTAAAGGCAGCCTCACCAATCGCTGTCACCGTTTCTGGTATAGCTATCTTTATCAGGGCTTTACAACCCTCGAAGGCTGACTCGCCGATCATCTCCAGACCTTTGCCCAGATCGAGCGTTTCGATGGTCTCACAGTCCTTGAAGGCAGCTTCGCCGATGGTTGTCACCGTCTTCGGAATCACCAGCTCTGTCAGACCGCTGCAGCCCTCGAAGGCACTCTTGCCGATCTCCTCCACGCCCTCTTCTATGGTAAGCGTCTTCAGACCTGTGCAGTTCTTGAAAGCCCCGTCTTTTACGATTTTCATCGAGGCGGGGATAGTCATGTCTTCCAGGCTACTGCCCTCAAACACAGACTCGCCAATCTCTTTCACAGAGGCAGGGATTGACACCATCTTCAGTTCGCCACAGCCCTCGAAAGCCGAATTTCCAATCTCCTCGACGCCCTCCTCCAGTTTCACTGTCGTCAGTTTCACGCAGTCCTTAAAGGCCGTCTCGCCCACCCTCTTCACGGTGCTGGGGATGGTTATCTCCGTAAGGCTCTTACAACCCTCGAAGGCCGACTCGCCAATCTCCTCGACGCCTGTCTCTATCTCTATCTCGGTCAACTTCTCGCAGTTTTTGAAGGCCGTCTTCTCGATTACCTCTACGCTGCCTGAAACGTAAAACCTCTCAAGACTCGTACACCCTTCAAAGGCCGATTCACCGAGCTTCTTCACGACCTTTCGCTTGTCGAGGCCGAATGTCTTCAGACTCACACAATCCTTAAAGGCCTTCTTACCTATCTCGTCCACGTTGCCGCCGAGTGTCACCGTCGTCAGCCGCTTGTGACCTTCCATCACCGACTCGGCTATCAGCTTGATGTCGCCCTGTATCTCGAGCGTTTCCAGGTTCGCGCAGTTCATGAAGAGGTTTTTATCTATCTCCTTAACGTCGCAGCCTATCACCACCGTCTTCAGGCGGCCACAGTCCTTCAGCAGCGTCTTGCCGAGCTCCTTCACACTCTTCGGGATGGTCACGCTTTCCAACAGCTGACAGCCTTCAAAGGCAGCGTCGCCAATCTTCTCCACACCCTCGCTGATGTCTACCTTCGTCAGTGTGGCATGCCCGCCAAAGGCTTTCTCCACAATAGAGGTCACCCGATAGGTCACGTCCTCATATTTCACCTCCTTGGCGATGGTGATAGCCGTGGCACCCGCTTCGGCGCCTTCCACCTCCACGATGCCGTCGCCCGTCACGTGATACATCACGCCGTCGGCTGCAAAGTTCTCTACGGGTTCTTCCTCTTCGGGCTCCTCGCTTTCAGCAGCCGGGCCGTCTACAGTCTCTGTCTCATCGTCGGCAAAGAGGTTTGCGCCATAGGCCAGGCCTGCTCCGAATGCGAAAGCAGACATCGCCATGATGAATAAAAATACAAATAAAGATGATCTTCTCATTTATGCAGACTTACTAAGTTTGCTGCAAAGATAGTCATTATATTCGTAATAGCCAAATATTTTCCATCTTTTTCGCCATGCCCGACCCCAATTCTGTCATTGTGTCGGCAGTCGGCCATAGGCTGGCCGTCCACTAGAAACAGAAGCCGATGCCGACGGAAAAGGCTCTGCTCTTCGTCAGGATGGCCATGTCATCATTATTGTGTGTCACATAGTTCCCGGCTATCCGTATGGTGTGGCCTTTCACTGAGATGTCGGCGCCGATGCCAACATAGTAGCCCATGCCGAGCCTGGTTCGGAAATCCTGTTCGTGTCGTCCGATCTTGTAGTGTTCCATATTCTCCGTCTTGATGCCAAGCATTTCGTTGACAGAAAGACCTCCTCTGACGAATGGTCGCACCATGCTATTAGGAAGAAACCGGACCGCAAGGCCAAGTTGCAACTCCAGATCGTAGTATTCGAAGTGCATGGAGGTCACCTTCTTCAGATAATCCACCTCCTCGTGTGAACCACTCTTCTTGTCAATCTTCAGCAAAGTTTCTAAGTTTAGCAGTCTGCTGAAGCGAGGGAGGTTCAAGTCTGCCCCTATGCCGAAATATGGGTATGTGCAACTTGTTTCAATCCAGTTTTCGCCTGTATAGTGCTTGTTCCTGACGGTGTTGAAATCGACACCTGCCTCCACCCGCAGCCTGACTTTAAGGCCAGTCCTCTTCTTCGTGTCAGACTTGAACTGTATGCAGTCGCCAGCATCCGTACAGTATGTCTCGTCATATTCTCGAGTCAGGTCTATCAGGTCAGATGCACTGTAGTTCGTCTTCCACAACCGCTTTTGGGCTTCGGCACTCCTGCCCAGCAACTGACTAACCTCAATAATTCTGCTTTTCCTGAGCTGACGGTCGTCTGAGGACAAGTTGCTCCTTTCTCCGTCGTAGACCATCCTTGCCGTCTTGCCGTCCTCGTCAACCCAGAAATAATACTGGGTATGGACATCGCGTGCATAGTACAGGCTGACGCCTCCTTGAAGCAGGTACTCGGCAAACACCGCCCTTTCGGCATCACCAATGACGAAGGTGCGTGTTACATAAAAGATGCCGCTGGTGCTGAGGCGGTAGCCACTGATATCAGCGGGCTTGTATTCTCGATATGTCTGAGCACCATCTGCCTTGAACAGGCAGGCTCTCTGGTTCTGAAAATCCGACAGATAGTCGATTGTACCCCAGATCGTATCGTTTTCATTGGTGATGATGTACCCGGGTTGGGGGTTAGTCTGTGCATGGGTGGCTACTGCCATTCCAAGCACCATGATGATGCAGATGATTTCCTTTTTCATACCGATATTTTTTGCGTTGATAGTCATGACATATAGTTATTTAGATTCTGTTGCAAATTTACGAACTTTTTCTGAATACTCCAAATATTTTAACGAAAAAATGATCAGCAGAACCGTTCCTGTGATCAGGAGACAGTCACCACCGTAGAGGGTATCGCCCGCCAGACTAAGGGCTCTGTCCCCTCTATACTTAAGCCCCCCTTATAGAGCCCACTGAAAAAGTGACTCTTTTTGAAGCAGGGTTACATATATTAACATCTCGATAAGGCCTTGATATTAAAAATATCAGGCAAAA
>OCTW011615606.1_pt1 | contig 61395 bp, 45 predicted proteins | sample 1539671 | NCBI WGS metagenome assembly OCTW01 (sample SAMN02144230, study PRJEB22623) | gut metagenome | biome: sheep rumen | host: Ovis aries | place: New Zealand | reverse complement strand
TTTTGTTCAAGTATCATGTGTCCGACCTGAACTTTTTTTTAGCATCGACAATCGGTCGCCTTATAGCCTTTTTCTTGCCTACTTAACAGGTCGAACCATCAAAGGGCATAGGGCAAGGTATTTGCTGACATATTTTTCGGAATACATAGATTGTGCGCAATCTACGAAGGCTGCTGAAAAATATGTTACCAAATAGTACACGGTACTTGACCATTGCCTGGGTTCGACCTACCTTTGCAAGAAACAAAGCGTCAATAGGGGGACAGTATGAAAGATGTAGGAAGGGGAAGGGATGGACGTTAACATGAAGATAAAAATTCCTTTGTTAAAGTCCGTGAGCCTTTACATGATAGGGGTAAAGTAAAGAAACCAATGAATGAAAAGGGTGGGGGAGAAGGATGATGCTCCACCGCATGGGCATAATAATGACTGATGCCTGACAGATTGAGAACCACAGCTGAAGGCTCGAAGCTCGCCGTAGATGCCCAGCCGTGCTTCTCCAAGCAGTCAGGTATGTGTCACCGCCCATGCTCCAGCTGGTAGAGTCCTGCTATCACTTTCAGCTCACTGCTGATACTGACAGCAGGACTCTATCAGCAGGATGGAGTATCACCTTCTCGGGTGGGATAAGGTGTATGTCTCTACGATGTAAGATAGCAGGGCAATGTGGATGATTCAAAAGGATGGATGCCACTGAGAATGCAAAGGTTTCGCTGTCGCAATGGACTTGTACGGAAAGGCGCAGTGTCGGGTAGCCATCCTTGAACATTGTCAGACGATGCTTCGTGAAGCAGGATAGGATGTGTACCTTGTGTACTCGTCCTATCAAGTCCGACATCGTTCAAGATAAAGATGACTGCCAGACTCTGTGGGTTTTCCAAAAGTACAAGTTCATCGACAGCGGAACGCATTCTTCGTGCCGTCCGCCCTCGTCTTTGGTTCGTAGCAGTGTTTATATGATGGGGGAATATTGTAATTTTGTAGTATTACAATCGGGGTAATTTCTCCTCCAGTTCCTTTAGGAGTGCCAGGTCTTTTTTATATTGTTCAGATAGCGCTGAATCCTGGGCTACTTTGTCTTCAAGAATATATTCTGCAGCCCGGACAGCACCCAAAATGGAATCGCCAGAAGCATTGGTTTCTTTGAGCCAGTCGAAGAACCGCTTCACCGACTCCTTTTGATATGCGGGAACTCGTACAGAGGCCATCTTTTCCTTACTCTTCGCTGGCTGTGCTTCCGAACTCTTCTTTTTCGTACTGCGATAGACGATATCCTTCTGCTCTTTCTCGTCGTAATAAGGCATGTGTTCAAAAAAAATCCAGCGTCCGCAAGTACAGATTTCTTCCGGCTTATAGTGGTTATACGAACTCATTTCATCATTCATCGCATCTTTCTTCGATACGACGTTCAGTGCCTTTACCACCTGTTCATAATCCTTGTCTGAGGGTGTAATCACATCGTAGCCGTGTTCCTCGACCTGACGATAGAACTCCTTAAGGCTTTTGTCCTGCAGACGATGTTGCGGAAGGGTCTCTACGTAGCTGTAGATAACCTTTCCACCCTCCCTGCAGACCGTGTAGAGGGTCACGTACTTGTCGAGTCTTCGATGCTTCATACTGGATGCAAAATTACACATTTTTCTGTAATGTAGCTACAGAAATGAGGAAAAAGTGTCTAAAACGTGCAAATCCGGTCAATAATCATTAAAGTGAGAAAGAAATTGAGCGTATTGTTCCGTTAGGACATGTCGCTGTTGTGACGGGCAGGCGGTGCAGCATACTGCCATGAGTGCAACAGGTTCCTATAGCGTAGGTCAGAGGATAGCATAGAAGCAAGTCGTGTCGTGCGTTCATCTACGGAACATTGTCAGTCGTTTTCTGCGGCTTGTCCCAGAAACGATGGATGTGCATATCTATGCTCGTCCATCGAGACCGACGACGTTTCGTGAAAAGATGTACCCGCGACTCAACGGCTTCTAAAAGCCATCCCCTTACGCAAGAACCGCAGTTATGGCAGTATGCTGCACCTTCAGAAGTCCGTCTCGGCGCGACAATTTGCCGTGTCATGGTTGCTTGCAAAAAAATGAAATAAAAGTAGTAAAACAAGATAGAATTACTCATTTTTTTCGCATCCTTGCATTATGGGGTACCCCATTAGCCCTACCACAATGAGGCATAAGAAGAGTTCTTTGACAATGTTACATACGTAAGCCTATTAACAAGCAGGCAGAAAAGGGCGAGTGACAACTCCATGTGTCAAAAAACATGTGAGGCTGTCTAGGGCCGTACTACCCGTAGGAAAGCGTTAGAGTATCACTTTTCTAGCGTATAACTGACGGAAAGGGTTGGAAATCCATTCCAGCGAGCAGTTGAACACATAGACGAGGCCATCCGTGAGAACGGGCGTTTGCAATGGTGTAGATATATAAATCTACGAACTGAAAAGTATATCAACTCACCGAGACAATATCGCGGCAATCCTGTAAGTGGCTGGCGTGGTCAAGGTGAGTGCAGGCATATAGGACGATAGATGATTGGACATTCCAGTTCGCTGGATGCGGTTCGAGACCGTCATCGTCCACAAAAGAATTAGAATTTTGGATTAATATCTTTATTGAACTTGTGAATATGAAAGAGAATAAAATGAAAATAGAACTGGAGGTCTATGACGAACTCATAGAAGTTTATGCCAATAAAAGCGATGTCAAAAGATACATTGACGCCGCCAAAATGGTTACAGACAGATTTAACACCTATGCAGAGTTGTTTAGTGGGAAAAAGTCTCATCATACTATTGCCCTGATCACAATGTTGGATATAGCGGCAAAGTCAATGGCAAACAACACTTGTAAGTGCCAACACGATTCCTTCTGGTGCAAAATAAAGGATTACATGAATAAGTTAAGCTTACGATAAGTCTGACATTTTCCAGCAAGAAACTATTGAGTAACGAATAAAATAGACATTAAAAAAATAAGAACAATGACAACAACACTATCATTCACAATCGTTTTTGCAGCAATCATGTTCTTTGTTGCTGTAGTCAACTGGCTGAACTATCGCCGTAAGATGAGTGAGGTTTTCGAACTGAAGGCCTTTCTAGAACAAGCCGAGAAGGAGAAGAAACTCTTGAAGGAGGAAATCACCCGCATCACGAGGGTCGGTGGCATCGGAGAGTCATCTGTGATGGCCCTCATCGGTGAAATCTCACGGGTTGAGAATAACCTGTATCATATGCAGAAGATGACAGATAGCGGACAGATGCAGGAGGTGCCTGGCCGCAAGCAGCTCTCGAAAGCCATCGACCGGATGAAAGCCACGTTGCAGGCAGAGGATTATACCATTGTGCCCCTGTTGGGAACTGACTATCACGAAGGCATGCAGGCCATTGTGGCTTTCGTGGAAGACGAGAACGTTCCGCTCGGCAGCTCCGTGATTATCTCTGTGCAGAAACCGCAGGTAAACCGTTCAGGAAGGATGATTCAGGCACCCACTGTGACTGTCGGACAAAACGAGTAACACTTATACACAACGAATATGGACAACAACGGAAAAATTAACAAGGGTATCGACCTCGGCACGACCAACTCTGCCATTGCCGTGATGGAGAACGGTGTGCCCGTCATCAAGAAGAGCAGCACACAGAAGGACACCATCCCGTCGGTGGTGTCTGTCACCCGCCGCGGCATCATCCATGTGGGCGATACTGCTGCCAACGAGTTGGCCAACCAGGTGCTCCGTGCCACCAAGACGTGGGACGGTCGCACGGCTTCGACAGACATCTTCAAGGAGTTCAAGCGCACGATGGGTACCGTCGAGAAGTATCGTAGCAAGAACCTCAAGAAGGACTTCACCTCGCAGCAGCTCTCTGCAGAAATTATCAAGGCCCTTGCCGCTAATGCAGGGGTAAACGATGGCGGTTGCATCGTCATCTCCGTGCCAGCCAAGTTCGATGCCACCCAGAAGACGGCAACGGTAGAAGCCGCTCGTCTGGCCGGATTCCAGCACGTCGAGTTACTGCAGGAACCCATCGCCGCAGCCATCGCCTACGGTGTGGCAACCGGTCAGAAGGATGGCTTCTGGCTCGTCTTCGACCTGGGCGGTGGCACCTTCGATGCTGCACTGCTCCGCGTGGACGGTGGTGTGCAGCAGGTGGTGGACACCGAGGGTGACAGTTACCTTGGCGGCAAGGACATCGACTACGTCCTGGTGGACAGCATTCTCCTCCCCTACGTAAAGAAGAACTTCAAGGTGGACAAGATCCTGGCCGCTGAGAAGAAGGTCGCAATGTTGCGCGAGGCCCTGAAGGGTTATGCAGAGTCTGCCAAGGTGCAGCTCTCCACTGCTCCCTGTGCGGAAATCCTCTCCGACCTCGGAGAGTTGGGCAGCGACGACATAGGCAGGGAGATCGAACTCGACCTGACCATCACCCGTGAGATGGCTTATCCCATCATGGAGCCGTTCTTCAAGAAGGCAGTCGCCATCTGCCAGACGATTCTCCAGCGCAACCACCTGGACGGCAAGCAACTCACCAAGCTCATCCTCGTGGGAGGTCCGACCTATTCGCCCTACCTGCGCCAGATGCTCAAAGAGGAGGTCTCGCCCAACATCGATACGTCAGTGGATCCGATGACGGCAGTCGCCAAGGGTGCCACCCTCTATGCGGCCACCCGCGACATCCCTGCAGACCTGATGGTCGCTCCTGATGCCGATGCCATCGAGATCGAGATGCACTACGATACCATGTCCACCGACCTGATAGCATTCCTTGCCATCAAGGTCAAGGACAAGTGGGTGATGACCGAGGGCATGTCCGTCGAAGTAGTGCGTGGCGACGGAGCGTGGAGTAGCGGTAAGGTGCCCTACGAGGATTCGGGCATTGTCATCGACCTCTCCTTGGCTGAGCACACCGCCAACAACTTCACGGTACGCTTCACCAACGACTTCGGTCATAACGTCAAGGTCACTCCCGACAACCTGACCATCCTCCAGGGTTTGCAGGTGTCAGCCGCACCACTGCCCCAGCACATTGGTTTCGGAGTGTGGGATGAGGAGGACAACCGTCAGGAGTTCGTGCCCTTCCTGGGCCTGGAAAAGAACAAGCCCGTTCCGGCTCACGGCGTGGCCAATGGTCGTAAGACCACCATGACGCTGGTTCCAAACGATGAGAATACCTTCCTCAAGATCCCGGTTTATCAGGCTGCAAGCTATGTGACCAACTCCCCTGCCGACCTCTATGAGCATGTCGCCGACCTCATTGTCACGGGCAAGGATGTAGAGCATGAGATTCCTGCCGGAACAGAAGTGGAGGTGCAGGTGTCTGTCGATAGCAGCGAGATGATGAAGTTCGAGATCTATGTGCCCAAGACCGACGAGACCATCGAGAAGACGCTCGACACTACACCGCGTTTCAACAGTCAGGATGCCAATGTCCTCATCACCAAGTATGCAGAGCATGCCCGTCAGTCGCTCGATATGCTGGAGTCAGAGAACGTGGCCGTCGAGGTGTTGAAGAACCGGCTCTACACCCTCAGGGGCAGTCGTCGTCACACAGAAATCAAGGCAATTGTCGAACAGTACAAGGAACTGCTCCGCGACATCTACCGTCTGGAGTGCGACACGGCATGGGAGCGCATCATCCGCAAGGTGGAGAAGGAGATGGCCCTGCTGAAACTGTCGGTAGGCAATAGTGGTGACGACCGCAGCAAGTATGCCTTCCACTATCTCGAGGTCTATATCGAGAGTGCTAAGGAGAACCGCGACGTGGCCGCTGCCAAGAAGATTCTGGATGAGGTAGAACTCCTTGCCCTCGACCTGCGTTGGAAGACCAGGCTCCCCAGCATCATCAGGTGGTACGACCACAACTTCGACAATGTGGCGTGGAGCGATAAGGAGCATGCCCGTTGGTGCGTGAACGAAGCCCTGAAACTCATTGACAAGGAGTTCACCAAGGAAGAGGTGACAAAGGCATTCCGTCGCATCCTCAGTGCCAAGGAGAGCATGGAAGAAATCCGTGAGGCAGAGGGTCTGCTCGGATAAACCAATAAAGCAAAGAAGTATGAGAATCAAAGATTACATTCAGCACAATCCTTTCAGGGGTATGGGAGTCGCCACCAGCGACTCCTCTACCACCCTGTCGTCCAACAACAGCCGCATGAAGGCGTATGCCGCTATTGGGAAGTCCGTTTCGTTTCCCATGGATATGGACACCGTCTTTGGGGCCAAGGCTGACCGCAGCCAGTCTTCGTTGCTGTCGTATATGTCCTCGTTGAGCGTTCCTGTAGATCGTCTGCGCTATGGCCTGTTCTGGTTTATGAACCTCACCGAGACCGATGCCTGTGCACTCACGGTTCTCCGTCAGACGGGCGACCTGCTGGAAGCCAGGAAGGTCTGGGAGGATGGCGAACAGAATATGTCCGCCCTGCAGAACCAGTTGGTGTGCTGCCTTCTGAAGGATCCCCGCTCATACTCCAAGGCCATCCAGGTGGCCGCGCGCCTTTATCAGCGTTACGGCGCAGAACTTATCCATACTATCAGCAATGGGTTTGATGTCACCACCCTAGACAAGTTGCTGCCCATGCTCCTCGAAGAGATTGTCGTGGCTTCCGACGGTGATTGCTGGTGGTGGGACAAGGCCGTGAAGCGTTCCGGCATCAGCCATATCGATGACTTGTGGACGGAGGCTAAGGCCACCTCGCTCATCACCAAGATTGAGCAGGCACTTAACGTAGCCCAGTCGTCTGAGTGCCGCACCACCCAAGCCCACTATGACATCGCCTACGACCTGATGAAGCAGACCGCACCGATGCTCAAGTCGTTGAAGACTCTCACCGATGCCCACCCCGTCTTGCTCTCGCGCTACTCCACCATCGCAGAGGCCGTGGGAGAGTTCGTTCTCAACAACGAGATAGAGTACTATAACCACATCGGATGGTTCTCTGGCAAGTCCGACAAGGCACTTCTCCTGGAGCGTTTCTGCTATCGCTATGCAGCCACCGTCCGCTTCAAGGACCGCTGCCGTCTCAACATCAACATCACCTTGGGGCGCAAGGAAGAAGCCCCTCTCTTCCCCAACGGAACACCCGACAACCTCACCTTCGAGAGTGAGCGCAAGAGGCGGAATGCCGGCATCTGTTCCATTCTTTCTGCCCTCCAAAAGCGAGAATCCGAAGATTAACGATAACGATAAATAGTGACAATGATGATTAACAAGAAGACAATGATCGTTTTGCTGGCCGTATTCCTCTTTGGGTGCAGCCAACATGAGTTAAGAGTTGAGAAGGAAGGACAGGCCGCACTTGAGCCTTCCTTCCGTGTGGAGTCAGTAACAAATTCCTCCGACAGTGTGCAGTATTACTATGATCAGGCACGGTTGGGTATTGGTGATGCCTACGTGAAGATGGCTCGGTATCATCTTGATGGTACATTGGGAAAGCCAAATATTCTCAATGTAATGACAATGGGGTTCATGGCAGCGGAGTATATGGCAATACCTAATATAAACGCCCTGTTTAAGGATGTCCCTGACAGTGATGTGACCAAGATAGCATATCATGCATTAGATATGCTTAATAACGCAGAGGACGAGGACTCCATAATGGTCAAGTCTAAAGAACTGTTGGATAAGGGTATTCCTGAAGGATTCCTTATGCAGGCAGTTCTGTCGTGGAAGAAGGGTGACAAGGAAAACGCTATTGCGTATTGCGATAAGGGTATTCAAGGTGGTAGTACCATTGCTGATGTTTTCAAGGACATCATTGTTGCTGGTGAAGAATATGGCTCTGACCTCAAACCGGAGACACTTCTGAAGATAGCAGACCGCTTTCCAATGGCCTATCGCTTGCTGGGCGACTATTATGCCAAGATCCCGAAAGATAGCATTAGCGACATTCCCTTGGCCCGCCAGTACTATCTGAGAGCCAGTGACCATGCGTGTCTTGGCAGACGGGAGGCCTTGTGTGTCTTGGAAACCATCTACATAAAAGGCTACCCTGCTGTGGACTCCCTAACAGATAAGAGGCTTTGGTCACTCGGGAGAAACGAAATCAATGATAGTGTTATTTGGTTACCATAAATTTGAAGAAATAGGTTACTTTAATAATTGTTTTGTCATAAAAGGACAAAGAAGCTCAGTTGAGAGCTTATATTATACAACAACTTTGAGCCGCTATTCCGACGGTTATAATATCGGGAACCCTTCATTATGAAGACAAAGATAACTGCTCTCATGGTTACACTGATGTGCGTATACGCTGTAACCTTCCTGTCTGTCAATCCTGTACAGGCAACAAGTAATCACGTAGAAATGACCGGCGCGGGTGACGGTCACTGCACTAAGTGTGGACTCCACAATGGCCACTACCGTTGTCCTGCCTTCTGTCCGGCTTCTGGTTCTCAGCCAACTACTTGTAGCTGTGGACACAGCAAGAGTAGCCACGTTTATCGTCGTTAGTACTGCTGATGTGCGATATTGGGGTGCTGAAACATGCATCAGCACCCCTTTAACTTTATCAATCAATTAAAACTCCAAAAATATGAATACAAAGATTTTCACATTGCTCCTCATGGTCATGATGACCCTGACATTGAGCGCAAATGGTAAGACTCGCAGTTATTTCTGCCAGCAGATTAATGCTCCTGTTTCGACAGGGCCAACTGCCACACTCAATCAGGCGACTTTCGTTGAGTGGGATGATGATGACAACACTATCAGAATGATGGATGGTACGGTATGGCGCTATCAGGGAATGAGTAATGGATGCCATGTCTATTCTTTCTGGAGAGCTATTGGTATCGTTATGCCAGGTACACAATATCAGAACGCCGTCTTTTCAGGAGATTATTCTATGAAGCAGATCTATTATGTATTCGGTGTTGGAATGCCAGGCTTTGCAGTTCAGATGAACGCTTTCTACAAATATATTGGGGATGGTCGTCAGCCTGCATATGATTGGATAAACGGGAGGTTCTGAATCTGATATTCCAAAAAAAGTAGTTTGATTCCTACAGATAGTATAAACAGACAAAGATATTACTATAGAACTATCGAACCATTTGAGCCGCTTTTCCGACGGTTATAATATCGGAAACTACTAAAATGAAAACTAAGATTGCTGCACTCATGATCGCTTTGATGACAGTATGCGCCACATATGCCCAATACTATTCTGGTAAGGTTGGTGAGACCATATCTTTGCCGAATCCATCAACTCCAGCGGGATATAATGGTGTTTTGGAGTCAACTTATTCAAGTGACAGTAAGTATTTGTCTGTTTACTCTGGTACAAGTTCGGTGAAGATACTTTCATACTTCACGGGTTCAGAGACAGTAAGGTGCGACTATACTTGCTATAGAGAGGAATATTCTGCAGGAAGGCTATACTATTACTATGGAACTTTCTCTTCAAACTTTTATATCAAATGTAGTTCTTCTGTCCCTGCACTTCAGCTATCGGCTTCTCCTGATGGCGGTCAGATTGGAATAGGGCAGACCATAAAGTTGAATGTAACCTATAATGGAAGCGATATTTCAGGATGTGATATATACTACACTCTTAATGGAAGCACACCCAGTAAGAGTAGCACACGCTACAATTCGGGTATCACTATTGATAGCGATTGTACGTTGAAAGCTATAGCGTATAAAGATGGGTACAAAACGAGTGATGTCCTTACTGTGAAGTACACAGTTGTTGATATTACCCTTACTGCGGATCCTGCTGGAGGAAATGTGACAAAGGGAACCGTGGTGCACTTATATTCCAACAAGTCCAATGCATCCATAAGATATACCTTGAATGGCTCAACTCCCACTTTAGGTGACCCTATCTATAAACCTACAGAAGGAATTGTGATAAATCAGTCATGTACGTTAAGGGCTACAGCCAAGATAAACGGCAAGAATAATAGCATCATTAGTACACCCGTAATGGAATGGAAGTTTACGGTTTCTTCTCCCAAGCTTGCATTAACATCTACTCCGTCAGGTGGGAAGGTAGATAAGGGTTCCATTGTGAATCTGGTTGCTAAATCAAACGGAGCAACTGTCTGTGCTGATATATATTACACACTGAATGGTACGACTCCAACGAAGAATAGCACGAAGTACACTTCATCAGGTATTACCATGAACTCTGACTGCACACTCAAGGCAATTGCTTACAAGAGTGGCTATGAAACTAGTAATGTTCTCACCTCTAACTATACGATAAAAGAGGATGTAATTATAACGGCAAAGAACTACACTCGTGTATATGGCGATGCCAATCCAACGTTTGAGTTTACTGTCAGCGGCGGCTCCATCACATCCGGTGCCCCCACTATTAGTTGCTCTGCAACTGAGACATCTCCGGTCGGCACATACGACATTGTTGTTGGCAAAGGAACGGTTAGTAACGATAATGTAAAGTTGGAAAAAGGAACACTTACCATTACACCGGCCCAGCTTACAGTTAAAGTTGGTAATTACACTCGTCAGGAAGGTGAGGATAATCCTGCATTCATGCTGACCTATGAAGGCTTTAAGAATGGTGAGAATGAGTCTGTTCTTACACAGAAGCCCATCGCTGCTACGAGTGCTACGAAGGAAAGTGAGCCAGGTGAGTATTCAATAACAGCCTCTGGAGGTAGTGCCACAAACTACACTCTGTCATACGTTGATGGCAAGCTGACGGTTACAAAGAAATCTAGTGATGTGACGCTGACGGCAAAGAGTTATACCCGTGTATATGGCGATGCTAACCCAACATTTGAGTATACCGTCAGTGGCGGTGCCATTTCATCGGGTCAGCCAGCAATCACCTGTTCGGCAACCAAGGCTTCTTCTGTCGGTGCTTATGATATCGTCATATCACAAGGAACCATTAGCGATTCAAATGTACAGTATACCAATGGCACACTGACTATAACTGCAGCCCCGCTTATAATCTCTGCCGGTTCTTATACTATGAGACAAGGGGATTCCATGCCACTATTCACAGCCTCCTATAACGGATTCAAGAATGGCGAAGACGAAGATGTTCTTATGTCAAAGCCGCAATTAGTATGTGAGGCTGGTATGGACTCCGCCCCCGGCACTTATAAGATTACCATAAGCGGGGCTACAGCCAAGAACTACAACATAGAGTATGTAAATGGTACTCTAACAATCCTCTCAAAGGAGATTCCAGATGAGGTGAAAGTGGTAATGTCTGATGCTGGTTCACTTCCAACAGAGATTGGAACTTCTGCGTGGCATACCATTAAGAAACTTGCAATTTCTGGGCAGGTAAACGGAACAGATATTCGTCTTATTCGGCAGATGCTTCAAGATGGGGAACTTGAGGAATTGGATCTTCGTGAAGCCAGGGTTGTCAGTGGAGGTGATTATTACGATGAGTATGGTTTTTCCAGGACTGCTGAAGATGTTATAGGTGAAAGCATGTTCTACAACAGTAGCAACCTGAAGAGAATAGTACTTCCTGCTTCTACTCAACGAATTGAGGGTTATGCGTTCTTTGGCTGTAGTAGATTGAAGCAGATAGAACTACCAGAGAAATGCGCTAAGATTGGCGATTATGCAATAGCCTTTTGTGACTCGCTTTCAAGTGTCAAGTTACCGGCTGGCATTGTGAGAATCGGGGATGCCGCATTCTGGTGTTGTTCTTCACTTTCATCGATTTATAGTGGAATAGACAATATGAACGATGTTGTATCACAGGATTCCTACTACTCTCCTTTTGACGATATTTCTGATGACTGCTTATGGCATGTTCCAAGTGGAACAAAAAATAAATACACGTCTCTTTCCTGGTGGAATGGAGGTTGGGGAGTTGTTGAGGACGTGGATTCCTCAACGAGTGTGAAAGTGAATGTGTATGATGTTAATGTCGATCATGAGGCATGGTACACATTACGTGGTGTACGGCTTATGTCTAAACCTGTCCAACCTGGCATCTATATCTTTAATGGAAAGAAAGTTGTCATTAGGTAGAATATCGTGAGATACGTTATTTATGAAGTAAATTTGGGGAAGGCCAATGCCGCTGGAACGAGCGGCTGGCCAACCTCAATTTTTGTTGGTGGAGAAATTTTGTGATTAACATAATTTATCTTTGATTATTTTGTATATTCAAGAATAATCAGTAATTTTACAGCCAAATTATTCGTTTTGAAAAATAGAGTGTAGAATGAGCTATCGTGTCATGTTAATATTGACGATGCATAATGTATCTCGCTACAGACGACGACGATCTGTAGTAGATACATTGCATTATGAGTACACGATGGAAAAATCAGGCTGAGACTGCCAGGCGGTCATCTGCCAACGAATCACTCCTTTCTAAGGAGAATTGTGTCCGCAAAGAAAATCAGAATTGCGCAAAGAATAATGAATCTTTGTGCGGTTCTTCGGACGAGTATGTAACCCGCGATGAGGAAATCATCAAGAATCTGATGAGCGCCCCTGAGTACTGCCGTCAGTTCTTCTTTGACACGGAAGTGCCCGATGCAAAGGGGAACTATAAAAAGAAGGCTTGCCAGATTGCTCCCCTCCGTTCAAAGATGATTTACGACCTGAAGAAGGACTACGACGTGGATGTGAAGCCGGAAGACTTCAGCGACATTGTTTACCTGGCTCTTTGGGCCAATGGCAGCTGGTCTCCCCTGTCCACTTTTCAGGGACGCTGCTCCTTCTTCGCTTGGCTGAGAAAGGTGGCCAAGAATGCCATCCTGGAGCGTCTGGTTGAGGAGCACTGGATTGACGAAGTGCGTTCCCGCACTGTTGGCAACACCCGTCTTGCCCTTCTCTCTCAGGCTCCCACCAAGTGCAAGATGGTGATTGATAGCATGCTGGCAGGTAGCAAATATCACGCCATCATGACCTTCATTTATGCTGACAGACTTTCCAAGGAAACGATTATGAAGCGTTTGCACATCAGCGACGCGGAGTATGAAGCATCCAAAAAGGCAGGCGAGAACAAGTTGAAGGATGCACTGTTGCGCTTTGAAGAGTTCTCGGAAGAGAACATTCTCCGTGACAAGACGAAGCATGTAGTCACCGTGTCTGCCGATTTCGCTGCAGACTTGTCGGAATGGATGAATACCAAGTCGGACGTCAATCCTCTTTCCGACGTATTCGGTACTGACCTCACTGACGAGGAAGTGCGTGAGAAGGTAGTGGAATTCCTGTACGAATTCCCCGCCAAACTGAATTGGAGCGACCAGGATCGCTACATCTGGTCCCGTCGTTTCATTGAGGATGTTGCTCCCGTTGACGTGGCTGAAGAGGTCGGACGCAATCGCGGATGGCTCGATACTCGCTATTCTCGCCTGAACAACAAGTTTGAGAAGGCCGTTCGGAAGTGGTGGAAGTCATGCTCTGTGTAGCCCATTTGCGAAAGGGCGAGTGCTTGACGGCACGACTCTGCAAACGATTGTAAAAATTCCCGTTGCTTATACACAAAAGGCAACGGGAGTTTTTTATGAAAGGCATCCTATTTCTTTGGAAGAGGCCATTCCTAATCAGACATAGTTCAAGCAAGCCCTTGGTAAGGAGTTGGCAAGTACTGCGCAAGCCCAGGCAAGCTGTTTGGGCTTGCCATCTCCTTGGGTAGGGCGAGGAAAATGCTTGGGTAGGACAGTCGGAGTGAGGCGTAGAATGGTATGATCGGATGTGTTTTCAGAAGAGATTTTGGCGTTTTCGGAGAATTTTGCTGAAAACATTTGCGTAAGTCGGGTAATGTTGTTATCTTTGCATCCGAAATGACGGTTTCGGAAATGACGGTTTCGGAAATGTATAAAGAGTAAGATATGAGATTCTACGATAGAGAACAGGAGATTGCCTTCCTGAAGGACACTCGGGAACAGGCAAAGAAGGTGGCCCGGTTTACAGTGCTCACCGGGAGGAGGCGCATCGGTAAGACCACGCTGATACGCGAGGCATACCAGGATGAACCTTTCGTCTATTTCTTTGTAGCCAAGAAGGCGGAGAGCGATCTCTGCGAGGCGTATATCGAAGAGGTCAACGAGAAGTTGGGCATCCCTACGCTTGGCAGCAGCCGCAAGTTCAGCGACATCTTCCGCTACTTGATGCAACTGTCTGAAACGAGGAGTTTTACGCTGGTCATCGACGAGTTCCAGGACTTCTTCCGCGTGAATAAGAGCGTGTTCAGCGAGATGCAGGACATCTGGGATGAGTACGAGAAGACGTCGAAGATGAACCTCGTGGTGTGCGGCAGCATCTACTCGCTGATGCAGAAAATCTTCAAGGACAAGAAGGAACCGTTGTACGGACGGAATACGGCAGAACTGCGGCTGAAGCCCTTCCGTCCCTCGGTGCTGAAAGAGATTATGGCAGACGCGAAGCCCAACTATGGCAACGAAGACCTGCTGGCACTGTTCACGTTTACAGGCGGTGTGGCCAAGTACGTGAACCTGCTGGTAGATGCCGGTGCATTGGACAAGGACAGCATGATCCGGCATATCGTCAGCCCCAACTCGACCTTCCTGAACGAAGGAAAGAACAATCTGATCGAGGAGTTTGGCAAGGACTACGGAACCTATTTCTCCATCCTGTCGTGCATAGCCCGAGGCAAGAACACCCGTAGCGAGATTGAGGACATGATAGGGCGCGAGGTGAGCGGCTATCTGACCAATCTGGAGAATGACTATGAACTGATAGCCAAGCGGCAGCCGTTGTTTGAAAAGAGCAGTACGAAAAATGTGCGCTACGAACTGGGCGACGTATTCTACTCCTTCTGGTTCCGCTTCATCTTCAAGTATGGCTATATCATCGAGATAGAAAACTACGGCAAGTTGCAGGAGATTATCGAGCGCGACTACAACACCTTCAGCGGACTGATGCTGGAGCGCTATTTCCACCGTGTGGCGATGGAGAGCGGCGAGTTCACGAGGATTGGCCGCTGGTGGGACCGCAAGGGCGAAAACGAGATTGACATGATTGCGGAGGATGAACTGTCGGACCGTGCCACGTTCTGCGAAATCAAGCGACAGCGCGACGATATCAGCATTGATACGCTGAAGAAGAAGGCAGAAGCCATGTTGCGGGCAATGGGAGCCTTCAAGGGCTATGAGATACGCTATGAAGGGTTGAGTATGGAGGATATGTGACACCCACGGAGGATGCACGGATGTTGCACGCTAAACACCTTTATAAATACTGTAGCCTGCTTTCACTCTGCTTTTAGCCTTACTCTAGGCTGCTTTGTGCCATACACATGAGTATGGCTGGAGTATGGCTACAGCTTGGGTAGGACTTGTGTAATGCTTGGGTAGATCGGATTGAATCTGCAACTGATTTTGTCATCAACCTGGTCGTTTTTATGCAATTTTTGCTCTCAAAAGGAGAAATATTGTCTCATTTTGCAACTTTTTTGTCTTTGTGTGATTTCGTTTCAATATTTTTTTGTAATTTTGGCGCGTATTTCTCGAAAGAGAGTACAAAGACATATTTGCTCAAATTCTCTCACCGAATCAGCACCTCGAACAGAGAACTTAACGAGCAAGGCTATGTAACTATTGGAGCTGCACTATAAGCGTGGGTTTCATCCATAAGTTACATAGGGTCGTGCTGAACCTGGTGAGAGATATGGCAGTTGTCTGCGCTTTTTCTATGTCAGGAAGTGAGCGTGGCAATGCTGAAGGAACTATAGTATTAACCTGAAAGCAAAAGAGCAAATATGGATGTACCGCTTGCGCTCAACGACATAGAAACCCGTCAAGGATTTCAAGATTATAACATAAAATCCCTCAACGCCAGTTCACAAATTGGCGTTGAGGGATTTTATGTGTTGGGCATTTGCATGTGTGGTGATTCTATTTGTCTAAAAGAGTCGGTATGTTGATATTGTTAAGATTATTAGTGTCGGCTCTTAACCCATATAGGGGAAAAAGGGATATCCGTGTTACCAAATACGGGAACAAGTCTATTTGGTTCCGCTTTAGGTATCAGTTGTTTGCATTCTTTGTCAAGTGTATGCAACATTTTTATCACCGCTATGCTTATTGCGATAGCATAGAACTACAAAACATAAAGATTCTTCATTCTTGCCGTGATTGGGAATATGAACGATGGCTCAAATTAATTGGGATAGACGTTAAGTCTCATTTGGGAATAAACAAGACCGATGTCCTGATTGATAAAGGCTCCCATTCCCCTATGCCTTTTGGCTCCTTTTTTCGATTTGAACGTCAATGTTCTGTTATTCAAAACAACGAAAAAATAGTTGTTAATCATTTTCCAGTCCCCTGCTTGTATAGTGAAATAGCAGGAACATTTAAGAAGTCATGTTCTAGTGACATCTTGATATGGACGGAGTTCAAGTGTAATCCAAAATCACCGATGGATACATATGTCACAAAGAATATAAACTCTCATCCAGAAGATAGGCCAACAGCAAGGCATAAAGTTTCAATCGGCAAGATTACGTCTCCGCATATAGAGTCGATTGAGACTGATTCTCCTCAAAGTAAAAAAATGAGGGGAGTGGAAATTGATGAATCATTTTAAGAAATCCATATAGTATGAGCAATATATCAGAGAAGATAAAAGAGTATTTCCCGGATTTGGCCATCATGAAGAACAGTGCCAACAACGGCCTGTTCTCTGGTCGCAACTTACCTTCGTTTGTGAAGGACTATATCATTCGATGCTTTGCCAGTGAAGATGGCATAGCAGATCGAGACAAGGTAAATGAGTACTTGATTAATAAGATGCCTGACAATATAGCCGTCATTAAGAACCGCTTGCTGGCAGGGGAACAGGTCAATGTCACAGTGAGATTCATTATCAAGAGTGACCTGGCATCTGGTCGTACAACGTTCTCTGTGCCTGATGCACAAATCACATCTAATGCTTTCGTATCTCCCCAATTACTTGAGGAATACAAAGATGAACTTACTGATGGTGAACGCTGGGGTAATATCACACTAAATTATGTGGAACCACAAGGTCGTCGTAGTGGTTATATTGAGATGACAACCTACAAATCATTCGAACCCTACCGAGTAGATTACTCATACTTTCTAAAGGCCAGGGAGAATTTCAGCATTGAAGAGTGGATAGACTTGCTAATTGCTACGATGGAGTATGATCCTGACACTTTCGATACGATAGAACAAAAACAAGAGTTTATCACTCGTCTGCTCATACTCGTAGAGCCGCGTCTCAACATGATAGAGCTAGGACCGAAGGGTACAGGAAAATCATACGTCTATAACAATCTGAGTAAATATGTATGGTTGCTTAGTGGTGGTAAAACGTCACGAGCCAAGATGTTCTATAATAAGGCAACCAAGCAGTTTGGATTAGTTAAGAATCATGACGCGGTGGTAATTGACGAAATATCTACCTTTGGTTTCTCTGACCCAGATGAGATGCAATCCATCTTGAAGGGTTATTTGGAAGCAGGCAAAGCCACAGTCGATAATGTACTGTTCCAGTCAGAGTGCGGAATCGGACTTGCTGGTAACATTCCATTAACCTCTGAACTTAAACCATCTGACAGCAAGTACTTTCAGAAGTTGCCAGACATGTTCCAAGAATCCGCTACTATGGACCGCTTCCATTCCTTCATCGAGGGTTGGAAACTTCCACGGTTAGAAGCAGGAAGTATATTGCAGGGGTGGACGTTGAATGCAGAGTATTTTTCAAGCATATTACATCATCTCCGTACAGAGACCGAATATGAATCGCTATTCGACCAGTTAGTGGAATATGACAGCTCATGCGATCTACGTGATTTGAAAGCAGTCAAAAAAGTTGCTACTGCCTATACAAAATTGCTCTTTCCCCAAGTAAAATCACTTGACGACCTCACACCTGAAGACACCGACACTTTCAGTCATTTGTATCAGGACTACTGCCTTAATCCTGCAATCTATCGTCGTGGCATCATTCGTGAGCAATGCCACTTGATAGATAAGGAATTTTCTAAAGATATGCCAAAGTTTAAATTGAAATAGTAATGAAAAAGATATTTCTGTTTACATTTTTTATTATTACTTGCACTTATATTAAGGCAAAACCTGTATCAGAGCACCCTCTACGTCATCACATCATCATTGCACTTGACAAAGCAGGATGTGACGGCTGGATTGGCAATAATGAGGTGTGGCAAAATATTTTCGACTTGTTAAAGGCTGACTTAAATAGTTTTGTTAAACCAGATAATAGTGTACAACAGGGAAGCCGAAGATTGTATGAGGATGGCGACTATCTGTCAATTGTAGGATTTAGAATTAATTCTAGCCAAGGTGATATGAAGGTGTTTTCCATGCCTCTGAAGGATGGAACTTCTAAAATGGCCTATTGTGAGTATACGCAAGAAGACCTAAAGCACCTAATAGGTGATGAGTGGAATAGAATAGCCTTGCAACCCTACAATCCTGGGGGGGCAGCTTATTCGCTTGTTTCAGTAGCTAAGGCCTATGCGTTAGGAGCCTTGAAATCTGAGGGGCAGTATGTAAATCGTACATTCTTAGTTATGGTTAGCGATAAGCACTACAATGGCAATAATTTTTACGATGAGATGCAAGCTTTCTATCAGAAACAACAGGGAGTAGCATTGACTCCGCAAATAATTTTCAGCAAGTGCTATGAGGTAGAGCAAAACTATGTCATTAAGTACATTACCACAAAGAATATATGGGCTGGGAATCTTTATTCTCCGAAAGGATATGTAGAATTCTATGAATATATGCCCTTGCAGAAAAATTTCACTTTGCAGACAGTCATTAATTTCCCCACTCATCTTATCGCAAAGCTTAAACGCGATGGTAGCTATAGCATAGAATTACCACTTTCATGGCAAGGTGAGGATAGATATTGTTTGCAACATTTAGCCGCATTCCCTATATATGTCGAAAAGGCTATATATGAGACGCCAGATGACGCCGTATGTATAGATTCATTAAAAGAAGAAGTAGTTAATTTTATTGTTCCGCCAGATCAGTCTGCCAAGTTTTTAGAAATACGAGCATGGCTTAATCTCATTGATGGTTTTTATAATGCCACCTTAATGTCGCCCGAGAAGGAAAGTCTGATAGAAGCAGGAAGAGAAGGACTAAATTATCTGATACCGATAGAATATGAATCTCCTGAAACTGTAATGGGTATCCCAATATCCCATCTTATCTGGCCTCCCTTCGTTGATGATCAGTATAAAGCTGCTCTGATATGGCGAATAATCCTAGGACTACTATTCTTGGCTGGTCTTCTTGTCTTTATCCGCTGGCTTAGAAAACCTCGATACTATACACCTCATAATATTAATTGGCCAAATGCATCTTCTTAAGATTGCACTCAACTCGTAAGCTTCTATAATTCCACATATGTCTTGTAAGAAACAATTATTATAATATGGCAAATAATACATGTAAATCAGAAATCATAAAGTTTAAAGAGGTTGAAACGATTGACTTCAACACAGATTTGTCTACACAGGGCGATCGCCGCCTTACATTAGACCGTAAGGCTTCATATCTAGAAATACCAGATGTGGTGAAAAGACATTGTCTATTTCGATTTACCCATAAGCCCAAGGGTACTTTGCATTATAAAATCAGTATTTGCGACTCGGGAAGGTTGAAGATACAAACAGGTGGCGAATTCTTGAAATGCAGGCTGGGTGATAGTTCGGCATATATGGCAGAAGGTGATTTTGAGGCTGATGGAAACACGAACAAGTTCCCCATTGATTTTAATTTATGTCCAAGTGCTGTAGAAGATTACGAAGAGATACTTAATGGTGGTACAGAATGTATCATCACCTTCAATTTGGCTATAACCTGTGAAGAAGATAAAGAATTTGAGGATTTCATAGAGAACGGAGAAATTAAGCTCAACATACCGGAAGTTCGGCCAAAGGTGAGATTCCTGTATAAACCAGATTGTAAGGAGATGATATATACCATGAAGGTGATGGAACCATGTAGAGTTGGCTCTTTAAAGGTTTATCATAGTTCAAAGTTAAAGTGTGCTCCAAACATCGAACATGCCAATTATTCCATCCACACCATTGTCGAGAATTACGGAAATGAGGAAAAGAAAGAACTACAGGATTATCCGACGGCTCTGTATCGACTTAAAGCAGGAAAGCATCATAATTCATGCAAGGTTAGTGTTGGTTCGGAATTATCTGTTTCCTGTCTGCAAAGGGGACAGGAATTCGAAATTCCTGTGTTATTTGACATTAATTCTGTTATGGCCAATCCTCAGTCATCGGATATTGTTTTCAAGTTGCAGTTGAGATCCAATGAGGAAAACAAGACAATTGAAGAGTCTCGATTTGTACTCAAACGTAATCGCTGTCTTACCCGTCTTGATGCGAATTTGAGCACACAAGATCGCGAGTGGGACATCCTTGCGGAAGAAAGCGCATCGCAACCTTGTCCAATAATACTAAAAGCTGGTGCAACATTGAACCATAAACTTGTGTTCCGCAACACCGCAGATGCTCACCCTGGGAACGCTCATTCATGCGTGAAAGTGTGGGGTGTGAATTTATCCGTTAAGATAGACGATTCTGCATCCAAGCGCATAAAACTACAGTCAGACAAAACGATATCTGATGTCGTGGGCCTGTATAGAACACAATCTACAGAGAGAATATCAGAGAATGATTGTGTTGACCTTGATCCCATGGAAAAATGGGACATGAACATTCGGTTCGATGGTCAATATATAAAGTGGATTAACCCAGATAACTTAGCATCGGAAACTTGGATTCCTGTGATAATAACTCTTTCCTATAATTACATAGAAGATTCAGCCGGTGTTACCTATAGACACAACCCAAAAACATTAGCCCAAGGGATTGAAACGGTAAAAAGAACTTTCACCTATGAAGTTCGTTTAACCAAAGTCTCAACATCTCCATGGTTATGTGTTGACTTTGGAACATCTGCTATTGTTGCTGCGAGTGCAAGTTTTGAAAAAGGTAATCTTAATCTCCACCTGATAAATCTAAATGAACGCAAAAATAACCTATTAGCGGCTGCTTTTCCAGACAAGAAAAGTAACAAAGATGAGGAAGGTGTTCTTATCAATTCAACCTTGTGTCTTAATCCCTCTCCTGATTTGAAGCATGCTTTTGACAAGGTTACAGGTGTGGATTCTGATTTTAAAAAATACGCGCTTCTTCTTTCGCCAGGAGACGATGTCCTTAATGCAGACTATATGACTCCCAATTTGAAGCTCTTGATGGGTTATGACAAGATACCTAATATCTTTTCCGTGATACAGAAGACGTTTCAATATGCTGTGCAAAAAGGGGTTGACGAAAACGACCAACCAATTGTTCAGCCACATTATCTCATTGAAAATGAAGAATCTACAGACTTAATGCATCCTGAAATAATAACAAAAATTGTATACTTGCAACTTTTCAAGCATTATTTACGTATTAATGCAAATAACGTTCAACAAAGGATAGAGCGTCTGGTGATGACTGTTCCCAACACGTATACCCCATTGCAGTTAGATTTTATTCGTCGCATAGCGCGAGAGGCATTACCCGAGTTGCGCCCCGAAGAATTCTATCTCGTAAGTGAAAGCGATGCCGTAGCTTGCTACTATTTATACAAAAGAGACTCTTTGCTTAAACAGATGAAAGATGCCAATCCAAGCATTTTTAACAGCGCGGAGCGCAGGGTGCTTATCTATGACATGGGTGCAGGTACACTTGACTTAACGTTGATGCAAACCACGAAAGAGCATGATTCACTAACTGTGAAAATGCTTGGTAAGTTGGGCGTGAGCAAAGCAGGCAACTATTGTGACTATGTCTTGGGACAGATTCTGGTTGAGGCCGTCCAAAAGAAAGTGACATCAACGCAAATTCTTGGAAGTGATGAGGCAATCCGCAAACTCGGTGCAGAACATTTGGCAAGTCTTGTAACAATAGATGCCAATAGTGGGATAGGAGCATCGAAAGAGAGACTCGCCCTGAAAAACTATATAAAGGAAATGAAGAAATTGTTGAATAGTGATGAAGGGATTCACCTTAATGATTTGCCAGAAGATAATGAAATTGCGAAGTGGGCTGCTAATGCTGGAGTAAAGTATAATTTTGGTGCTTTAACGGTGAAAGACATTCGCACTCACATATTATATAAGGAATATGTTAGAGGTGTTACAATTGACTTGCTTGAAGACTTCCAAACGTATGTGTGTCAGTCTAACCCAAATTTCAAACTTCACGAAATTGACGTGGTTGTGTTTTCAGGTCGAAGTACTCAATTATTGGATATAAGACGAAATGTAAAAGATGCATTGAAAAAAAATTCACATATATACTATGTTGATCTAATCAGCGAAACAAGTAGCACAAATATTGACAAATTCATAGAGAATGGGGAGAAATCCACAAAACTTAAAACGGTGGTTGCAGAAGGAGCTTACCACTTTATCAACTTTATGAACAACAGCAAAGCTGTAGCACTGGATTCTAGAAAGATTTTTGCTTCCTTTGGAATTGTACAGTACGATACAACACAGGAGGGACAGCGCACATGGACACCTCTTGTAATAGCCCAGACACCTTGTCAAGGAGAGGGAATAAGTGTTGAAGAATGTCAATCCCACATAAAGGTAACCCGTAAAATAATTGTTAATGGGAATCGCTATGTTGACTTGATACAAAGTTTTTGTGGAGATGTCGCAGGTTGCGATGATTACTCTTCCAACGAAACTATAAGTGTACTAACATCTATAGAGTTGCCAAAAGGCACAACAGAAGCAGATGTTGAGTTCACTCTCTACAAAGAGCCGGTGAATGGTATGGAAAAGTCAATACATTTAAAAATCGGCAAAGATGAATATGATGTAAACCCACATGTAGATATACAACGAAACACAGCCTTACGTCGAAGTCTTTGGCCTGTTGTTTTTTCATAATCATTTTATTATTTATTATACTTTAACTCAAAGAAATTAATAACGACAATGAAAAGATATTTAACAACACTTTTTGTCGCCCTTGTTAGCGGTATGTTAAATGAAACTAAGGCTCAAAATGGCATGCAACCGAATGACACCGTTAAGTTGCAAGTTATTAACGAAAAGGAAAATGAAACTAATAGGGTTCATCTTAATCCGACAGACGATAGGTTGAAAGTGGAATTTTTCGGAGATTCGGTTTACAACATTTTTACAGCAGATTCCATAGTTAGTATAGAGCCTACAACACCGCATGGAACTAAATTAGTTGTGCGTGGAGCGAATCAAGACAAAGCTGGCATCTCATGTTGGTACAAAAACGACCCAAGTGCAGCAGTGAATATAGATCCTGAAAACTCACATACTCTTCGGGCTGACAATTCAATGAATCGTACTACCTTTTTGAAACTTAGTTCCAAGACGCATCCCAATGGCATTGAATTGGAGTTTGCTCAAAATGGGGGCAAAGGGGTTAAGGCGCGTCTATGGAGAGTTAAGCCCTGGACGAATAGTGATAACCCCTTACAGATTAAGATTTGTCTTATTCGAGATAATCGTATTATAGATTCTTGTTTTGTAGATAGTGCATTTACTTTGACTGCTATTGATACTCTCAAATCTATTTGTTTTGCATGGAAAGCAAGTAATAACATCTTTTCTCCAAGTTTAAAAATAAACAATAATTACTGTGCGTTGGAATTGCAGGGCAACCAATACACGATTAAGGAGAACTTGGACTCCCTTTTAAGAGATAAGGGCATATATGAGATTCTATTCGAATATCAAATGTTCGTTAATGATGATAATGGCTCAAAGTTGGTAACAAATAAAGTAAAATATATAATTGAACGGAAGGCTCGAAATAACGTAACTTTTCTGAAAAAGTTGCTACATTTCGCTCGTTTATATTGTCCCTGGTTACTTCTTGGCATTTTGATTCTTTTCGTTATATTATGGCTTCATGGTAAGAAGATTAAATGCAATTTATGGAGTTTAAATAAGCATGATAATTCAACGGTGTCTTCGAAAGATGGCAATGGAAAGGATGGCTCAGATCATATTAACCCGAATGTCACACCATGTGATCCTCATGCAGAGGAGAGTGAAGCAATAGGTTCTGATTCCCCCAAAACTGCCTTTTGTTTTGAAGTTAATATGAAAAAAGAAGAGCTGCTTGAACAATTGAAGACACTGATAGATGAAACAACAAAGCATGAAGAAGTACAGAAAGACAATATCTTTTCAGCTCTTTTAAAGAAGCTTTTCTTTAAGAAATATGCTCAAGACCAGAGGAAACGACAGGAACGTTCAAAAGAGTTGGCACTCCAATTAGAAGTCCTGCATACTGCTTTGAAAAATGGTATGGTGGATATCGCAGATTTCCAGAAATTGAAAAAAGAGTGTGATGAATTAAAAGTGAATAATGATAAGTTTGAGAGGAGTAGAGATGTGGCAAGAAGAGCTGCAGAGAGTCTCTACACGGAACAGTTGCTTTACGTTCTAAAGAATCTCTACGTCAATTATGTCAACAAAACAACAATTAATGAACGGCTTAATACAATGATTGCTCTGTTCGACAAAGAGATAGATAGTTCCAACCCAACAGAATTGGCAGACCGATTCAAGCAAAAGCATATCAACGCTCTTTTGGCTGCTATTGAATTGTGTTTTGTCAGTACGAACAGGAAAGTAGAATGGTGCAACAAGTTTAATATCATTTATCGTCAAGATGATGATGTGATAGATACATTAGTAGAAGATATATACAACAAAGGTTATAAGGAGGGGTATGCGGCAGTTCCAGCTCCAGATTATTCGGAAATAGACAGATTGAACAAAAAAGTTGATGAACTTAACAAAGCTAAAGTTGCACTTTCTGAAGAGAACTCGCAATTGCACTCGTCAAACGACAGACTTGAAAAGCAAGCAAAAGATTTGAAAGATCAGCTTCATAATGTTCAAACAGAATTGAAGAATCGCCCAGTAATAGAAGTCCCCGTTCTGCCAGAAGATATTAAGAAGGAAATTGAAGTACTCAATGAGGGTCATCAGAAGGAAGTCGATTCTCTTAGCGAAACTATCAATGACCTCAATTCAACTATTGCCCAACTCAAGGAAAAGCATCAGGAGGAATTGGATACAATAGAAGCAAAACATAAGGAAGATATCGACAATCTTAATAAGGAGCACGATGCGCAATTGACAAAGATTAAGGCAAAGTACAAGAAGGAAATTGAAGCTCTCAATGAGGGTCATCAGAATGAAGTCGATTCTCTTAGTGAAACTATCAATGACCTCAATTCAACTATTGCTCAACTCAAGGAAAAGCATCAGGAGGAATTGGATACAATAGGAGCAAAACATAAGGAAGATGTCGACAATCTTAATAAGGCTCACGCTGCGCAGTTGACAAAGATTAAGGCTGAGTACAAGAAGGAAATTGAAGCTCTCAATGAGGGTCATCAGAAGGAAGTCGATTCTCTTAGCGAAACTATCAATGACCTCAATTCAACTATTGCTCAACTCAAGGAAAAGCATCAGGAGGAATTGGACGCAATAGGAGCGAAACATAAGAAAGAAATCGGCAGTCTTAATAAGGTTCACGATGAAAAGATGAAAGACCTTATTGCCAAACCGAATGGCTGGTGCAACGACTTCATTGCGGAGGTACGCCAGCAGATAGATGCTTTGGGAGTGGAACTTCATAACTTGCAGGCTTCTGTGGAAGGCGGAGCTAATACAGATCGGCCTATCTTTGTTAATGCAATTACAGAGATGACACAATTCTTTGACGTGTTTGGGAACAATGTTAAAAAAGTATTTGATGAAAACTGTAGTCAAGATGATTTAGACCTGCCAGCCATTCGTGAAAGCCTTCTGACGATGTTCAGTAAAGTGTTAAATTATTCCGGCTCTTGGGCTAATCGTTTATTGTTGTTAGAAAGTTATAGTCGTGTGCCTCAGTTGGCAGATCAAATGCAGAGTCGAGGTGTGGATGTTGCAACGATTGAACGTGCAGCAGCCATAGCAAAAGCCTTATTTGCAAAAACTGGATTTTCTATCGTGGAACCTGCAGTACTTGCAGCTCCATATAAATCCGATTGTTATGACTTTGAGAATAATGAGGTACTGATATACAGATTCTTCCCAGAAGTATCTCCTCAAGATTATAGTGGTCGGATATTCGATTTAGTTCGTGTTGGCTATAATGTAGTTGGAGGTGAGCACAAGAATCCTGTCGTAGTGTATTTTTAAGATTATAAATATAATTTCCTTATGATGTTCATAGCACTTTATATTAATGAGAGGGTAGATCACGTTCTTCTATTCAAGCCCAAACAAGCGTCCTGCTACGTGGAGACATTCATAGTTGAGCGTAAGAAACTTATTGACACCCAACTTCTAGCATTTTATCATCATGCTGAAAAGAGTAATAGTGAGGCTCAACAAAAGAATGATATAGTTATTCAAACTCCCGCAAAGCAAATGCGTGCAGGGATTGTTAGTATAAAGTCTAACAGTAAATCAGAAGAGGAACTATTCATAGATGTTATTCTACAGGTAATCGACAAAGAACATCCAGCTCCTCATGAAATCGACACCAAAGATCTATGTGAAGATTTTACATTTAAACATGGTAAGGATAATTTGTGGCCATTGTTTTTGAGAAAAGACCGGTGGGATAACACTAAACGCGTGCATGTGCGATTCACCTTGGAAAATTGTGACACACAACCTCAAACAACAGAAATCCTTCTTGTTGTTTCAACTGCAGACCAAATATCTGACATTGTCCTTGATTTTGGTTCGGAGGCATCTCAAATGACAACCAGTAGAAGAAATGAAAATCTGACGGCTAACGACATTCAAGATTGTTTCCATTTAATGAAACAACTCTGTAAAACAACTGGACAAGAAATAGTGCAGAATTCGAACAGTATTCATCAGGGGGCAGAAAAAGGAAATACAACTCCCGATGATAGGGAGTATGAACAATTTGAATCTGACAGACTCTTTCGGACTATCTTTTATGCAAGTCGAGATGTTCCAGACCAAAGTCCAAATCCTTATGAAGGTGGCATGAAAAGTGATATCATTCATATGCTTACAACAAAAAAAGAAGGACAAGAACTGGTTGGGGCAAATAGTAGTTTTGTTTTACCTACCATAAAAATTGCCCAATTTGGTAATATTTATCAGCCAAGGGTGAAATGTAAAGAGAGTGGAAGATTGAGAAGTGTCAAAGATTATGGAACGAATTATTTTTATAGAGCCTGTATCAATCAATTTATATATATAGCGCTTAAAGAATGTGAGCGTCCGTGTGTTAGTCTCCAAATTCTCATGCCAAATGTATATTCTGTCAAGACAACGGCAGAAAACCTAAGATTTATTAAGGAGGATATAACTCTGATGTTAAAGGATGACGGGTTTGGATTGAGCCATATACAAGCTGTTGAAGTCTCTGCTATCTCGGAGAGTGATGCATCTTTACTTGGCGCATATGATAGTTTTCAAAATGCAATTGATTCCAGGAGCTTGTCTTCTGGCAATTATCTAATTATTGACTCAGGAAAGGGCACTACAGACTTTTCTGTTGTCGATTTATCGAGAAAAGACCGTAAAATACGAAACCTTTTCCGCTCTGGTGTTGTTGGTGCTGGTGGGGTGATAACCTATGGTTACATGTTAGGTCTACTCTATGATTGCTTGAACAGAAGTCTTAAACAACCAGAGAAAATATCAGAAAATGATTTGCGTAGTTTCGTTTTTAAAATCCTAAATGGTGATCTTTCATATCAGAAGAATCTGATGTCTGCTATTGAGGACTATAAAATAATGGTAAGCAGTGAAAACTTTACTCATGTAAAAGCCACGAATAATAACAATCAAGTTGATTCCATAGATCAAATAAAGATTGAGACGATGGTTCAAATGGTTCAAGATATGTGTGATAAGCATCAACTTAAGCTGACTAAACTTTCCAATGAAGCTCAACATTATGTGGATGCTTGCATATCTCATCTAACAGAAGAAATTCTTAGGCGACTTCTCCGTACGAGGCGTTTAGGTATTGCTCCATGTACAAAGGTAATGCTGGCAGGGCGAGCCTTTATGAATCCTCAGTTCAAGTCGGATCTATTAAAGAAGTTACGTAATGCGGGAATACTTCCTCCCAAAGGCGATGTGGAGCTAACCTACAGAGGAGCGGCAATAAACCATAAAAATGTTTGTCTGTTTTGTTCTCCTCATTTGTCCGGTGATTTAGCTTTGTATAATAGCCATATGCTAAGCGTTCCACAAATGGCTTTTGATGACAATGGTGAAATAGAAAAGAGTTGGAGAGAAAGATGTTTGGTTGACGTGGCTTTTAAATGGAGCTATAGCGAATCTCATTTTAAGCAATTCGCTGCAAAGATGTTAAGTTTCTTCGCAGAGATTTTGAAGTGGTTTGACAAATCGTGGGTTAATAGGCATCATTCAGAAGAATACGAACCCGGTAACACAAAACGCAACGGAATAGTCAACGGATTTAAGATTAAACTAAGATCAAACACAGATCAAATATCATTTGGAAACACTATATATAATATTCCTAACCGTTTTCGTTCAGGCGATTATCATTTGTTTTTTACAGGAGAAGCTCTTATATTGCGAGGAAAGGATGGACAGGTAGATGAACTAAGCAGTCATTTTCTTGATGACCAACGTACAGACTTGGCTTTTGCGACATTGTTCCCCAATATTAATGCGACAAGCCCCTTCGATGTGTGGCTTCCTGATATAAAAAGTGCAACAGAAGATAATACGAACACGATTGTTCGTGACCCTGTAGGAGAAATTAAAAAATCTGACTCAAATCCATTGAACGAATTAAAAGAGATTTTAGATTCAAAATAAATGATACATATGAATATATATATGTTTATTATTATAGTTGTCGTGGTCGCAGTTGCAGTGACATTTGTATTGACCCGTCGTTTTACTCTGCGGCAGTTGCTTAAGCAGAATGAAGCACTTAGTAAAGAGAACGAACGTCTTACAAAAGAGAATGTTGAATATGAAGAGCGAACAAGAGAATTGTTAGAGAATTTCATTCGTCCTATGTGCAACATGCGAGAAGACATTGGTAAGATTGCAGGAACAAGTTCCCTTTTACAGCAAGTTGAGAGACTACGACGTATCCTTGTAGACAATCATGTGTGGCCCAAAGACGGTAGCGAGGAGCTTGTTGATAACATTTTCCGCCCCTTAATGCATGAACTTGAATCTATTGACCATACCAACGAACACCTGAAGAAACTACATCTGCTTATTGATGAGTTCTATGATGGCGTAAATTCACATGAGGTTAGAAATCTTAACGATTGGGACAAAGCTCAGATCCGTATTAACTTGCTACGACTTACTTTTCAGCTTATGGATGGATGTCAAAGTATAAACTATTTCAATCATATTAAGGCGGAGCAGGGAGTAAATAATATGCTTATTAACAATGAATGTAGTCCCGTGGAGGCGGAAGCTATGTGTAAACCTATCACAGAGCTTGAAGCCGAAACTCCACGTTGGGCAAGAGTTCTCAAGTCTGCTCTCTCTTCATGGCTGGCAACGGAAGAAGACGCTGGTACGATTAATTCCTCATTAATCATTTTACGTGGTTATTTGTTCAATACTAAAGTTGCGGTATGAAAAAAAAGTTTTTTCTCTATATTTTAGTCATAGTAGCTGTATCGATTGTTCTTTACACACAGACTACATTTAATTTCGGTTTTCTTGCAGTATGGTATTTTGCAGTTATTGCTATTGTTGCTTTAGTAATACACTGGTTGCAAGGAAAAGAATACGATGATAATATTTCTCTGATGAGTGTTCGCCGTTTCACGGCTATTTTGGCTGCTGGAGCCACATTCGTCTTGGGCTTACTTTCTCTTAAGGCGTTAAACAATTATTTTAATGCCCCACTTAAAGTCTATACTAATGCAGACCACAATGCATTACGTCTTGATGGTATTTCAATTGGCCATCCAGAAGGTTTTATCTTGGCAGGCAATACAAGAGAGGCTTTTTTCGATGATCCTACTATGCGTGGACAAATCTCTATCGTATCAGTTGGTGATAATAGTGTCCGTATTCGCCTTGACAATTTCACTCGTCCATTATTTAAGGTAGGATATACAAACAAGAAAAAAGAAAACAGATATTCTCTTCTGGGTGAAGGTAAGACAATGTTCCATTTCAAAGATACTGACACATTGCGGTGGCGTACCAATAGAAATGATGTATGGAAAGTGGTATTTAGTTCAGGACGAATAAAAAAAAGCCCATGGTATAGTCCATTTACTGAATATATCGACACGATGCGCTATCATGTTTATAGCCCTGATGAAATTGACGTATTATCTAATGATTCTACAGTACTTAAGCAGGGTACACGCCTTGATCAAATTACTTGTGGTACAGCTGCAGACAGACTCAATCTGTCGTGGCTCCATATGGTGCGTGATACCGGTTATGTTGTGGTAAGACCGGATGAGCGCATTGCGACTTTTAAATCTATAGGTTATCATTTGGCCATTGACAAACCGAGTCTTGCAGATGGGGATGAGTATCCGGTTTCATTTTCGACTGATGGACATAGTTGGCATAATGTTGAGACTCGTCTTTCAGAAGAGGTTGAGCTTCCGTTTGACTCAGTCTTTATTATTGGCTATGGCAGTCAGCGAACTCAGCCAGTTCGTTTTTGCAAGAATTCTGGTAATCTCGAACTACGTTATCGTATGCCAATCTATCGCTACTTGAGCCATAGCAAAGAGCAATGCCGTGACAGCATACTTCTGCTAACCTCACGTCAGCAACTTTTAGATATTATTGATAAAGCGGTGGACAATGTTGCGGTATTAGAAGTTTTTGACCGGATGGACAATGTTTACAACATACAACCCCAGTTGATTTCCTACAGCATAGGGAGCACTTCTGACAGTCTGGATCTTTCAATTGGTAAACTTGGACAAAGCCAAACTTCATGGGATGGCATAAGAGAAGTGCCAACAGTCAACGGTACAAAGCATAGTGTAAAGTGGCTACTTGGTAAAGAAGATCTCAAGGCAACATCACACTGCCAGCCAGAAAAAATTAAGCAGAACATTTTTATACTGACACTATTCTTTGTAGTCCTCCTCTTACTTGGGGCTGTATTTAAGAAAGTTACTACAACTTCAGTTGAATTTGTGGCTTATGCCGTTACGCTTATCCTCGTTACTTTACGTTGGTTTCTGCTCTGGAGGTCTTCTGTGTTTTTGCCAGTAAGTGGAGTAAGCTGGTTTGAGTTCGAAAGTCTTTTCCGCAATCCTGATAACGTAGAATACCTCATATGGGTACCTTTTATTGCCTGTGTTTTGTTTGCTGTAGCAAAGATATTTTTTATTCCGGATACTATAAAGTTTGTAAATAGGTTTGGAAGTAAGGCTTTAATATTCTGGAGAAACATTCTTTACCCATTATTTGTCAGTCTTGGAAGTCGGATCTGGCTGATTAACTGGTTGGTGAGCATTGCCTCGCGGATATGGCGTAGAATAAGGAAGTATATAAACCAAAAAGTCATTGCGCTTATTATCTTCTATATTCTCTCCTTTGCAATATGTATGGTTTTGAAGAACAAAGCTTGGCTTGCCATTACCGTTCCTGCGTTATTTTATCTTCTATCCACTGTTCTGGCAACATATATGTATGGAGGAAGATATGATGATGACGAAGCTGACATGTTTGAGTTTTCAAAGAATCATCGTTCTGCAAAATTACTAATATGTTCTATAGCGAATGTCCTTGTGTATAGTGCTATATATGTAATTATAGACAAAGGCTATTCCATAATATTCCTGACTTTCTGTTTATTTTGGTTGCTTTGGTTGCTTTATGATCATGTGGTGTCCTATCTTCGCGATGATGCATACAGGACTCGCATCGTAGCCATTATTCTTGTGTTTGCTATTGGACTGTTGCTGATAGGATTCTACAAAGAAGTTTTTGGACTTTTATATAATGACACGAATTTGGCAGCTGGTGTATTTGCAATCGCTGGGTTTATCATGTTTGGTCTCATTGCCTTTGTTGTGGCTGTTCGTAATTGGTTTGGTCGGCGTTTCTTATTATCATGGGCGGTCATCGTGATAGTGATGGCTCTTATTCCTTACGGGATAAAGAAAGGGTTGGAAAGTTCCGCTCAACACACAGTGGCTCGCATCATGGTTCACTTCTCTGATGCTGACGAAATAACGAGGACAATTGACCATCCGGCTAACGAACAACGCTTCTATCAAGCTGCGAGTAATCATTCCATTATTCGAGAATATGCTGAAAGAGGTAAAGATGTGAACCTCTTTGGTGAGGGTGGTGCAGGTTATTTTAAGATGCAGCCACATTCAAAAGTGGGGGCTATGTGGGGAGCCCAGCTCACCGATATTTCAATAGTTCGTTATGTAATAGCAGAGCATTCACCCATACTGCCATTGCTTGTAATGGCTCTTTTCCTACTAATGCTTGGCATTGCTGCTGCACAACCTAAACATGAAAGATGGACAAGAGCATTGTTAATACAAATTCCGCTTTTACTAACAGTGCAGTCACTTCTCATTTGGATGGCAACAACAGGTCGTTTTATCTTTCTTGGACAGGATTTCCCGATGTTAAGTATTAACTCTCGATTAGTACTTGTCTTCTACTTTTGTCTTGTTGTTGTATGGGTCGTCGTTGCTATCTATAGCCAAGCTCGTCTCAGATATGCTACAGATGAAGAATATAGTGTACTTAAGTGGAGAATTGCGATAGGCAAAAAAGATGCGATAAAACTATTCGCTGTAATTGGATTATGTCTTATGCTGGGACGGGCAACGAACCCAACTCATAGCACTGTACTATCTGATTTGACAGCCAAAAAGAGTCGTTTGGATAATACTGTGGCACAACTCGATTCTTTGCTATCGGATTTCCAGCAAGATTCGACCTATTGGAGCGAGAATAAAGTCTTGAGAAAATATGTGTCTGCAACCAATGGAAGGCGTTTTGTGTTCAAACGCTTCAAGATGCAAACTAACTTACATGAATTTATTAAATGTTTCGACATGCTGCGTGTTAGGCAGAGCAATATCTTCGTCGACAACCCTTTAGCGAAAGAATTATGGGAACAATATGTGGATAAAGGAAGCAAAAACAATAATCTCTCACAGATTATTCATGCTCGAATGAAACGTAATGGTCGACTTCAATTGGTTCTGAAATATAACTTTTATAATCACCATCTGCCCTTACCTATCGAAAATCAATGGAGAGGCAACATCATTAGTGCAAGCGGAAATGATCGTAAACGCTATTGGGCACGTAATTTCCAAATAAATGGTCATAGGGAGCTTGTTTATCCAGACGGGAAAGATTTCTTCTGGATACGTACATTTGGCGAGGAAATACTAGCTCAGCACAGCCATTCGTTACAAAAAGGCGATACTTTTTTAAATAAAGACATAGAAGTTACATTGTCTCCCAAACTTAATTCGGATCTTGTAGCTGCCCTACGTGGAGTGGGCGTGGGTGCGAGTGTTATTGTGGCCAACGGCAATGGTGAGGTTTGGGCTATGGCAGAGGTGAAATCCAAGAAGTATCAACTTGATCCTAATAATGTTCGTGCACTTCAACGATTTACTGATAGTCTGGAGTTGTATGGAGGTCGTGGTGGCGAAGCAGAACGGATGGTGTATGGAAACGCTAATCTTCGACAGATTCAATATGGACCAGGTTCCTCCCAAAAACCACTCGTTTGGACAGCTGTTGCTTCTCAGTTGGATTACAACTGGAAAGACTTTGCCATTGCCGAATATGGGCAAAATGCAATTTCAGCGGATAACACGCATTTCCTTTTTAACAAATTTGCAGGACAAAGTTTTCTAGCTAAACACCCATTCAAACCCTTGAAGAATCCCGATGAAAACTTGGGCCGTATTGTAACTCTTGATGGTTTTATGGCACATTCAAGTAATGTATATAACGCAGTAATGGCATATATTGGTTCATTCACATACGAGAACTTGATGCAGGCTGGCATGCTAAAAGTAGGTGCACTGCTACCAGATAATTCTCCTTCCTTATTTAGTAACTATAATTCAAACGTTAGTACTTCCTTTAATGATATTTTCCCAATAATGCAGAATGCTAATGGGCAAAGAATGGTATTCAACAGGAATATTGATGGCAAAGAGATAGCGCATTGCCTACTTAATGAAAGTATGATAAATATGTTCTTTAATGGAACAGAAGATGATATTCTTAATTCTAAAGGTTTCTTTGATACATCCGCTCCTGGATACCTTTACACCAACCGGGAGGTTAATAAGGATTCGATCATAAGTCGTATTATCAACGGATATGCCTATGTAGAGCGCTCCAAGTTTCACCCACGTGGAGGAAACTCTTTTTCGCATGATGAACTTATGGATAGAGCTATTCGTTCCACTGCCATTGGTGCAGGTAAGGTATGGAGCGTGACCCCGTGGAAGATGGCCGAATCTTTTGGACGTATGGCATCACTGAATAGAAACCTACATTTGGGCGTTGTCAAACAACGTGATCAGAAATATCGCCAATTCTCTACACTTTCCGATGGTTACAAGACTGCCCGCTTTACTCAAATGCGAGGTATGCGAGACGTGTTCTTCACCTCTATTTTACATTGTAATGGAACGGCATATAGTATGAAATCTTCACTTAGTATAGGAGAAGATGGCTCAATTATGATTGACAACCATAAATATTTTATTTATGGTAAGACAGGTACGACTAATGACGATAATGGGAATGATAAACACCGCATTGGAATCATCATTGCCAACAAAGACCTTACTACAACAAAACTCGAGGATCTGGAAAAGGTTCGTTATGTTACAATGTACTTCACCATGCCAGGTAAGGCACAATTTGCAACCTATGCCTCAATAATTAACAATGTGGTACGCTCAGGGGAGTTTAGAAAATATATGCTCAGTACTTACTAACTTCTCTATATACCAAAGTTTATTTTAACTATATCTCAATGGCAAAGATTCGCACTTTATTTGAGCATACTTTAATATACGGCTTATCTAGCGTCGCTGGTAAGGGCATCAATTATCTGTTGATGCCTATCCATACTTATTCTATTGGTGCTGCTACAGGACAATATAGTATCGTGACCAGATTATATGCCGCAACAGCCCTTCTAACTTTGGTTCTAACCTTTGGCATGGAGACGGCTATGTTTCGGTATCTGAATAAAGAGGATGAGGACAAACAGAAAGTGTATTCTACTATTGTTACTTTCATTGGTTTACTGTCATCTGCATTTGCACTTTTTGTCGTATTTTTCCGTAACCCTATAGCGGATGGATTAGGCTATTCTGACATCACTTTGGGCGTTATGTCTATATTCTTGGCTATGTCACTTGATGCTTTCCAAAGTATTCCGCTGGCATATCTTCGTCAAAATAACAGGCCTTTGAAATACATGTCTATATATGTTGGAAAGATTTCTATTATAGTTCTTCTTAATTTCTTGTACTTTATTGTATTCCCCAAGTTCCAGATTAACTTTTTAGGAATATATAGTCCTGAATTTGAGCTTAATGTCGTATATGTGTTTTACATTAATTTGATTGGTAGCATTGTTAGTACATTGTTACTCTATCATGAGATAAGTATAGCACAATTCCTGATAGATAAACTATTGATGAAGAAACTTTTAAGGTATAGTTGGCCAATTGTTTTATTAGGTATTGCTGGGCAAATTAACAAAAGTGCTGATAAGTTGCTTTATCCTTATTTGGACACATCCGCTAAATCAGCAGTTAATCTGAGTATTTATGGTGGTGTAGTTAAGATTGCAGCAATTATGACTATGCTAACCCAGGCTTTCCGCAATGCATACGAACCAATCGTTTTCGGTAATGTCAAGGACAAAAATAATAAGGATTATCAAGCTAAAGCGATGAAGTTTTACTTGATTTTTATGCTATTAGCCTTCTTGTCAGTTATGGCATTTTTGAATATCTTACGATATTTATTAGGCGGCGACTATTGGGAAGGTCTATTTGTTGTTCCTATTGTAATGGCCTCTGAAATCATCTTTGGAGTTTATTACAATCTGTCCATGTGGTATAAATTGATAGACCAGACCTATTGGGGAGCTTGGTTTTCAGGTTTCTCTTGTCTGATATACCTCATTATTCTCGTTGTCTTCGTTCCTATTTATGGTTATGTTGCATGTGCTCTGGCTAGTCTTGTGGCTAACACTATCACAATGAGCCTTTCGTATTTTGTTGGAAGAATTAAAAATCCAATCAACTATCCAATACGTGATATTTTATGTTACGTTATATTGGCGACGATATTGGCATTGGCTATGCTTTATTCCAATAAGTATCTACCAGCGATGGTGGCCATATTTGTAAACACACTACTCTTAATACCTTTTATGTTCTATTTGTTCAAAAAGGATATTGATTTTTCGAGAATAAAGGCTGTATATAAAAAAACTCCAAACATATAAAATATTATTATGAAGTATTATCTCAGGCACACTTTACGGATTAGTAGATTTAGCAGTTGTTTGCGTTTAGCAAGCTTATTATTCATTATATGTTTTGTTGGATGTGGCCCTCACATATCCAATTCTGACGTTGAGGCTGTTCGGGCGTATGAGGATTCCTTATACTTAGAATGCCTGAAGGACTCTGCAGAATTTGAGGATTTGGAATATTATCCTGCATTTAATGATGATTCCTTTACCGATTTTATTAAGACTAATGTGTCATCATTGACATACCCATTTGAAAAATTACAAGAAGTAGGGTGTGTATACACAAATACTTCAAAGGATGGTAATTTTAGAATATACGAATGGAATGACCATGGGGTCACGACAAAGTGGGGTGGAATCAATTATCTTTGTCAATACAGAACAAAGGCTGGAGAAGTTAAGACTGTAGATAATCTTTTCGATTTGTTAGAACCAACAGAAGATAATGGTGGAGTCTTTTTGGAGGGTCTAAATAGGATAAGCGAAGTCTGTTCAATAGTGAACAAAGACGGTAATGCGATATATGTATGGGATTTCTATGGAAGAGCAGATACACAATACGGAAATCACCTAATTGCTGCTTTCTATATTGACGGAGAGTCTTTGAAGGAGTATAAAGCTTTTGAGAATGACATGTCTTATCTCTATGTTGAATATGGAGGCATTGCCGATTGGTATTTCAGAACAGGTGGCCTTGGCTGGGAATGGGTGAACAGCTATGACCATGAGAGTAAAGCAATATATGTTCCTCATTTTACCTATTCGGACATCATGTTTGATAGATATGACGTATATCAGTTTGATGGCAGAATCTTTAAAAACATTAGGACTGATGGCGGGTTCTGGCTTAATCCTAAACTGCGTGATTTTACTGAACTGAAGACGGTGTTCAAAACAAAAGACTACTTGATCCGAGTAGATGCCGTTGGGGATGGTTTTTATAGATATACATCTTGGAAGAAAGACAAGACAATGTTAGATACCCCTGAATTAGAAACATACAGTGATATATATGATAAAGAAAAGCATCATTTCGTTTTTGACGAAGGGGATTTTAAGTATATTGTGGATGATGGTGTGGAAAATGATTCCTATGATAAAGGAATCATTGTTGAACATAATGGTAAAGTCGTTATGCGCCAAAACAGAGAACTCTAAATTATGCATGTAATGGCACATTATATCACAGATAGTTTAGAAGATGGTGAGCAGGTGGTATTTCAAGGACATCTGCATTGGACATCTGTTTACAAATACATTTTCTCAGCACTCTTGATGCTGCTAATGGCTATTGGGCTGTTTGTAGCAGGTTATTTCACGGCTCGACAAGAACTTTATCTTGTAGGATGTGTGTTCTTTGTTCTGGCTATTTTTATATACATAGTTGGTTGGATATTTCGGACGAGGTGTGAATTTGCCGTTACGAATAATCGTTTCATACAGAAAGACGGTATCTTGAATATTAGGATGACAGAGATTCCTTTGTTCAAGATAGAAACGGTGAATTTTTACCAGTCTCTTGGACAAAGGATATTAGGTACGGGAAGTATTGAACTTGTTGGAAGTGGCGGTACTTTCCATCGTGTCAATTATGTAGAGAAACCGCTGACAGTAAGAAAAATGATTGTTGGTGCAATTAATAAGAACGGAAAGGGTGATTAATAACAAATAGCATTCGAAACTATATGAAAAAATCAACGTATATTATTTCCATGGTGTTGCTAAGCATTTTGTTATTGCTTACAATATCTTATGCAGTGAAAATCATCGGAATAATCTTGTTCCCAGACCGAATAGGGGTATTAAGACAACTCAGTATTTATCAATGGGTGGGAGTTGGTATAGCGGCCTTTTCTCTTATCCACTCTGTCGTGAAGAAAAATATGACTTGGTTAGAGACATTCTCGCATGAATTAACGCATATTGTTGTTGCGTTATTGTTTTTCAGAAGAGTCCACTCTTTCCATGCAGAAGAAGGCAGTGGTGTTGTATATACAAGTGGTAAGCATGAATATGCTCTGGCTCCAATGGCTTTGGCACCATATTGCTTGCCTATCTTTACCTATTTGTTATTGTCGATTAGATGCCTGATGGACTTTCACGGTATGTGGATTTATGACGTTTTAATAGGAATGACTATTTGTTTCCATTTCTTTTGCTTCAAGAATCAAACGGGTAATTATCAAACGGACATCAATCAATATCCGCTGCCCTTCTCGTATTTGTATATAGTAACAGCACTGTTGATAAACTTCTGTATCATCTGGGTGGCTTTCTTTCCACAATATAATGTTTACACCTCTTTCTGGAGATATTTATCATCAGTATGGGAGAATACTATGACTTTTGTTCAATTCCTTTTCTAAAAAGATTAGTTATGAAGAATTGTTTTGTCACACTTATTTCATTGACGATTTTATTGGTATCTTCCTGCATTGGTCAGAAAGGCAGAACAGAGAAGAGCGAATCAAAGGAATGCGATATAGATACGATGGTCTATCTTACGGATTTAATTGATGTCGAAAAGGAACGGGTTGGGGTCAATGCTTCAGATGATGAGAGGCTTCGATTTTATTGTTGGAATACATATATGGGTGGCACATGTCCAGATTATGAAGTTATTGCCCAGTATCGAACTTACAGTGGCGAAGTAAGGACGCGTACCTTCAGAGAACCAGATATGCTTTCTGCTGCTTGGCTTAGTAATGTTTATACAATCAAGAAAGATGATGGGGGCACTTTTTATATTGCCGTGCGTAGTCATCGCGCATCAAGCAATGACGGCTACGCTTGGGTTGATGCTTATGCTATAGATGGTGACTCTCTTATAGAGGTGTCAGTAACGGACGGTAGCGAGAATATAGACGATGGTATGTTACCCGACGTAAATTACAGTATTAGCGATTGGTATTATATAACAAATGGTGAAGGCTACGATTGGATGTATGAATATGACAAGAAAGAAGGTGACATTTATGTGCCTATATCTGAAGGGGATATGATGCCTCAAGAAATGACAGACCGCTATTTGTTATATCATTTCGATGGTAAAAGATTTGTGAAGAAAGGTGAAGTGGGCCATCATGGACTACATCCATCGTTACAACGATATAAACGACTTTTAAGTTTCTTTAGAACAGAAGGCTATGTTATACGTGTGGATAAAATGGAGAATGGAAGCCTACGCTATGCATCGTGGAAATCACACGCGGATCTTTCGGATAAGCCGGAATTAGTGATTATGGGAGGAAGTGTGTTGAAAGATAATAACGACGATAGTATTGAGAACGGCTATTTGTTTAAAAACGAAGGTGTGGAGTATATGGTGGGATATGGTGAAACTCATCATGATTCAGAAGGATATGATACCTATCACGAATATCTAATAGTCTATAAAGATGGTAAGCAAATTCTTAAACAAGAACGTTTATAAAAACGTCACTATTGATAGTTGACAAGACTCATGGAAATTCCAAAGAAAGGAAAATATATAGTAGCAGGAATCTTCGTCCTCCTATCTGTGTTGGTATCAACATGGATAGGAGGATGTTGGCATAAGGAAGATCCAACAGATGATGAGGACAGATTGCTGAAAGGCTATCGACTTAGTTTGGAATTGAAATATGAGGAGGCATACGGAAGTTTTCGGGTTGCCTGGATATTGGCACATATAGACGGGGATGAAGAGAAAGAACTGAAAGCCCTCAGAGGTATGGCTGATTGTGCTTTCTGGATAGGTGCGGTAGATAGTTGTATCTATCGGTATAACCAGGCATTGGAGTTAGCCAGGAAGCAGAATGAACAAATTGAAGAATATGACATATACACCAAGCTAAGGCAGGCATATATGGCTAAAGTGGACATGGAGAATGTCCTACATATAAGCCAGAAGATAGACTCGCTGATGAGCGTGACCGACAACAAGAGAATTCGCATGGATATGCAGCAGCGACTGGCAATGGAGGCATGGCAACAACAGAATCCTAAGTTGGCAGAGCACTATCTTTTAGTCAACGAGAGCTTTCTGGATTTTCTTTCAGCACAAGAACAGTTGTCTGCGAAATATTCTGTTTACGGTTATCTCCGGGACTTCTACTTCAGTCAGCAAGACTACGACAAGGCAAGGAAATACAGCAGGCTGTATATTGAAAATGGAAAGAACGGTTTGGGGCTTCACCAAATGGCTTATATGTGTTTCGACATGGAAGCCTTAATCTGTGCGCAACAGAAAGACAGACGTGCGGCTTTTGCAGCCTTGGATTCCATGAAATACGGTCTGACACTGACAACGGGAGCCAGTGAGGTGAATGTGATGCACTATCACGATGTGAAGGGAAGAGTACATGCCTTGTTTGAAGAGTGGGACAAGGCTTGTGACGAATATAAAAAAGCCTTAGCAGCCGTTGAAGACACTCATGCGGCCTACAGAGTGGACTATTTCCGCATCGTGAATCTATTAGGAACCGCACTGTTTCGTTGCAAGAAATATGACGAGGCGAGAGGCTGTTATGCAGATTATACACGTTATTGTAGGCTTCAGTACGGAGATGAAAGCCTGGCATTTGCAGATGCCTTGTGGACGATGGCGAACCTTGAAGGTTATAATGGTAACACGGATGCCGGGAAGCAGTATTATATCAAAGCGGTGGATATATGTAAGCGTCTGGTAGCAGACAAACTCAGATATATATCCGTGCAGGAGCGTAATGCGTTCTGGATTAGTTTCGCGCCCAAGATGTGGTCGATGACAGCATACGCGATGAAGATAGGAGAACGTCAGAGCCAATTCACAGAGAAATGCTATGAGGCACTGCTGTTCTCGAAAGCTTTGCTGTTGGAGTCGGACAGGACGATGACCGTTGCCATCAATAATGATTGTACGCCAGAGGAGCAACATATATATTACGAGATGTTGGGACTGCAGAACCAGTTGAAGGGGCTGATGAATGACTATGACAAGAACAAGGAACTTATAGAAACGCTGCATGAGAAGATTTCAAAGCAGAACCAACGGCTGACACCAATCATCAGCAGATTGGGCTATACGTCATTCTTGAACATGACCTATGATGATGTTAAGCAGTCATTGGGCCATGATGAGATATTACTGGACTTTACTGACTTTACTACCGAAGAGCAATTATACCAGCACTCAGCCTTTATTATTGATTGTACACAAAGGTATCCGAAGTTGACAAATGTCTTCACAGAGGACAAGATAAAACTCCTGTTGAGAGGCAAACCGATAGACTTCCTTTATAAAGAACCGTATGCATCGAAGGCACTTAACTTGATTTGGGAGCCTTTGAGGAACGACGTGCAGGGAAAGAAAACGGTATATTATGTTCCGGCAGGGATATTGCATAAGATTGCTATAGAATCGATTCCAATGGGAGACGGTACGCTGTTGGGAGATCATTATAGGTTTGTTCGATTAACATCTGCTCGGGAGATAACCCGAATGAAGGACAACCATCGCACAGCCTTGAATACATCAGCAACGCTTTACGGCGCATTAAAGTATGATGTAGATGCAACGACGATGACGAACGAAGCATCTCATTACCATGTAGAGCCGCTGTTTGCACAAAACCGGGGAGCAGCGGTTAGGGGTAATGGGCCTTTCCGAGACTTGCCCAATGCCAAAGAGGAGATTGACAAGATAGAAAAGGTCCTGAAGGGGGGTAAAGTGAAAGTGACACCGCTGACTGGCTCGAAAGGTACGGAAGAGTCGTTCCTGTCGTTGAGTGGGAAGGCACCGAGCATATTGCATGTAGCAACGCATGGTTTCTATTATACTGCGGAGAAAGCGAAGGATGTGAACTATCTAAAGGGATATAATGATGCCATGATGCTTTCAGGTCTTATCATGTCTGGTGGTAATCTGGCATGGACTGGCCGCAAGTTGCCAGAAGGCGTTTTGGGAGGCGTGTTGACAGCAAACAATATTGCTTGTTTGGACTTGCGGGGAACCGACCTGTTGGTGTTGTCCGCTTGTCAGACAGGATTGGGCGTAGCCACACCAGAGGGGCTGTTTGGTTTACAACGTGCCTTTAAGAAGGCGGGTGTACAGACGATGGTGATGTCGTTGTGGAGTGTGAATGACGAGGCCGCGAAAGACTTTATGATTAAATTTTATGAAGAACTGGCCAGAAACAATTGGGACAAGCGGAAGGCTTTTGATGATGCCAAAGCGTATGTCAGGAACAATCCGCGATATAAGAAAGATCCTTATTATTGGGCAGCGTTCGTCATGTTGGATTAAAGAATATAAAGAATGAGAAGGATTGTCATATTGATGATAGTAGGTCTCTTGGCATGTAATGGAGTGGCTCTTAGCCAGTCCAAGAGAGCCTTGGTTATAGGGCTTGGAAAACAGGAGGATACTAACTGGGGAAAGATTAATGGCGACAAGGATGTGCCATACGTTCAAAAGATGCTGAAGAAGGCTGGCTACAAGGAGATACGGACGCTGATGAACGAGCAAGCTACTAAAGCTCGGATTATTGCAGCATTCAAATCACTGACGAATAGATGCCAGAGGGGTGATGTTGTCTATATTCACTTCTCTGGTCACGGTCAGCAAGTAACAGATGTGAATGGGGATGAGTGGCCGGACTCCTTGGATGAATCATGGATTCCATACGATGCTTATCTTACATACGGAAAGAAAGATAAGGGCGAGAAGCATTTGATAGACGATGAAATCAATGTGTTGTTGACGGCTATCAAGAATAAGATAGGTAATAATGGCAAAATTCTGGTCGTAGTTGATGCATGTCATAGTGGAGATTCCTCGCGTGGCGATGATAATGATGAAGATGGTGTGATAAGAGGGGTATGGAATGATTTCATTATACCTCAGACGAAAAAGGTTAAATCGAGAAAGGCACCTGAGCGATGGCTGACACTTAGTGCCTGTATGGACTTCCAGTTGAATCAGGAAATCAAGAACCCACAGGTCGGGAAACTGACATACGCACTCTATATGATAGCACAGAAGAGGACGTTTGACTTCAGGGATATTGAGGCCTTTATGGATCAATATCGGGTCAGGCTTCCTCAAACGCCCGTACTTACCGGTGAAACAACAAAGTATAACATTTCAGATTTTATAAAGTAATGGCTATAGTAAATATAGACCCAGAAAAAAGAAGAGTTTTGCAAATAGTAGAAGGTATCTACCTGCGAGACCTCTCGAAAGAACGTGAGTTGCACAATTTGTGCAGGACGTATTTTGATAATCATTCTGCCAAGTTTGGGAAATTGGGAGAGGCAGATAAGAAGAACTTATTTAAAAGTGCTCTGGCTGAACTTATTTCTCAAATCATAAAGAGAAAGATATATGTGGAAGATGGAGAGTTGATAGGCAGAGATGGTGAGCCATTTACGAGTAAATTGACTACTTATTTTTGGAGGATTGTACTGAACAAGTTTTATGAGATTTTGCGCGAATTGACTCCTGGAGGCCGGAGCCTTACAGGTATTGACATAGAAGACACTCGAACAAAGTTGCCAAATAACTCGACACCATACGTTCAGGATGGTATTTGGTATGTTGACGGTGAATCAACCGGAGTGGAATACTCTATAGATGAAGATAAACTCCATCTGACCTATCGCATACCTTATATTGGAAAAGATGGGCATTGGTGGATTGGTGAAGGGGAAAAAGCCAAGGATTTGGGCGCAGTGGTGTTTGATGACATATTCTATAATGACAAGGAAATAAAAGAGTTGACAGTTGTCGCATATAGAATTGCAAAAATGAAAGGAAATTGTAAGAAAATACTAACTCTTTTCTATTATCTTGAAAGGGATTATGACGAAATAATGGAGATTATGCCAAGTTTTGAAAGCAGGAATGCGCTAAAGACTGCAAAATATAAATGCTTGAAAAATTTGATAAACTCGGTTAAAGGTACTTATTGTTGAATCATAAATTTTTATTATTATGAGATTAGAATTTCAAGATAGCATAGATCGCTATGTATTGGGGCGCATGGCGGATGACGAAAGAATTGCATTTGAGGAAAAGCTATCCGAGAATGATGAGTTGAAAGAGCAAATGGAACTAACCAAAGCCGTAAAAGACGTCTTTGAAAGGAATGAAGATTTAGACATCCTAGAGCGGATAGAGAGGATGGAAGAAGAATACGATATGGAGAAGACGGGGTATAAGGCTACAGGTAGCGGTTATGAGCGCGATGTGACTGAACCGATGGCCATACAAACAACAAGTGCCCCACCTCGTTCTTCCAACAGAAAGTTTATCTATTGGATTTCTGGAATTGCCGCATTGTTCATTGTAGGGTTCTTCTTGTTTAACAACTTATATTTCAATGAAGATGTTGACATGACATTTAGCCCTCGTCCACAAGGTGTCCCTGTCTTTAAAGGTGACGACGCAACCATCGATAATCTTTTAGTAAAAGGTGATTACAAGGCGGCATTGGCTCAAATAGAAACTCTTGAAGAGGAGATTGCAACGGAGCACATGACTATTGAACGGGAAAAAGACTCCAGAGGAGCAGGTCAAGATGAGCTGGCTTATAAACTAGAACTACTAAAATATAAGCAAGAAGAACTCTCGTGGCTTAAAGTTCAGGCATTATTAGGGCTAAATCGTAAAGAAGAGGCAATATCACTTCTTGATAAGATACGTAACTCTGAAAGCGAATATAAGGAGCAGGCAGATTCTCTATATAACGTGTTGAAGAAATGAAGATGAGACAACTAGTTTTTGTTTTTGCAGTTCTATTATCGCAGTTGCCTCTGCAAGCCCAGAATCTTTCAGAGGCAGAGGTGTCTGCGATAATGACACAATCCTTTCAGCTAAACAAGGAAGGTAAATACAAAGAAGCTCTTGACGGCTTTTTGAAAGTGGGACAGAACACAAAGGGGCAGACGAATGAGTCTGAGAGACAGGTTTATGTCTGTAGTCAGACAATGGCCGTGATGTGCTATGAGTCACTGGGCAGATACGAAGAAGGATTCCGATTAAGTGAGGAACTGCTAAGTGGTAATATCAATGAACGGGAGCGAAAGGACCTGCAGCATCTGTATGTGGTGAATGGCTATTTTGTGGCGGGCTCGTATATTCAGAAAAGCAATCGACGTTATGCAGAGGCGAGAAAGATATATGATAAAATACTGTCCTTTGCAGATGAGGATATGCGTCAGCGTATTTTATCCAGATTGCCAACATCCTGGTATTTTGAGGGTGCTCAATTACAATTGGAACAAAAATACAGCGAGGCATTGAGTTGTATGCTGAATGCTCGTGATGGTTTCCATGAAATTGGGGATGCTAAAAACGAAATAGAGGTTTGGCGCCAGATAGGTACTATCAGAAACTTCATGTATGATTTGATGGGGGCTGTTGAAGCCTATAACTCTGCGTTACTTATAGCCGCTTCCACTAAGAATGATACAAAACTCATGGAGATTCTGAGGGAACAGCGCAAGTTGAGCGAAGAACTTGGCGACAGTGAGAGGATGTTGGTCATAAGCCAAAGGATGGACTCTCTCGCTGCATCAACTGACGATCAAAAGATAAAGTTCACATATTATAATCACTTGGGTGACGAAGCCAAAGGTCAAGGTAATTACAAACTGGCTGAACAGTGGTATTGGAAGAATGACGGTTATATCAGTCAGTTGGCAGATGATTACAGAGGTGCAGACAAGTTCCTGCATTATTCTAATCTACGGAATCTATATGCTAAGTCGGGCAATTTGGACGATGCGCTGAGATATGCGATGAAAAGCAAGGCGGCGTTTCAAAGTAGAACCGAAGAGACTGACAAGAACTACTATATGCCCTATATGGCTATTGCAGATATATATCGTTTGAAAGGTGACAGTGTTCGATGCTTCCAAGCACTTGACACACTGTTTTTCACATTGCCTCGTATGGACGAACCCAGAGAAGCACAACAGTTATATGTTCTTAGAGCAAGTTGCCGTGCGACATTCAAGGATTATGAGAATGCATTGAAAGACTACAGAACAATAGACGAACTGCTCGCTACAAAATATGGTGAAGATGATGGTGACAGGGTAAGGCTATTGCCATTGATGGGAGGAATAGAACATAAGTTGAAGCACTATGATAAGTCTGAGGTGTTGTATAAGAAATATGCTGATAGGATCAAGAATCTCTATGGTGACAGCCACACAGAATATATCAATGCTTTAGGGTATCTGGCCAATGCAGAGGGATTTGCTGGTCATATAGAGTTGGCCTGCAGTAACTACACGTCTTCGGTGAACAAACTCAAAGAGCAGATACGACTTAGGCTTCCCTATCTGAACACGGCTGAACGCGAGGGGTACTGGAAACAAGTGTCTGAAGTGATACAAAATATGACCCCGTTTGCTCTGGAGGCAAAAGAATATCAGGCACCTTTCACTGCGGCTTGTTATGACGGGCTGGTATTGTCGAAGGCTTTCCTTTTAGGAACTGAGCGTTCTACATACGACCTTATCAAGCGGTATGGTACTGAAGAGGATGAACGCGTCTTTTCCCAGATTGCCTCCATGCAAGCTAAGTTGAGAGAATGGGAGAACGAAGGAATATCTCGTATAGACAGCATATTGGCACTGACATCAAAGGTAAGGCAGATGGAATCGCGTTTGTCTGAGCGTTGTCGCAGTTATGGGGATATGACTACATTCATGAGAATTGGCTATAAGGAGATAAAAGACAAGTTGAAAGATGGTGATGTGCTGATTGACTTCACTGACTATCTTTCGGAATCTCGTGGTAGAGTATATGCAGCTTATCTCGTGAACAATAAGCAGGAGAATCCTTTATTGATGAAACTGTTTGCTGAGAGCAAGATAGACTCTATGGGGGTGAGATACCCTGAGCGATATTATGAGAAACCATACGCAGAGACGATGCTTAATCTCTTGTGGAAGCCATTCAAAGACAAGGTAACAGAGGGGGCAAAGGTTTATTATGTTCCATCACAGCTGTTGTTCCAGATTGCTTTGGAATCTATACCGATGGAGGATGGCTCACTGCTTGGTGAACACTATCATTTTGTGAGACTGTCATCAGCAAGAGAACTTGTGAATCTTGCTCCAGAAATTAACATAGACATGGCTGCCTGCAATCCCAACGCTGTTCTGTATGGCGGTTTGTTGTATGATCTGGAGGCGGATGACTGGGAGGCAGAAGCCAAGAAATATGATATTTCGTCTTTGTTGGCAGTAAGAGGTGACATCGTTAGGGGTGATTCAGTTTTCAGAATTCTCCCAGGATCCAAGAAGGAAGTGGATGCCATTGAGAAGATTATCAAGTCACACCAGTTGACGGTCGAGTCATTTACAGGGAAACGTGGAACGGAAGAATCGTTCTTAAGCATGAGTGGTAAGGCTCCCGAGATTCTTCATGTAGCCACACACGGTTTCTATTACACACCAGACGAGGCACAAGAGATAGATTATTTGCGAGGGTATAAGGATGTCATGTCGCTATCAGGCCTGGTAATGTCTGGAGGTAATGCAGCATGGCGAGGACGAGAACAGCCTGACGGTGTGCTTAGTGGAATACTCACGGCGTCCAACATTGCCCGATTGGATTTGAGCAATACAGAATTGGTGGTGCTGTCAGCCTGTGAATCTGGTAAAGGTAAAGCTACCGCAGAGGGCTTATACGGGCTGCAACGTGCTTTCAAAAAGGCTGGTGTGAAAACAATGGTGATGTCCTTGTGGAACGTGAGCGACAGAGTTGGCACAGAATTTATGAACATGTTCTACGAGAACCTGTTTGATAAAGATAATCACCATGACAAGCGGAGGGCCTTTGATAAAGCAAAGATGGCCATCCGTAAGAAATATCCCAACCCTTACTACTGGGCCTGTTTTGTGATGACGGATTGAAAGTGTTCTGAAGATACAGCAACAATAAGGATTTGCGTCAGCTAAAAAGCTGGCGCATTTTTTATGCGTTGAATCTTGCTGGTAATTGGTTACTATTCATAGAAATAAATCATATACTCATGTAAGTTAGAATTAGAGGTTGCGCCCGACACGGAAAAGGGATTGAGAAGTGAATAACATTGAGATTATGAGTCAAATTGAAAAGTTATGTGGTAGTACAACATTGCTGGAAAATGGGTGGCATCATTTCGTATATCACCATCTACATTACGTCAATATTCCAGATTGTAAGAATGGTATGATCCGAATCTCCATACCCCATGTCTGTAAAGATAGTGAATATGGAAGGAACAGATTAGAAGAAGTGGTTAACGAGACTAACAGGGAGGTGAAGTATATAAAAGTGATGATATTGGAGAATGGCAGCATATCGCTGAATTATGATCACAAGATAAATAAAGGTGATAGAGCCTGTGAGATAGTGCCGCACATGATAAAGACGCTCTATAGTGCTTCGGAGTATTTTATGTTTAAACTGAATACAGAATGAAACGACTATTAGTGACATTGACAATCATGATGGGTTGTATAGGCATAAGTGCCCAGAGCGATTGGTATATGCGACAAGCAAGACAGTACCAGCGTGAAGCGGAGTATTACACGAAGCAGGCAGTGAGTTATGACAAAGATGCAGATTACTATAACCGGCAGGCGCAAGGTTATCTGCGTGATGCGGAATACTATTCGAAGCGGAAGAAGTATGACCAGGTAAGAACTTATCAGCGGAGGGCAAAGGATGCTACGGACAAGGCAGAGTCCTATAAGAGGAAGGCTGATAATGCTAGAGATAAAGCCAGGGATTATATGAGAAAAGCAGAAAATGCGCTGCAAAAAGCAAAAAAATGAAGATTGTTGGTTACTATCCGGCTTTTTGCTACATAAAAAGACAAAGACAACAACACGACAGTATTATTAACTTAGAAGTTGCGCACGTTACGAATCAGTGCAAAAGAGTATGAAGAAGATGATTTTTGGTCTTACGGTATTGATGACAATGGTAGCAGCAGTGGCCACGTTTGCAACCGCAGTGAATGACATCAAGAAAGGTCAGGTTTACCTCTCAGAGGCTTCACATCTGACAATGCAGGGAACGCACTGTAGCGGAACGGTGGGATGTGGATGCCCGGGCTTCGCCCCCATCACGAATGGTGATGTATGGCAGCAGGCCTACTGCAAGCATTGCGGTCACAAGAGGAGCGTTCACAAGTGATGGCTGAAAAGCAAAGTAAAAAGGTGCTTCCATCGTTGTAAACAACATTAACAGATTTCACGGTGGGAGCACCACTGTTTTAGACAGAGGGTATCACCAAGAGGTATTTAGATAAGGACAATAATATAAAGCAGGTAGAAATTATGATTGAGATGACTTACAACAACGAATTTGAGAATGGAGATCAGCCTAAGGACTACAAGGCTGAAGGTGATGCCTTTGTCAAGAATCTGAAGGACAGCTCCGCTTACTGCCGTCAGTTCTTCTTTGATACGGAAGTAATAGACGAGAAGGGCAAGCTGAAGAAGAAGCCTTGCCAGATTGCTTCACTGCGCTCGAAGCTCGTCTTCGACTTGAAGCGTGACTATGGTGTTGAGGTGAAGCCTGATGATGTCAGCACCATCCTCTACAAGACCTTGTGGAGCAACGGTTCCTGGGCTGCTCTCAATAGCTATGAGGGAAAGTCCTCCTTCTTCGCCTGGTTGAGAAAGGTCGCCAAGAACGCTGTCGTGGAAACTCTGGAACAGGAGGGACAGATTAAGGACGTTGGCTCGAAGACGATGGGCAACACACGGCTGGCACTGCTCTCGCAGGCACCTGCCAAGTGCAAGGTGGTGATTGACGATATGCTGAAAGAGGGCAAGTACCACGGACTGCTCACTGCCGTCTATGTTGACCGGCTCCCTCAGGAGAAAATCCTGAAGAAGATGGGCATCGACGAAGTGGAATTCAAGGCCACAAAGACGAAGGCAGAGAATATGCTGAAGGATGCCCTGCTCCGTTCCGTGGAGTTCAGCGAAGAAGACATCCTTCGTAGCAAGAAGAATCAGGCGGTCATGGTATCTTCTGAGTTCATGGCTGACGCTGTGCAGTGGTATCAGGATAAGGTGGACGCTAATGTCTTCTCTGACGTTTTCGGTACAGGCCTCTCCGATGAGGAGGTACGGGTGAAGGCAGTGGAGTTCCTGTACGACTTCTCTTCCAAACTTGGCTGGAGCGACCGTGACCGCTACATCTGGTGCCGTCGTTTCATTGAGAATGTGGCACCCGAGGATGTCGCTATGGAGGTTGACCGTGACCGGGCATGGCTCGACACCCGCTACTCGCGCCTGAATGCGAAGTTCAAGAAGGCTGTCAAAGAGTGGTGGAAGGCGCACTCGAAGTAGATAGTTTTGTCTTGCTGAAAGTAAGGAAAGGCTTTCAGCAAGACAAAATTCTATTATAGAGTGAAAGAAAGTGCTGAAGTGCGCAACATTAAGATGAAGACAATCAACAAATAAGATAAACATCAAATATGGTATCAACATTAGAAGCGAAAGAAACGGATCTATGCCAGCAGGCGAAAGATTCTGTCCGTAACATGATGGGAAGGTATTTGACATTTGTGAATCTGTGTCTCTACGATGAGAGATATACTGAAACAATGGAAAACCTGCTACCCTTTGATCATTTTGCACGGGCCAAACTGAAATTAGAGGGGAATGAATATAATATAAATAGTTTGGGAATATCTGTAATGAGAATGGATTTCGTGCCGTCCGTCTTTTCTTTGGGGATAAGTATTGAAATAGCGGAAGGAGACAGTAATAGCGAGAACAATACAACAATCCTTATTTCAGCATGTCGCACATTAGAGCAATTAAGGGACTATGTGCAAACAGAGAATTTTGAGAAGGTGGTTAGGGAGAATTTTGAGAAGCAAATAGAAATTAGCTTTGCGCGAAGGCAGGTAAGTAATTGATTGCAGTTTTTAGTTAAGCAGGTAAGTCATAAGTAATTAAAAAGAGTAAGTATGAAACAGATTTCAGCAAGTTTGTTCTTCACGGTGTTGTGGAGAGGAGTGTGTCAGACATTGGGATGGTTCTTTGGACTGTTCGGGTATAAGAGGGACGGCAAGTTTGCCAAGTGTATCTGGGGGCTTTTCGCCACGAGCGGTGCAATTGTCATGGCGTTCTTTGCTCTTGCCATTGTCTGTGCAGGTGTAGATGCGGTATATGACCGGTATTACAAGCCGCATTACTGTGATGACGAGTACTGCTATCACTCGGAGTATATCAACCGCGACATCTATTTCCATAATACGGAGGATGGCAAAGGGTATATCTACAACAAGCGGACTGGCGAGAAGTTGATAAAGCACATCGCCTGGATAGCAAATCCTCTGGGGAAAGATAGCTTGGTCTGCTACAGCAACGGCAGGAAGCGCGGCTATTTCAGCAAGAATACGGGTAAGGTTATCATAGAACCGAAATATGACCATGCTTGGGTGTTCTCTGATGGGCTGGCCAGTGTGGATGATAATGGCTATATCAAGTTCATTGACGGGACGGGCAAGATGGTGATTGACCAGAAGATGCCGTATATCTCGAATATGGAGGGCTATGTGTTCCACGGTGGGTATTGTGTAGTGGATACCGACGATGGTGAACTTTGTGGACTTATCGACAAGACTGGCAGGGTGGTGTTACCCAAGGAGTATAGCTCTATCAGTCCGACTAACGATCTTGAGATGTGGATTGTCGCCAAGGGCAAGGAGAAAAGCTTGCTGGATAAGGACTTGAAGACTATCATTCCATTGACAGAATGCTCAATGTGGGTATGTGAGGGGATGGTGGATATGACCCTTGCTGATCATACCATGAGGAAATATTCTCTACAGGGGGAGCTTATCAATGACTTCTATATTTCTGGTGTAAGAGTGTTGGAATACAATAAGGAAGAGGTTCTGTACCGCACCGACAAGACAACTGATGATGAAGGTAACGTGGTAGATACCACTATCGAGGCATATCACCCTACAGCTAATGCAAAGATGAGGGCATACGTGGCAGGTGACGGTTACGAAGGTCTGATGAGTGCAGATGGGCACGTTGTGACGATGCCTCTCTATAAGAACATCGAGGCGATAGGTTATGACCTGTACTTGTGCGAGGTGTCGAATAGTGACAAGGTGATTGTGAATGGTAAAGGTGAAATCGTAAAATAAAAATAGGTATGGCAAAGAGTTTGTTTTTCAGGAACTGGTTGGTACTGGCAGTATTGCTGGTGCCAACCCTTACGACAGCCCAGGAAGTGACGGAGGCTGTTGACAGCATTGAGTTGAACCCTAATGAGGATATGATTATAGAAACCTACTATACGGACGATGGGGGAACTGCAAACGATACGATCTATCTGAATGATGAAGCCAACGACTGGCAGAAGAACCTTCCTCAGTATGACCTCAAAGAATATGAGTGGGTTGATATTTGTGATAACCCAAAGTACGCTATCGTATCGAAGGATGGAAAGAAGGGCATCTACGACTTGGTCTTGCACAAAAATATCACGGAAATAGAATACCGGGACTTGGGGTTCTCGAAGCTTACGGTGGCTGAGGATAGTGCCTACATCAGCATGTTTTTTGCTACCAAAGGTATCAAGCGTGGTATAGTCAGTGTCTATGAGCCAACTAATAATGTCGTTTCCATTTGGATGGATGACCCAGATGAATTGTATGCGTTGGACAAGTGTACGACTATCGATAAGAAGATAACGAAGAAGTCAACAAAGTTGTTGGGGAGGCTGATGAAACAAGAGCAGATGGAGGATGCTCAGATGGTTGTTCTCGATGCGAAGTCGGGACGGTTAAAAGCATGGGTAAGGATGGATCGAGATACAGAGAAGGATGAATCTGGGAAACTGCTTGTGCATTCGTGTTCTGCTTCATTGATAAAACCGTTTCATGCGGTGATGGCATTGAAGAATGACAGTTTGTCATTGGACAGCGTTTGCGGAACAATGACATATCGGAGTGCTATTAAGACAGTTAATGATGAAGTGATGCGTCAGGCCATTATGAACGGTTACCGAAGGAGTGTGGCAGAGAGGACATGGCGAGAGTTGACTGATACGGAGAATCCATCAACCAGTCCGTTCATCATAGCAGTGGGCTATAATAGTCTGGCTCATCAAGGTACGATGATTATCCCGACGATGAAGGCTGACAGCGTGAATGTCGAGGAGTATGTATTCACCGACACGAACCTGATGAACCTGAAGGATGTATTGCGAGTAGATAGGGCTAAGTCACCCCAACTGGCATGGTTGACGGCTGATACGGACTGGTACGGATATGCCACGACAGAGAATGTCTATGCAGCGGATGACAAGGAGAAGTTGCAACCCTTGGGCAAGCAGATTCAGTTTGCAGGGTTGTTCCCAGTAGAGAATCCTAAGTATTGTATTTGTATTGTCGTGAATAAAAACTCGTTGGACGCTTCGCCTGCGGATTTAGGAGATGTCGTCAACCCTTTAGTGAAGTGGCTTTTGAAGAGATAATAACGGCTTTGTCATTGATTATTATGGAGAAGGAGAAACTAGAACAACTGATACAGCGGGACTTTATTGAGAATAATAGTCTGATATGTATCGACGAAGCTGACATTGAGAGGCTTCGTGCAGACAGCGACTTTATGGACGGTTGCAAGAAATCGTGTTTTGCGAAAGAGATGAAAGTCCATCTACTGGCAGCATTGGCTGAGATCAAAAAATCTCATGCCGGTGCCAGGCTGAAGCGACTGGCTATCAAGTTACTTTTCAATAAGGAATCGGAGTTGATGATGGAAGAAATGTCTGGGCTTAGCGAAGTATTTGATACGCTGGATGGGGTTGAAATTCTGTGGGGAATTGGAAGAAACAATAATCCCCTGAATGGGAAGATTGCTATTTGTGTAGCTGCTGGATTTAAAGACAAATAACAATGGGACACAAGAAGTATTATGGTTACAAGCCGCCATTTGAGCACTACGAGGTGGATTTTCATAAGGACACGGGTAAAATCGGACAGTCCTTGGACTTCGTCTATGAAAACGGTCGCTGCGGTATGAATCATTACTACTGGGGTAGTGAAATGGAGTTTGAGCGAAACAAGCGAGGTGAGGTTGAAGCCAACTATGTCTGGGATGAAGAGAACACCAAGAAACTGATGCTCAGGACGGGGACGCATAATGGGAAAGACTTGGTGAAAGCCATGTATGAGCGTTTTGGAGATAAAGGTTCGTCAGCAGACTTTTACATCAGACAATTCTGTGAGGAGAAAGGAATAAAATATAGTATGCAAGTTTGGTACTAAGAAAGGATTCGTATATGAGTATCTACAAGAAACTGGCCAGGATAAAGGGCAACAAAAGTTTTGAGGAGAAGCTGTATGAGGTGTTACGGTCGGATACCTACAAGTCAGACCTGTACAAGGCTTGGGACTTGGGCGAAGGTATGGCTGTCATATATCAGGTCATCTGGGGATGGTGGAAGCCTCGCTTTGTGTTGAACCATAATGACAAGACGGCTTTTGAGTTTATGGATAGTCATGAACGTCTTGTCACCGTGACGACTGACGACATCGATTTTGAATCCTTAAAGGATTTGCCTGAAGATGTGGTTGAGGTGGCCCAATGCCTCTCCATTCATTTTCCAACATTTATCCGAGGGTATTGTAATGGGGTGGCCCAAGTGGGTTGGCAGTTAAATCCCGATGGCCGCTACTATCAGGATGATGATGGGTATGGCATGACTGATGACGAAGAGATAGAGATCTATGGATTCATTGATACCGAAGGGAATGTTCTTGTCAAGTTCAGGGCCATCAAAGACAGTAGGGAGCTGGAAACTATGCGCGAGGAGGCTGAAGAAAAGGTAAAGATGAGAGCCTAACTTGGCTTTTCCAGGCAAAATACATTGTTTTGCGTAATTTTTACGCAAAAAGTTTGGCGGTTTCAGATATTATTCGTATCTTTGCGTCAAAATTACGCAAGATATGAATACGGAGAAGAAAAGGATAGTAGTTATGGGTGGGAGTTTCAAACCTCCGACATCAGCACATCTCAGGCTGATGATGGAGGCTGTTGATGCTCTTTGTGCTGATATAGGCTTCTTTGTTCCCGTCAGTGATGCATATCTAAAACGCAAGATGCGGCACAGTCATCCTCCTGTGGTTCTGTCGCCTGAGATGCGCGTCAGAATGCTTCAGTCGATGTGTGCTGATGACAGCCGCTTGCAGGTGTGCGAGAAAGAAATAGGCACCATAGAGCCAAGGACGATGCCGACATTACAGGCCCTTCAAGAGGACTACCCTGAGGCAGAACTGTATTTTGTGATGGGGGCTGACAAGTTCGACTTGCTTGCGAGTTTGACCAAGAAGAGGCATTTCTTGGACGCTTTCAAGGTAGTGCTCTTTTCAAGAGAGGACGATAAGTTGGAGCAACTGATAAAGGATGATGAAGTACTTACCAATTATATGGATTGTATGGTAATCATTTCTCAGCCCGAAGGCACTGAAGGTGTTAGTTCTTCGTTGGTCAGAGAACGAATGTTGCATAGAGAGTCCTGTTGCGACTTGCTCACTTCTGGAGTGTGGGAACTGTTCAAGGAATATACTCCGGCTGATTTCCCTGACAGGATTAACAGGTTCAAAGGTGAGTATGATTTCCTGAGTAATCGATACCCCTGTCGCATACTGTGTGAAGGACTGGAATACCGCAGTGCTGAAGCAGCGTTCCAAGCTTCCAAGTGTGAAGATGAGAATGAACGGAAAACTTTTGCGGGGTGTTCTACGGACAAGGCTGTCTTGAAGGGGAAAGAGCTGAAACCATACGCAGGATGGGAAGATGCTCAGATAAGCATTATGGAGTCCATCCTTCAGGCCAAGTTTGAGCAGAACCCCGCGTTGATGCGGAAGCTGGTCGAAACGGGAAGCCGTGTACTGCTCAATGGCAACAACAGGCAAGAGACGTTCTGGGGCATAGACCTGTATAGCTGGATAGGTGAGAACCATTTAGGAAGAATCATTATGAACATAAGAGATAAGGAAATAAAAAGATGAAGTACAACATTGACAAAATCAAAGAAATCGTTCGTAGCAAGCCTGACACGAAGATTATCTATTTCTGGGGTCATACACCAAATCCGAAGAAGATAACTGCTGCATGCTTTAGCCAGTGGTATGATTGTTACTTTGAAGTGGGCGGTACGCAATACCACACCACCGAACAGTATATGATGGCTAGCAAGGCTCGATTGTTTGGTGATAACGAGGTGTTCAATGAAATCATGGAAGCTAATAATCCGAACGACTACAAGAAGTTGGGCAGGAAGGTACGTGGTTTTATCCCTGAATCATGGGATGCCAAGAAGTATGACATCGTAGTGGAGGGAAACAAGGCAAAGTTTGGACAGAATGTAGACATCAGGGAGTTCCTGCTGTCAACAGGAGAGGCTATCTTGGCTGAAGCCAGCCCATACGACAAGATCTGGGGTATCGGTCTTGACAGGGAGACGGCCATGAAAGGCTCTGCAGAACAATGGCTGGGAGAAAATCTATTGGGCTGTGCCTTGATGGAAGTTAGAGATTGGTTGAGGACAGAAAATGTAGAGTGATGGAAACGACGAAAGGTGTTTATACGTATGAATATCCACGTCCGTCGGTGACTACAGACTGTGTGATATTTGGCTATGATGTGAAGGAAGGGCTGTCGGTGCTCCTGATAGAAAGAGGTATTGAACCCTATAAGGGGCACTGGGCTTTCCCAGGTGGATTCCTGAGGATGGACGAGACCACAGAGGCTGGCGCACTCCGGGAACTGAAAGAAGAGACGGAGTTTGATGTAGAGAGAGGCTTTCTGGAGCAGTTGGGTTGTTTCTCGGATGTTGACAGAGATCCACGGGGGCGCGTCATAACTATTGCCTATTATGCGCTGGTGCAGAAAGGAGCCGTGAAAGGCGGTGATGATGCAAGGAATGCGCAGTGGTTTCCTATTGGTGAGATACCACAGTTGGCCTTCGACCACGAGAAGATCCTCCGCATGGCATTAAAGCATCTGAAAGAGCAGATACACTTCCAACCCATTGGTTTTGAACTGCTGCCTGATGTATTTACCATGTCACAGTTGCAGGCATTGTATGAGGCCATCTTGGAAGTTCACTTCGACCGCAGGAACTTCGCCAACAAAATGCTGAAGCTGGGGGTCTTGGAAGAGACGGGTGACCGCCCGAAAGATGCTGCCCGGACAATTCCCGTTCACTACAGGTTCAATCCTGACAAATACAAGGAAATGAAATCAAAGGGATTTAGGTTGGAGTTTTAGATGATTATGGATATGGACAAGAGAGGAAATGAAATAACATGGAATGCCGAGAATGATTTTCTGGCCAAGTATCGTGCCTTGATGGAAAGGATGAAGATGGGTGACCAGACGGCATATTATCAGGTGAAGGAACTGCGGGCAAAGGAGTTCCGCAATACGGTGGAGGTAGTGAGCCAAGGGTACTATGTCACTGAGAACGGGAACAGGTTCGAATTTCCAGATGACTCTGGCATGATGTGCAGTACTGTGTTCTACGACCATGAGATAAGTAAGGCAGATGAGCCAGTTGGTGATGAACAGACAATCGTGGAAGTACAAAATATTGACTGCCTTTATGCTGGGGTGCAATTGAAAGAACAGGGATATACCCCCGCTGTTCTGAATATGGCCAGCCGTCGGAATCCTGGCGGTGGTGTTGTAACAGGTGCTGGTGCTCAGGAGGAGACGCTGTTCCGTCGGACGAACCTGTTCCGTTCTCTCTACCAGTTCGCTCCATACGCAGAGCAGTATGGCATCAGACTCTCGCGGCATCAGTATCCACTCGATAGGAACTTTGGTGGAGTCTATACACCTGATGCTATCTATTTCCGCGAAAGCGAGCAGAAAGGCTATGCCTTGCTGGACAAACCAGTCAGTCTCTCGTTCATTACTGTAGCAGGTATGAACAGACCTGACTTGACAGCCGACGGTATGATTGCAGACCATCATGTAAGACCTATCAAGAACAAGATACGCACCATCTTCCGTATGGGATTGGTACACGGCCATGACTCGCTGGTGCTTGGGGCCTTAGGGTGTGGAGCATTCCGCAATCCACCACGTCATGTGGCGCGTCTGTTCCACGAAGTGATGGACGAACCAGAGTTCAAGAACAGATACCGCCTGATTGTATTCGCCATTCTCGATGACCACAATGCACACCAGAAGCACAATCCGGAAGGGAACTTTAAGCCATTCGCTGATGAGTTTGCCGGGATGGTCAGACCAAAGCTGACGGAAGATGAGGTGAATGCACTCATGATGTGGAAGATGGGTGCGGGTAACTCGGCCAAGCGATTCAATGGAGAGGATCCTATTCCTACAAAAACTAAAGTTGCCACAAAGGACAGTTGGAAGACAGAACCGATGCCGGCAGAATGTGTGTTGATTCCCATGAATGTGAAGATTCCTCGCTTAGCCATGCAGATAGTGAAGTGTGGACATATTCCAGATGCAATGGAAGACCATTGGTTCATGTACTGTGAGGATAGTACAATCCGATACTATCGCAGTTGGACAGGTATCTGTATATTCATTGCCAAGTTCGTCGAAGAAGGCGATATGTGTACTATCACCGAATTGCAGGTGAATAGAGACTCAGAACAATATGGCAGTAAGGACAATGACCATGATGTTGCTCTGTTTATGGCATTGCTGACGGAAGAGTATGGTGGTGATGCCAGCAAGTATTGGGACAAAGCATTTTGAAGATAGAAATATGGTTACTTTCCACTCTCTGATAACATAAAAGGTAAAACCATAAGAATGAAGAAGTTGAAAAAGAAAATATTGAAGCCATCAACTCTTGATGCTATCAAAGGAGCCAATGTCCTTTGAAGTGTTCAAGGGACGAAAGAAAGTGATTAATGAATTGAGTAAGAAGTAAACAAAAATTAGAGTATTATGCTAGGAAGTATTATAGGTGACATTGTTGGAAGCATATATGAGTTCCACAATATAAAGACGAAGGATTTCCCTCTCTTCTCTGAGAGGTGTGGGTTCACGGATGACAGTATTCTGACCATAGCGACGGCCAAGTGGATTCTGGAGGGTGGAAGCCAGAGTGACAGCGGTAGCTACTATTTCCGTTATGGTTTCAACTACAAGCGTCCGAAAGGCGGATATGGCGGTGGCTTTGTTCAATGGATACGTAGAGCTGAAGATGGTGACTTTTCTCCCTACAACAGCTGTGGTAATGGAAGTTCCATGCGTGTTGGCCCAGTTGGATGGGCATACAATACAAAGGAAGAGGTTCTCGCTCATGCGAAGTATTCAGCAGAATCTACTCATAATCACCCAGAAGGCATCAAGGGTGCTCAGGCAACGGCTCTTTGTATCTTCCTGGCTCGTCATGGTGCAACAAAAGACGAGATAAGGCACACAATAGAGCAGGAGTTTGGTTACGACCTTGCCTTCACCTGTGATGGCATCCGTGACAGTTATGAGTGGGGGGGGCTTTGTCAGAACACAGTTCCGCAGGCTATCGTAGCGTTCCTTGACGGGACGGATTTCGAAGACAGCATACGCAATGCCATCAACATAGGTGGTGACTCTGATACACTTGGATGCATAACAGGCTCTATCGCAGAGGCGTTTTATGGTATCCCCAAGGAAATCTATGACAAGGGATTGGAATTCCTTACACCTCATTTCAAGAATGTAGTGAAGGAGTTTGAAGAGCATTATGGGAATAAGGTATTATAATACAAAGAAGGTAATGGTGGGTAGTAAAGAGAAAAATATCCTCATCAATGTTTGCACGTTCATGTGTGGACTCGTTGTTGGTGGCGTGTTAGTCTATCTTGTTGATACTGACAAGACAGAGAGTCTTGTGGAAACTACTGCAGTGGATGATTGTGATTATTCGCAAGTCTATGGTGTTGATTTGTCTTTTTGGCAGGGCAATATTCATTGGGATGAGTTGGCATTGCCTTGTGATGAAAGTGGTAGTGTAAGTGGAAAGATCCCCGCACCTCAGTATCAGCGTCCAGTTCAGTTCGCTTTTATCAGGGTGTCTAAGAGTGATTCCCTTGTGGACTCACTCTATTTGAAGAACTACAATGAGGCAAAGAAACATGGTATTCCATGTGGAGCCTATCATTTCCTGACAGATACCGTATCAGGGAAGGTGCAGGCAGAGCTGTTCCTCGCTCATGCTAAGTTGGAGCAAGGCGACTTGCCCCCAGTGCTTGATGTGGAGATAGACTCTCCAGAGATTGTAACCAAGGCAAGGGAATGGTTGGAAATCGTTGAGAAGGAGTGTGGGGTGAAAGCCATCATATATACAAATATGCATGTTTATAATAATCGGATTAAGAACTGCCCTTCGCTGAACCCCTACGATTTGTGGTTGGCAAAGCCCAGGGGCGTGATGCCGGATGTGCCAAAATGCAAGTTCTGGCAATTCACCCATGAAGGTCATGTCTGGGGTATCATTGACAACGTGGTAGATATAAACATGTTTAATGGAACCAAAGAGCAGTTAGACGAGTACATACAGGTTAAAGGGATTAAAGAGAACAAAGTGTAATGGAGTAAATAGTTGAAGGTTATGAGTATTATTGACAAGATCTTGAAGATGGGTTCACGGCAAGATGATATCGAAGAAAAAGTGATTGATTTGTCGGACAACAGCCAATACCCTGCCAGCGTGTTGGCAGACTTGGACTGTACATTTGCGTTAGGTGATGACAGTGAGAACTTTCTGCATTTCCTTCATGGGAAATGGACACGTCCTACTTTTCATTGGGGGTGGGATGACATTACGCATGAGGATGCTGTGAAAAGTGAATTCCTCCAACGTGCTTTCTATGGTATGGAC
>OCTW011521395.1_pt1 | contig 61538 bp, 58 predicted proteins | sample 1539671 | NCBI WGS metagenome assembly OCTW01 (sample SAMN02144230, study PRJEB22623) | gut metagenome | biome: sheep rumen | host: Ovis aries | place: New Zealand | reverse complement strand
GTATCAAAAGAAATTGATTCATTCCTGGAAGTATTGTCCAGAAGAGATATAATCAGTAAATCCCTTGAAAACTACGGATATATACTAGTTGCTTCTAATATGGATGAAGCAATATCTGCTGTTAATGAAATTGCATCCGAGCATTTAGAACTTGTTGTAAAAGACCCGTTTAATACTATGACCAAGATAAAGAATGCCGGAGCTATCTTCTTAGGGGAGTACTCATCTGAACCTCTTGGCGACTATTTTGCAGGTCCAAATCATGTACTTCCAACTAATGGAACAGCCAAATTCTTCTCTGCATTATCTGTTGATGACTTCATCAAGAAATCTTCAATAATATCATATTCCAGAGAAGCATTAGAAAGTATTCATAAAGACATTGAAACATTTGCGCAGTGTGAAGGTTTGACAGCACATGCAAATTCTATTAAAGTAAGATTTGAGGAATAAATATATGTAAGCATATTATTTATAGTAAAAAATACGAAGGAAAAATTATGGAAAGAAAAACAAGTATAAATAGAAAGACAAAAGAAACAGATATTAGTTTAGAATTAAATATTGATGGAAAAGGAAATTCTAATGTATCCACAGGGGTAGGTTTCTTAGATCATATGCTTGAAAGTTTTGCCAGACATGGTCTTTTTGACCTTGATGTAAAATGTGAAGGTGACTTAATAGTTGATTGCCACCACACAATAGAAGATATTGGTATTGTACTAGGACAGGCAATTAAGAAGGCACTAGGTGACAAGAAGCAGATTGTAAGATTTGGAAGTACAATAATTCCTATGGATGAGAGTCTTGTTCTTGTATCACTAGATCTAAGTAACAGACCATATCTTACTTTTGATTATAAATTCGATGTTGAGAGAGTAGGCTACTTTGATACTGAGATGGTAAAGGAATTCTTCTATGCAATCAGTTATTCAGCAGGAATGAATATACACATCAAAGTTTTAGAAGGTGGCAATGCACATCATGTTATTGAAGCGATTTTTAAAGCATTTGCTAAATCACTTGACTATGCCACACTCAAAGATCCCCGCATTATAGATGTGCTTTCTACCAAGGGTGATTTATAAAATAAATATTTAATCAAACAAATTTGAAAGGATAATAACTATAATGGGACAAAAATCTATTATATCTACAATTTATATAAAAGACGGCATGGCTGTAAAATCACCAGAAGGTCTTGAAGCTCCTATTAATGCCGTAGAACTAGCTAACCAATTTAATGATTCAGGAGTAGATAAAATAGTTCTTTTTGACTTATCAGAAGATGATGAGGAACACGAGAAGAACATTATGACTATTAGAGAGATTAATAATAACTCCGAGATAAAGTCATGCGCTGGTGGCAATATCAAGAGACTTGAAGATGTCAAGAAATTTCTATATGCAGGATGTAATGAAGTGGTTCTTAATGGCTCTAAGCCAGAGACTTCAGATCTTGTAGTTGAAGCTGCTAATAGATTTGGCAAAGAGAAGATACTTGTATCTATTAAAAATATGGATTTTGTGTTCAAAAACCATGAAATACTTGATGAATATGTACATGAAGTATTGATTCTCAACAAAGACTTAATTGAAAATGATGGTTTTGAAGGAAGCACTAAGATTCCATACATTGTATATGTAGACGATTATGATGAAGACTATCTGGTTAAGATATTATCTTCACCACAGATTCGTGGTATTGCCGGTCTGGTAGTTAATAGAATTTATAGATATGATATTATGGGCTTAAAGAGTAAGCTTTCTGACAGAGGTATATCATTCGATAATTTTGAACCGCTTCTTAAATGGGATGATTTGACGCCAAATGACAAGGGGCTTATTCCTGTTATAGTGCAGGATTATATCACCAAAGAAGTTCTTATGCTTGCTTATATGAATGAAGAGAGCTTTGAAGCAACTCTTCGTACTGGTAAAATGACATATTTCTCAAGAAGTCGTAATACACTTTGGGTAAAGGGTGAGACTAGTGGTCACTATCAATTTGTAAAGAAACTGACAGCTGATTGTGACAAAGATACACTTCTTGCTCTTGTATCACAAGTTGGTGGTATTGCATGTCATACAGGGGCTCCTAGCTGTTTCTTCAATGATATTGTGACAAAAGAGTATATTGAGAAAAATCCACTTAAAATATTCGAAACAATATATGATATTATTGTAGATAGAAGAAAGAATCCAAAGGAAGGTTCTTATACTAATTACTTATTTGATAAAGGAATTGATAAAATCCTCAAGAAAGTTGGAGAAGAAGCAACAGAGATTGTTATTGCAGCTAAGAACCCCAACAAAGAAGAGATTAAATATGAGATATCGGATTTTCTATATCATGTAATGGTGCTTATGGTGGAATGTGGAATCTCCTGGGAAGAAGTTACAAAAGAATTGAGTAGAAGATAAAATGCAAAAACTTGCTCTTAGCGATGAAATCCTTATGGCTGTAGAGAAACCTGCACGCTATATAGGTAACGAACTTAATATTATAAAAAAAGATTTATCTGAAATTGATATCAGAATAGCAATGTGTTTCCCAGATGTGTATGAAATTGGCATGTCACATCTGGGAATTCAGATTTTATACGAAATGTTCAATCAACGTTCAGACACATATTGTGAAAGGGTATATTCTCCATGGCCAGATTTACACAAAATCATGAAGGAGGAAAACATACCCTTATTTGCATTAGAATCACAGGATAAGCTAAAAGAATTTGATTTTCTTGGAATAACACTTCAATATGAAATGTGTTATTCTAATGTACTTCAGATTCTGGATTTATCGCAAATCCCAATATGGCAAAAAGATAGGACTGATGAGGACCCTATAGTTATGGGTGGCGGACCTTGTACATATAACCCTGAACCAATTGCTGATTTCTTTGATTTTATCTATATTGGTGAAGGTGAGATTAGTTATGATGAACTCCTTAATATATATAAAGAGATGAAGAAATCTCCAAATTATTCAAGAGAATCATTTCTTCGAGCCATATCTCACATTGAGGGTATTTATGTTCCAAGTTTATATGATGTTACATATAACGAGGATGGAACTATTAAGTCATTTGTTTCAAAAGGTGATGCACCAAGTGTTGTAAACCGCGTTGTACTAACAGATTTTGATAATGGACCATATCCTACAAAGCCTATAATTCCGTATATAAGAGCAACTCAGGACAGAGTAGTCCTTGAAATCCAAAGAGGTTGTATAAGAGGCTGTAGATTCTGTCAGGCTGGTATGATTTATCGTCCTAATCGTGAGAAAAGTGTTGAATTATTAAAAAAACAGGCGTTAGAAATGATTGAAGTTACAGGGCATGAAGAGATATCTCTATGTTCCTTATCATCAAGTGATTATTCTGATTTACCTGAACTTATAGATTATTTAATTGAGATTTGTAAGGAAAGGTATGTCAATATATCACTTCCTTCACTTAGAATTGACGCTTTTTCTCTTGATGTAATGAGTAAAGTGCAGGATGTAAAGAAAAGTTCTCTTACCTTTGCACCGGAAGCCGGTTCTCAACGTATGAGAAATGTAATTAACAAGGGTCTTACAAAGGAAGACATAATTAACGGCTCTAATATGGCCTTTAAAGGCGGTTGGAACAAGGTTAAGCTATATTTTATGCTTGGGCTTCCATTTGAGGAAGAAGAGGATATTAAAGCTATTCCTGAACTAGGAAATGAAATAGCCGCAAATTACTATGATATACTCCCTAAGGAGGAGCGAAATGGCAGGTGTCAGATTACTATGTCTACATCGTTTTTCATTCCTAAGCCTTTTACGCCATTTCAGTGGGCTAGAATGTATCCAAAGGAAGAATATCTAAGAAGAGCGCATCTTGTTAAGGATACTATGAATGAACAGCTTAATAAGAAGAGCCTTCGTTATCATTACCACGAAGCTGACGTATCTGTTCTAGAAGGTGTATTTGCAAGAGGAGATAGGAAGCTATCTAAAGCAATATATTATGCTTACGAGCATGGTGCATTATTTGACGCCTGGTCTGAATTCTATGATGATAATATATGGCAGGAAGCTTTCGACAAATGTGGTATTAGTCTTGATTTCTATGCATATAGAGAGCGTAGTATTGATGAGATACTCCCATGGGATCATATAAATGTTAATGTATCTAAGAAATTCTTAATTAGAGAATGGGAGAATGCAAAGAAAGGTGTAGTAACTCCTAATTGCAGAGAGCAATGTAGTGGATGTGGAGCCAAAGTATATAAAGGTGGAATATGTGTTAATTGAAATAAGGATAATTCATAAGTTTTATTTGGAGGTTTAATCTATTTAATTATATTTATAGTTTAATTATTGGATATCAATTATGAAAGTTAGAGTTCGATTCGAAAAAAAAGGTGTATTAAAATACATAGGTCACTTAGATATGATGCGGTATTTTCAGAAAGCAATAAGTCGTGCCAATCTTCCTATCGCTTATTCTGAAGGATTTAACCCGCATCAGATTATGTCCTTTGGAAATCCCTTAGGACTTGGAATGACATCAAGTGCAGAATATATGGATATTGAATTGTTAGAAGAGATTCCTTCATTAGAAGGCATTAATCGTCTTAATAATGAGATGGTGCAAGGAATTAAGATTCTCTCCTTCAGATACCTTCCAGATAAAGCTAAGAATGCTATGTCTGCAACTTGGGCTTCCTCCTATAAGATTGAATTAAACGACAAAATAAAGGAAGCAATAGAAAATATGTCAGACATTTCCCAAAGTATAGATGAATTCATGTCACAAAAAGAATGTATAATCACTAAAAAGACTAAGAAATCAACAAGAGATATTGATATATTGCCACTTATATATGAATTCAAATACGAAGAAAAATATTTCTATATCAAATGTTCATCAAGTTCAGGCGATAATATTAAACCAGAAGTTATTATGAATGAATTCTTTAACTTCTTAGGGTATGAATTAGAACTAGACAGGGTTAATCTCTATATTGAAAGACTTGACATATATACACGAATTGATAACAATTTAATATCCCTTGATGATATTGGGGTGGATAGATGACATTTAAATAAGAAATATATCAAGAAAAAATCTATTTAATCATTAAAAACATTGACAAATGAGTATAAACTCTGTATTATATTAGAGTATGTGCCGCTCAGGAAGGGTATTAAATTATGTTGATTGTGACATATCCCGTAACTGGCGAGTAATGATAAAAAGGAGGAAAGCTTATGTACGCAATTATTGCAACAGGTGGTAAACAGTACAAAGTTCAAGAAGGCGATATCATTACAATCGAAAAGCTTGGTGTTGAAGCTGGTAAGAAAGTAAAGTTCGACCAAGTACTTGCAATTGGTGGCGATTCACTTAAGGTTGGTGATCCAACTGTAAAAGGTGCCTCAGTTGAAGCTTCTGTAGTTCGCGAAGGCAGAGCTAAGAAGGTTATCGTTTATAAGTATAAGCCAAAGACTGGTTATCATAAGAAGAATGGTCATAGACAACCATTTACTCAAGTTAAGATTGAGAAGATTAACGGTTAATTTGCTATGATTAAAGTAACAATTCATAAAGAACATGATGATTTTGTAAAAATTACAACCAATGGTCATGCACAATTTGATGAATACGGACGTGATATTGTATGTTCTGGAGTCTCTTCACTAGTGATTAACACAATTAATTCTATTGATAAACTTACAGATACTGCATTAAATGTTGATTCAAATGATGATAAGGGTTATATTAATTGTATAATTAATAATCCTGGACATGACAGTAATTTATTAATGAAATCTCTGGTTCTTGGATTAGAAGGAATAAGAGATTCTTATTCAGAGAAGTATTTACAGATTATTATAAGGGAGGTGTAGGAAATGATGAAAATGAACCTTCAATTTTTCGCTCATAAAAAAGGAATGGGTTCCACAAAGAACGGTCGTGACTCTGAGTCAAAGAGACTAGGCGCAAAGAGAGCTGACGGACAGTTCGTTAAAGCTGGAAATATTCTTTACAGACAACGTGGTACTAGAATTCATCCTGGTACAAATGTTGGAATCGGTGGAGATGATACACTTTTCGCAAAGGTAGATGGTGTATTACATTTCGAAAGAAAGGGAAGAGACAAGAAAGTTGCTTCTGTATATCCTGTAGAAAAATAATTTTAAAGCCCTTCTAATAGAAATATAGTTTAGAAGGGCTTTTTATTTGTAATGAAAGGTGAAAAAATGTTCGCTGATAGAGCAAGAATAATAATTAAATCAGGTCGTGGCGGCGATGGTCATGTAAGCTTTAGACGCGAAAAGTACGTTCCAAATGGTGGCCCCGACGGTGGCGATGGCGGAAAAGGCGGCGATGTAATATTCGAGGTAGATCCCGGTGTAAATACACTTGCCGACTATCGTCATAGAAGAAAATTTGCAGCAACTCCCGGTGAAGAGGGTAAGAAAAAGAATTGTCATGGCAAAAATGGTGAAGACATTATTCTTAAAGTACCTGAAGGAACTGTTGTATATGATGCAGAATCCAAGAAAGTTATTTGCGATTTGTCAGGTACAAACAAACGTGTTGTGGTTTTAGAAGGTGGAAGAGGTGGCCTTGGCAATCAACATTTTGCCACTTCTAAGATGCAGGCTCCAAAGTATGCAAAACCAGGTGGAGAAGCTGTAGAAATTGAAGTTATACTGGAACTTAAGGTTATTGCAGACGTGGGACTTGTAGGCTTTCCAAATGTTGGCAAATCCACATTTCTATCTCGTGTAAGTAATGCCAATCCCAAAATTGCCAATTATCATTTTACTACGCTACAGCCAAATCTTGGGGTTGTGGACTTGGATAATTCAAATAGCTTTGTTATTGCTGATATTCCAGGTCTTATAGAAGGTGCATCAGAAGGTGTGGGCTTAGGATACGAATTTCTACGCCATATTGAAAGAACCAAAGTTATTGTTCATATAATTGATGGTGCTTCTGTGGAAGGTAGAGACCCCATTGAAGATATTAATGCAATCAATAAAGAAATGCTTGAATACGACGACAATCTACTCAAAAAGCCACAGGTAATTGTGGCTAACAAGATGGATGTCTGTCCTGATAAAGAAGCTGAAATCTTAGAAAAGATTAGAAATAATATTGAATCAGATAATGTAGACGTTTACGGCATGTCTGCTGTAAGCGGCAAAGGTGTAAAAGATGTACTTTGGCACATTAACAGCTTACTTAATTCATGTGATGATGATATAATAACTTATGAGCAAGAATTTGATCCTATGGATCTTATTACCAAAGAAGAACCTTATACTATAGAAATCGACAAAGAAGGACGCTATGTAGTAGAAGGTTCTAAAATTGAGAAAATGTTATCTTATACCAATTTGGAATCAGAAAAAGGTTTTCTGTTTTTCCAGAATTTTATTAAAGAACAAAAGATAAATGATAAACTTGAAGAAATGGGCATAGAAGAGGGCGATACAGTTAAAATGTATGGACTTTTGTTCGAATATTACAAATAATATTGAAGGAGTTTTTTATGCTTAATTCAAAACAAAGAAAATACTTATATTCAATGACAAACGACATGCAACCTGTTGTAAATATCGGAAAGTCGTCATTGACACCCGAGATAATAGATAGTATTGATGAAGCATTATCCGCTAGAGAGCTTATTAAAATTTCAATTCTAAAAAATTGTCCAGACGTTACAAGTACACTTGCAATTACAATTTCAGAAAGGACTCATTCTGATGTTGTAAGGATTATTGGCAAAAAGATTATATTATACAGACCGGCAAAGAAGCCAAAAATTCAATTACCGGATTAATCTAGAGGTATTATATGAATCACACTAATAAACTTAATGATGGCAGGAAAGTTGGAATCCTTGGCGGAACATTTAATCCAATACATAGCGGTCATATCAATATTGCCAGATCTGCATTAGAAGAATGTAATCTTGATGAGATATGGTTTATTCCTAATGGCTGTCCACCTCATAAAAACGTTGATGACAAAGTATCTGCAATATCAAGATATAAAATGGTTGCAAATACAATAGCAAATGAAGATAAATTCTATATTAATGATATTGAGCTTAGTTCTATTGAATACAATTATACCCACAAAACATTAGAGAAATTACATAACAAATTCCCTGACAACAAATATTATTTTATTATGGGGGAAGATTCACTTAGATGTTTTGATTCATGGAGAAAGCCGGAAGTAATATGCAAATATGCTTCAATTATTGTGGCTATTAGAAGCAATAACGCAAATTCTCTATCTAAATTAATATCGGAATATGCTATCAGGTTTAATGGAGAATTTATTCTCTTAAATTGTGATTATATTGATATATCTTCCACAGAACTTAGAAATACTATAAGTAAAGATAATTTGTATAATACATCTAATATTGAGAAAACTACCGTATCCTACATATCTGAACATATGTTATATGAAGAATATGACTATTCCAGTTTCAATAGTATAGAAGATATCAAGACAGATCTTGTTAATATATTGAAGCCAAAAAGATATAATCACACCCTTGGTGTAATGGATACAGCAATTAATCTTGGTATGCGTTATGACATTCCACTATATCTTTGTCAATATGCAGGACTTCTTCACGATTGTGCGAAAAGCTTTACAAAAGAAGAATTGATTAGTTTCTGTGAAGACAAGAATATAGAAATAACAGATTCAGAATACAAAGCCCCGCATCTACTTCATTGTAAAGTAGGGGCATATATAGCCAGAAACAAGTATAATGTTACAGATGAGAGAATAATTAATTCAATTCTATTCCATACAACCGGAAGACCTAATATGTCTCTTCTAGAGCAAGTTGTGTTCGTGGCAGACTATATCGAACCTAATAGATGCAAGGCTAATAGATTAAATGAAATACGTGCTATGGCATACTATGATATTGATATTGCAACGGCAATGATTCTTCAGGATACAATTAGCTATCTCATAGATATAGATGCATTTATCGATGATAAAACTAATAAAACATACGAGTATTATCTTGAATTAATTAATGATTAATATAAATAAGGAAAAATAAATGAGTAAAATAAAAGAAAATGTAAAGAAAATATATGAAGCAATTGATGATAAGAAAGCCATTGATATTAAAGTTATAGATATATCAGGAGTATCTATTGTAGCAGATTATTTTATAATTGCGTCAGCTAGTAATCCAAACCAGTTAGAAGCACTAGAAGATGCTGCTGATAAAGTTATGTATGAACAAGACATACTGCCAAAGCAGGTAGAGGGCGGTAAAAATTCGCCATGGATTCTTATGGACTATGGCGATATTATTGTACATCTCTTCACAGAAGAAGGTAGAGATTTCTACGATCTTGAGCGTATCTGGAGAGATGGAATAGAAGTAGATATAAACTCCATATAAGGAACTTATATAAAGAGATTATTTGCATACTGGTATTACAAGATATTCACCTACATGAATTCTATCATTATCATTTAGATGATTAAGTGTTCGTATCTCATTAATATAATCATCAAAATCCCCATATTCTACAGAATAATTCTCTGTAGCAATATTCCAAAGAGTATCCCCATCATCAACACATACATTAGAATATAAAGTGCTATAATTGTATGTATTCTTGGCAGATGATGTCACATTAAACAGAAGAATAAGTGATAATACAGCAATAATTACACAACCTGTAATTATTAGTTTCTTATGGATTCCCAGAAATAAACCTTTTCTTAATGATAAAACCTTTGCCCTTGTCTGTCTTGTTCTCATAACTATACCTCTTTCTATAAACTACAACCAATAACCGAATAAATGTTCGTAAACATTTGTTCTGTTCATATATTATCAACCAAACATTCGTTTGTCAAGAACTTTTCGAACAAATTTTCGCAAATATATGTTCCGAAAATTTGTTTGCGAAAATACATTCGTTGTGTTACAATATGTCTTAAGGATGGATCCGCTTGCGGGAAGATGCCTTAAGACAGCATTCCGAGCGAAGCGAGGTGCGTATTATAATAGGAATTAATATAAGGAGGTTCCATATGGAATACGGTAAAATATCAGCAAAACAGCAGGAAATACTTGATTATCTTAAGAATACAATTCTCAGCACAGGTTATCCTCCAACAGTAAGAGAAATCTGTGAAGCAGTTAATCTTAAGTCTACATCATCTGTATTTCAGCATTTAGAGAAATTAGAAAAGAATGGCTACATCAAGCGTGATGAAAGTAAACCTAGAGCAATCGAGATAATTGATGACAATTATAATATGTTAAGAAGAGAGACTGTATCTGTGCCTATGGTTGGACAGGTTGCTGCCGGACAGCCGCTTCTTGCTGTACAAAATATTGAGAGTTATTTTCCCATTCCTTCAGAATATATGCCTAATGAGCAGTCCTTTATGCTTAGAGTAAAGGGCGATAGTATGATTAATATAGGAATTTTTGATAAAGATACCATACTAGTTAAACAATGCAAAACTGCTCAGAATGGTGATATTGTAGTTGCTCTTGTAGACGACTCTGCAACAGTCAAGACGTTTTATAAAGAAGACGGACATATTAGATTACAGCCCGAGAATGACGATATGGATCCAATTATTGTAGATGATTGCCTGATTCTCGGCAAAGTATTTGGAGTAATGAGATTCTTCTAGAGTCAATTATGTACGAATTATATACTACATAGTTAATTCCCGTTTTCCTTGAAAAATAGAGCCTGTCATATTATAATTTTATTTAAATAAGGTATAGATATTTGCATTATAATCTATAGAATCGAGGGAAAAATGTTTCGCTTTATATATGTTCTTTTATTGAATATGTTTAGGGCTCCATATCTGGTAACTAAATTAAGAAGGATGGCTTCTAATCCCGACAAATATTCGCCTGAAATGCGTTATTTAATGGCAAAAAAGACATTTAAATACGTAAGAGAAACCGGTCACATTAAGACTGAATGCTTTGGAATGGAGAATCTTCCAAAAGAAGGTGGATATATGATGTTTCCAAACCACCAGGGTAAATACGATGTTCTGGCTATTGTATGTGGTCATGAAGCACCTTGTTCCTTTGTTATGGACAAGAAGAAATCATATATGTTTATGGTGCGAGAACTTGTTAATCTTATGGACGCAAAAAGAATGGAAATTGACAATGTAAGACAGGCTCTGACTGTAATTAACGACCTTGTTAATGAAGTAAAGAACGGCAAGAAATATATTATTTTCCCGGAAGGTGGATATAGCAATAATCGTAATACTTTGCAGGAATTTAAACCGGGAAGCTTCAAGAGTGCTACGAAAGCAAAGGTGCCTGTTGTTCCTGTATGCTTAATTGATACATATAAAGCATTTAATTCATTCTCTATTAAGCCTGTTAAGAATAAGGTAATATTCTTAGAGCCAATTATGCCGGAAGAATATGCAGATATGAATACAACACAGCTTGCAGAAGAGGTAAAATCAAGAATCATAGCTAAGATGGCAGAATTTGGTGTAGAACAGCAAAAAAGAATTATTAATCTTTCCTCTGAAAATTAACAGCATTTGCTGCCTGGCGCTTATGTTCGTCTTCTATAGCAGCATAGTAGTCAATAGTAGTATTAACGTTTTCATGGCCTAATACGTCTGCTACAAGCCTTATATCACCGGTTTCACGATATAGGGCAGTACCGTACGTACTTCTAAGTTTATGAGGCGTTATTTTTTTGTTTGGAACAGCCATTCTGGCATATTTTTTCACAAGGTTTTCTATGGCATTAACGCTTATTCGTTTGCCCTGAAGCGAATAAAATAGGGCTTTTTCATGGCCTTCAACAGGATTAATAAGTTTTCTTTCTGTCTCTACATAGTCATATAACGCGTTATGAACGTCATTTCCGAAGTAGATTACATCCTGACCGCCACCTTTTCTAACGATTGTCAAAGAATTAACAATAAAATCAACATCAGTTAAGTCTAATCCGTTACATTCGCTTACACGAATACCTGTATTGAGCATCAAAGTGAGTATAGCCAAGTCCCTTTTTTGCGTTTTTTTCACGTATTTTCGTTGTCTTTCAGTCATTTGAGCATTTCCAAGCTCAATAGCCTGTAATATGGATTGAACCTCATAATTATTCATTCTAACGATGTTTTTATCTTTTTTTATATGAGGAAGAGGCACAAGAAGCATTGGATTCTCGGAAATGTTCTTATGCATATAATGATACTCATAAAGGCCACGTAAACTTGTCATTTTACGGGCAATTGCCTTTTTACCGTTCTCGTGAAGCTCTCCATCAACATTTAACTCTAAATAACGCTGATATTCAATAATATCTTCAGAAGTAATAGATTCTAATAGTTTAAAGTCAAAATCGACTATTTCTTTGCCTTTTAATGCTGGATTATTGCTTTGTAAAAACCTAAAAAATGTCAAAAGATCATAGCAATAGCTGATTAATGTGCTTGTTTGAGCTGTAACTTCCTTACTATGAATATAATCTTTAGCAAAACCAGGCAGCTCATTTATAAGCGAACGAAGCTTAATTTTTTTATTTTTATTCTTATTCTTATAAAATTCTGAATCTTTTCCCATGATTTCTCCTTTGTAGTTTATTATTATAAATTATACCACATATTGTACTTTCCACATACTATCTATATGATAAACTGATATTTATCACATAGATATATATTAGCTCATTACTTCTCTTTTGTCAAAATAATTCATTAGAATCTAAACAAATTGTAAATGGTCCATCATTAATTAAGCTTATTTTCATATCTGCACCAAACTCACCGGATGCAGCTTTAATTCCTACACTTTTTATTTTATCAATTACATATTCATATAATTCATTTGCCATATCAGGTGAACCGGCTTCAATAAATGAAGGTCTGTTTCCTTTTTTGCAGTTTGCGTATAAGGTAAATTGCGAAATAATCATTATTTCACCTTTAATCTTATCTATTGAAAGGTTTGTTTTACCATTATCATCCTCAAATATCCTAAGATTTATAAGCTTTTTAACCATTTTATCAGCAATTTCTTTATTATCATCATCAGATACGCCAAGAAGAACCATATAGCCTTGAGTTATTGAAGATTTCACCTCATTATCTATAATACATGTTGCTTCTTTAACTCTTTGTACTACTAATCGCATACTTCACCTCTGTCGAATAACTAGTTAAAATCACTAGACATCATAAATTCTTGTAAAAACATATTGCTACCGCTTCTTTCAAATGTAAAAGACGCCTTTGCATTTGGCCTTCCATCAACTCCAAAATTAACAATTGCAGTCATAATATTAGGCTTCTCATTTGCAATAGATACAGCAAGATTATTTGCTTTAGTTTCCATATCCTGTCTCACAGTTTCCATATTATCACTACTTGGTTTAAGCGTAAGATCAAGTATTACATTTACATTTTCTGAATTATTTGCACCATTATTATTCTGAATATCAGAAAAATTATTGAAATTATTATTTTGGCTATTGTTATCTGAATTATTAATGGTATTTTCAATATTATTATATGTTGATTCTTGATTCAACGGATTATCTGTGTTTGTAGACCCGGAATTATTTGCTTTATATATCTTAATATTATCCAATTTGACATCATTAAGCAAGTTGACTTTTTCGCTTATTTTAGCGGATAATAAGTTGTTGATATTTGAATCAACGACTTCATTTCTGGTTATTTCATCTTCTTTATTAACATTATTATTACTACTGTTCATTTCAGCAACATAGGCAGGATTATTCATGTCCATCTCTGTATTTTTTGAATTATTTCCACTATTATTAATAAATGCGAGATAATAATATAAGCCCCCCGAGCAAACAACAGCCACAATCACTATTATAACAATTATTATTATTTTCTTCTTATTCACCATCTACGTTCTCCCATTCTGAGACTGCTTCAGATCCAATTTATCTATTAGAGTTTCCATATACTCTGGTAGAGGTGCTTCAATTTCCACAAACTCTTTTGTACTTGGCAAATTAAATCCAATTGTCTTGGCATGAAGACATTGTCCCATTAGATTTACTCCGCAGATAGACTTTGCAAACTTCTTTGTACCATATACCTCATCTCCCAGAAGTGGATGATTAATACTCGACATATGAACTCTAATCTGATGTGTTCTACCGGTTTTTAATGTAAATTCTACCAGAGAATATTTATCATTTTGCGAAATAACTCTATAAAATGTACACGCTTCCTTACTATTCTTTGCATTTACGCACATTTTCTTCCTGTCGCTTGAAGATCTGCCAACAGGTTTGTCAACTACGCCTTCAGGAGTATTAAAATGGCCTACGCAAATGCCAATATATTGTCTAAGAATACTATGTTCTTTGATTTGTTCTGCTATATAATTATGAGCTTTGTCGTTCTTACAGACAATCAAGGAGCCTGTAGTATCCTTATCAATTCTATGCACTATCCCCGGCCTGATTTCGCCATTTATCCCTGATAAATCCTCTTTGCAATAATACATTATAGCATTTACAAGAGTGTTATCGTAATGCCCCGGAGCCGGGTGTACAACCATATCTTTTGGCTTATTTACAACAAGTACATCACCATCTTCATAGAGAATATCCAAGGGAATATCTTGAGCTGCAATATCAATTTCTTTTGGCTCAATATCTAAAATGCTGACAATATCGCCATTTTTTAAAGAATATCCAGCCTTCACTTTATTGTTATTTACAAGTATTTTGCCATCTTTAATGCAGTTTTTTATATGATTTCTTGATAAATCCATATAGCAGTCATTAAGGAACTTATCAAGTCTATTATTAGATTGCTCTTCGTTTATAGTTATACTTTCCACCACTATTTGCCCTTAAATTTAAAAATAAAATCAAAATCCTTATCTTTATACTTAAAAAATATAAGAATAACAAGTACAAAAAGTCCAACACAGACGCAAATATCAGCAAAATTAAACACAGGAAAATCAATGAATTCAAGCATTATAAAATCAATTACATACCCTCTGAAAATCCGATCATACAAATTGCCAATTGCACCTGCAATAATAACAGAAAGCACGCAGGAAAAAGCCATATAATACTTGTATTTTGGTGTCCTCAAAAGAACATATACAAGAATGGCCAAGATTATTGATGTAATTATAATTATAAGTGCCATTTTTGAATTAAGCATAGAAAAAGAAATGCCTGTATTCTCCACATAATACAAGGAAAATATGGCGTTTTTTAAAGCTGATCCTTCACCATTTAAGTATAGATGGTTATAGGCAAAAGACTTAGAAACCTGGTCAATTGCAAATAACAAACCAATAATCAAAACCGATATCAGCGGTCTAATTTTAATCTTCTTTTCGTCCATTTTAACAACCTTATTCAAGAATATATGAAATAGCGCAAAGCATCATTTCGTCGCTTAAATCGCGATTAATCTCTGCTCTTCCAATCTCTTTTAAGACAACAAATTTAATACGATTTTTGTCCATTTTTTTATCAGATTTTGTGGCTTCTAATACTGCTTTTTTGTCAAAATCACTGGTATCTAGATGGGTTCGTAAATCGAAAAATTCAAGTAACCTTCTTACATTATCCACCTCTTCTTTACTAACAAACCCCAATTTGTTAGAGATATACAAAGAAGACATCATGCCAAGTGCAACACATTCACCATGAAACAGCTTATAATCGCTTAGCTTTTCAATAGCGTGGCCTACAGTATGTCCAAAGTTGAGATACGCTCTAATTCCCTTTTCTTTGGGATCTTCTTCTACTACCCTGGCTTTTATAAGGCAACTGCCATAAATTAGCTCTATGAGGCTATTTACGGCCTTATTTTTGATTTTGTCCTTATTACTCCAGATATACTCATAATAATGATTATCTTGAATAAGACCATGCTTAATAACTTCGCCCATACCCGAACTAAACTGCTTAGAATCAAGGGTTTTAAGCGTATTTACGTTGATATATACAAGCCTTGGCATATAGAAAGCTCCCACCATATTCTTGTATTTCATAAAATCAATCGCCGTTTTACCGCCAATACTAGAATCAACTTGCGAAAGAAGTGTCGTTGGAACTTGAATATAATCTATACCACGAAGATAGGTCGCAGCACAAAAACCTGTTAAATCCCCAACAACACCACCACCTAAAGCAACAAGCAGGTCGTTTCTGTCCATCTTGAATTTAATTAAATCTTCATATAATTTATTAAGTGTATCCCAATTTTTAGAGGCTTCACCGGCTTCAAAAACATGAGAAAATATTGTCGAATCAAGGTTATTTAATAGGGTTTTAACCTCATCAAGATAAATATTTGCCACTTCTGAATCCGTAACGATACAAATCTTTGCGTATTTTTTACCCAGTTTATTAGAAATATAATCTGTAAGTCCATTAAAATCTTCATTCAATGAAATATCATATTCTGTCTCAATATCGCCTTTATTTACAACTAGTAATTTATTCATGATTTAACTTCCTTGTTTTGTATAATATAAAATAAACCTGTGACAAGAATCACAGGTTATAAAAATTAATTCATCTTAAAATCCCGTCTGCACTCCAGAGAAATCAAAGGCATCCATTATTCCAGCAAGATCACCTGAAATATCAACAGAAGCCGGTGTTACAACGAAAATATAATTACTTACCTTTTGCAATGTTCCACCTACAGCAAAGCTGGCACCAGATGTAAAATCAATAATCCTTTGTGCAATACCAATATCCAGTCCTTCTATATTAAGAAGTACAGTTCTTTCGGATAATATTGTATTAACAACATCCTTAGAATCTTCAAAACTTGTTGGTTTAATAATACACACTTCCATTGGCGTTCCACTTCCTTTTTTGTTATTTCTAATCGGAGTAAATTTAGGTGGAGATTTCCTCTCAACAGGTGAATTATCTGATTCAGTATCATCTTTCTTCTTGAAGAGAGATTTCTTCTTCTTAGGTTCTTCCTCTAATTCCTCTTCATAAAGATCTTCATCATCATAGTATTCATCATCGTCATCTAAGCCAAGAAATTTATCAAAAAAACTCATCTCTTTCTCCCATCTAACTAATTCTTTGAATAGTCTCTTTTACCAAATAAGTTTGATCCAATACGAACCATTGTTGCTCCTTCTTCAATAGCAACCTGGTAATCATTAGACATTCCCATTGATAATATACTCATAGATACATTATCTATGTTTTCGGCCATAATGTCAACAGATAAATCCTTTATTTTGTGAAAAAGTGGGCGATTTTCTTCAGAATCCACAACATATGGGGCTACACACATTAATCCTTTAATTGAAATATTAGGAAGTGACGCAATATCTCTTACAAGAGATATAACATCATCTGCCTTTATGCCGAATTTGCTGTCTTCGTCACCAATATTAATCTCTACAAGAATATTAGCTGTAACGTTATTTTTAACAGCCTGCTTACTTATTTCCTCAGCAAGTCTAAGAGAATCCACAGAATGAATCAATTCTACTTTACCAATAATGTACTTAACCTTATTCCTTTGTAAATGTCCTATCATATGCCATTTAATATCATCTGGCATTACTTCTATCTTATCTTTTAATTCCTGAACCTTGTTCTCGCCAAAATCTCTAATATTAAGGTCATATACAGCTTGTAAATCAGATACAGGTTTTGTCTTGCTAACAGCAATCAGTGTGACCTCATCGCGACTCCTATTTGCTTTTTTACAAGCTTTACATATATTTTCTTCAATTACATCTAAATTCTTCTTAAAATCCTCCATACAACCTCCTATATAAGATCATTCTCTTTAACCGATGAACCATCAAGTGCAATTCTATCATATAAGGAAATACCATAACTTGTATTCTTATCAACAATAGCATATTCCTTATTCTGATTAAGGATAACTATCTGCTTAAATACAGCATATCCTTTATTAACATTATACACACCCTTAAGTTCATCTGTTTTAGTATCAATTCTGTATTCTTCATTAGAATTAGGTTTTAATATATAATCCTTTGAATCAATCAGTTCACCATCAATATAATAAGCATCATCCGTTTCATAATAAATTGTGGGACTTATGAACTCATTTCCACTGCTCTTCTTAACCATAAACCCTTGCTTATTAGAATCATTCCCTTTCATAAAATAATTCTTAGGAATAACATAGAATTCTTTGGTTGTTATGGCTGAATTTGGAATTTTGAGCCCTGTCTTATTATTAAGAAGTAATTCAATTGTAAGAAATCTATTGTCAGCATATCTCTCTATTGAATCATCAAATTCAAGGCTCATATAATCTTTCGTACCTTGTTTAATAATCTTAGATTGAGCATAAGTTGTATAATCATCCTGTTTAAATTTGATATTGATATATTCTTCATCTTTTAAGCTTTCAATCTCATCATCACTTACAGGAAATACAAGGTTCCATTTATCACCAGTTATAATCTTATATATAGGATCGTTCTCTTTCACATTACTATTACTAGACAATGTAACTTTGTTTTGTTTGTTAACATCAAAGCTATCCATATCAAAATTCTCTAAATTAACCGTCTCAAATCCATCTAACGTAGTCATGAAAAGACCTGCTTTAGGCGCATAATTTATAGAATAATCACCGCTTTTTATGGCAGCATCAATATCTGTATCTAATTTTTCTAAAGCATTATTAGTCTGTATTTGTTCAAGTTCTGCAGATATATTATTCTTAAGTATACCAGAACGAATAAAATTACTATCAGAATAACCTTCTACAAAAGAATCTATTTCATTAAAAATACCATTTAGCATAGAATTATTGATTTTATCCATGTCAGAATTACTGGCAATAATTTTGTTAGTAATATCACCTTTAGAATCAATGGAATAAATTATGGATTTAATACCTACCCTGGAAGAATTCTGCTTGAAATACTTAATTTGCCCATTCTTTTGTGCATTAAAAACTTCTTCATTTCTAAGAGCAAGAGCGTCCTTTTGTATAGAATCACTTATTGTACCTTCTTTTACCTCATATACTTTAATATTCTTATCAGTTATAAAAGAAAAAACATGAAATAATACATATATGAAAATAATAATAACAATTACTATACTTATATTAAATTTGAAGTCTTTTTGAAATTTAATTGTGTTACTACTTTTGTTTTTATCTTTCTTCAAAATATGCCTCTCATATAAAAAGAGTTCGCAATGCGAACTCTTTCTTTAATAGTAATATTACAAAGAAACCACAACTTTGTTTTGTACTTCGCTTGGGAGATCTTCCTTTTTCTGTGAAATACTAATAATGAATTTGACGTTAAAGCACTCAGAAATCTTTTCTAATTTCTCAAGTGATGATAATAAGCCATTATTAGTATCAATAAATGCAATTGTCAAAAACGAATCCAAGAATATCTCTTCAATATCATTATTCTGAGATATAACTCCACTTAAAAATCCTAAGAATTCGTCTGTCGTATCTACTGGATATTCAGTAATATTAATAAGCCTTACTTTAGAATCCAAATCATACATGTGCTTTGAACTCTTGTCAACAAAAATGCTACTTCCATTGATGCTTTTTATATCATCATTACATCTGTCTAAAAGAATTTTTGTCTTTCCTTTGCCCTTTTCTCCTGAAACAATTTCAATCATATGTAATCCCCCTTTTGTCCAAAAGATTTATATGTAAATTATATTATAACAGTATTAAAATAACAACTACTATATTAATTTATGACCCATACGTATCAAGAATCTGATTCATTAGATAATAAAGGTTTTGGCGACAATCAGCATTATATACAATAGAAATCAATTCTTCATTTTTGCTGTTTCGACTTAAAAGCACAAGACAATATCCAGCCGGATTAGTTGTACCAGTCTTACCGCCCAGAACTGTTATGCCTATAGGCTGTCTTACCTGATTATTAAGATAAAGATTAGTATTACTCCAATTCTGTTGTACAGGATTTCCTGCAGCATCTGTATAAGCCACATTATAGTTTGATGTAGTCACAATATCATATATGAGTTTATAATCTAATGCTGCTTCAAATATCAGATACATATCATATACTGTTGTATAATGATCATCATTATGAAGTCCATTAGAATTAACAAAATGCGAATGAGTTGCTCCAGCAATTCTCGCCTCATTATTCATTGCTTTAGCAAATTCTTCCTGACTACCATACATACCTTCAGCTATTGCTATAGCTGCATCATTACCACTTCTTAGCAGAAGTCCATATAACAAATCACGATATGTTATCTTATCTCCCGGTTTTAATCCACATACAGAAGAATCAGATGTCTGATTACAAGCATTTTGCGAAACTGTTACAGTATCATTTAGATTAGCATACTTTACACATACAAGAGCTGTAAGAATCTTAGTTGTACTGGCAGGATACATTTTCTGGAAAATGTTCTGCGAGTATTTAAGTTCCCTTGTCATGCGATTAGCAAGAAGTGCACCACCGGCAACTCTTGATTCAACATTCTCAGTACCCTTATCTACACCATTAGTTACACATAAATCCTTTGCAAATAAATTATTATCTGAATTAGATTCACCTTCAATCAGATTATAACCCTTAGAATTATCATAGACATCGTACATTAAATCTTCATCATTAGTACATCCACTAAGAGATAACACAATAATAGATGAAATAATTACAATTAATGAATTTTTTTTAAATTTATTTGTACATATCACGCCACTCAAGGTCTCCTCTGTCAAGAGATTTAACAAGAAGTTCAGCTGTTGCAAGATTCGTAGCCAACGGAATATTATTAGCATCACAAATCCTAACAATATTATTAACGTCAGGCTCATGAGATTTAGCTGTAAGCGGATCTCTTAAGAATATAATAAGATCCATCTCATTATGTTCTATCTGTGCACCTAACTGCTGACATCCCCCCAGATGTCCTGCAAGATATTTATGCACTGACAGATTAGTCGCTTCTTCAATCAAACGACCAGTTGTGCCTGTTGCAAATAATTCATTTTTACTTAAAATCCCCCTGTAAGCTATACAGAAATTCTGCATAAGCTTCTTTTTTGAATCATGAGCTACAAACCCAATATTCATATCAATACCTCCATACGTTAGTTAATATTTCTTAGATTGCAAACCGACATTCAACACCAGTCCAATACCTATATACAATGTAACAAGACTTGTAAGTCCATAACTTAAGAAAGGAAGTGGAAGTCCAGTGTTAGGCATAAGTCCGGTAACAACGCAAATATTAACAAAACTTTGATAGCCAACAAAGCAAGCCATTCCCATGCAAATAAGTTTGCCTGATAAATCTTTCGCTTTTCTGCCAATAGCTATACATTCAATAACTATTGCTAATAATAATAATACTATAATTACCGATCCAATAAAACCTAATTCTTCACCAGATACTGCAAAAATAAAATCTGTCTGCGGTTCTGATATATAATTTCCATTTTTTACTGAATCTACACTATTATTATAAAGTCCTTTGCCAAGGAATTGACCGGACCCAATAGCCATAATTGAATTCTGTTGTTGATAAGCACTTTCCGGATAATCTTCCGGTCTAAGCCATGCCAGGATACGAAGTCCCTGATATTCACTTAAAATAGTCTGACCTTTTCTCATTACAAGAAGAAGTAATATTCCTATGGATGGAATGGTAACACCAAAGAATATTGCAACAATTTTGGCGCTAAGACCTGCAATAAACATAAGCGAAAAAATAATAAGAAAAGTAACAATTGTCGTAGAAAGGTCAGGCTCTCTTAATATCAAAATTAGCGGCACAGTTGCAAGAGCAATTGTAATAAGTAGTCTCTTAGGTTTATTAATATCATCCTCATATATCATAAGATACCTTGAAAAGAACAATATAAGCAGTATCTTACACAGCTCAGAGGGCTGAAAGCGAATACCTAAATCAATCCACCTTGTAGCACCACCAACTGTTGTACCAAATATAAGAACAAGTACTAACATAACGCATCCAGCTACATAATATACCCAATGGAAATTAAGTATAAAGTCATAGTCAATTAATGATACAACTACCATTACAACAATACCAATAACAAATCCGATAATCTGTTTTGACTGATAATCCTGATTAGCTGAACCAATAACAAGAATACCTATAATAGTTAGTATTACAACATATATAATTAGTTTAATTTTATAATTTTTGAATTTGTAATTTCTTAAATAAGATAACATTTACACTCCTACTTAATATGTTTCAAAATACCTGATTTCAAAGGTTCTATCAAAAGTTCATTATTATTCCATACAATTACACCTAGAGGTTCTGTTTCTCTATTAGAAGCTCGAAGAGACCATTTCTTGTGCATCTCAGGCTTTCTTGTGATTCCACCTATTGTAACCACATCGCTTAAGAATTCCTGAGCAACAACATACATGGTTTTATCTTCAGGATATCCTGCATAAGCTTCACCTTCTAATGTACCAATTACAATAATATTGCCAGCGGCTTCTACTTTAGCACCTTTTTTAACATCACCTAAGATTACTATACTGCTATCTGATGTAATCTTGGAATTCTTCTTAATAGAACCCTTAATAACTTTGGCATTAACATAGATATCATCATGAAAGTATTTGTCAATTTTATCCTTCATTCTAATATCACGAATTACATTTCTATCTTCTATAAGTATAATCTTTACATCCGAATTCAGTTCTATTGCATCAACGATACATTGTGTCTCTTCTGGAGTCAAATCCCTGCCTTCAAGGGAAATTATCATTTTGGAATTCCCCCAGAATTTCCTTGATTCAGCAAACTTGGTACATATATCTTTAACAAGTTCTTCAAAGCTGACATTTTCATCAAGCATAATAAGAATCCCGTATTTAGTTGATTTAATTATAACTGAACTACGCATGATAACTCCTATATTAATCCGCTCTTGCAGTATTTGCAGCAACGTTTGTAGCTTCACCATTAATCATCTGTAGATATTCAGGCATATTATAATAACAACCAATAATACACTTAGATACGTCGGCAGCATTATGGGAAGTATAACCAAATGCAATTCTTGTTGCAATTGATATCTCAGGATTATCATATGGCGCATAACCAATAAACAAAGCGTGGTTAGGCTTATCATACGACTGCTGAGCTGTACCGGTTTTGCCGGCAACAGGGACAGGAAAACCGGAAAATCCCGAATATGCTTCAACCATCATTCTCATTCCAGAATGAATTGCATTCCACCCATTTGCATCTATAACATCTATTGTGTCTTCTAAAGTAGGTGAGTATTTCTCAACTACATTACCATTTTGATCTGCTACACGGTCCAACAATGTAAGATTATATATATTACCAGAGTTAGATATGGCATTAGAATACCTTGCAAGTGCAATGGTTGTAAGGTTGTGATTAGACTGACCAATTGCAGCCATAACAGGGAATTCTGTAGCAAGTGTAGAGGTACTTTCTTCTACTTCTACTCCAGTCTTCTTATCCAGTCCAAAGAGACTTGCGTATTTGGAAATTTTCTTAATACCAGTAGCATCATTATAATTAGGCCCTCCGGCAAGTCTATCACCTACTTCATAGAAGAAATAGTTACATGAATCACGTATAGCCTGTGCAACATTTATTGAGCCATGATTGCCTGGATAAATCCAACATTTAGGTTTGTTAGATACCCCTTCATATACTCCCAAATCAGTAATTACAGTACCAGTATCAATTACACCTTCCCCCAGACCTGCGGCTGTACTTACTATCTTAAATGTTGAACCAGGCGCAGTCTTTTGTTGTGTAGCATAATTATACATTGGCTTAGAATTATTAAGACTAATAAATGAATAATAGGACGAATCTTTTGGATTCGACAAAATATTACTATTATAACCAGGATATGATACGCATGCCAGTATCTCACCAGTCTTAGAATTCATAACTACTGATGAGCCGGAACAAAGATCAAGCCCAAGTTGTCCCGGCGTAATCTCTAAGGACTTAATCTTTGATAAAAGAAATCCATATGGTGCAAGAGAACCTCTTGCAAGAGCATTTCTTGTATTATCATCATTTGGCAAAAATCCCTGATCATACAATGCAGCACACAAATCATTAGGTGATATATAATCATCTAATATTGCATATTTATATATTGATTTTGTAAAATCTTTATCGCTATTTATAGCATTTATAATATAATCAACAAGTGTCACATATAGCTCATCTGTATCATTATATTTTGAAGAAGTATTAAGTGAAGAAATATCAATCCAGTTTTCTTCTATTGCATATTTTAGATATTCATCAACACTTAATTCCTGTGCAGCCCATTTGAGATATGTATCATCTTCCTTATCAATCTTGTCATCAATAAGCACATTATTAGACTTAAGGGCTCTTATAATATAAGTAATATAATTCTGATATTCATCAGGCAAATCTTTATATGCAACATGATCAGTACTAAGAAGTATACCTCTTAAAGTATCTTGTACTTCTTCTCGTTTTGCATTATATGCATTATAAATATTCTTTTCACATTCAGTAGCATCAGAATCATCAAGCTTGGTAGAATCCACAAGGTTATTACTAATAAGGGCATAATATACATCATAAATCGGAATAAGAATATCAGAACCATTGGTATTCTCATTTGTTGGAAAATCTTTGATATTTGCAATTTTAGAGCATAGTATACCTGCAATTTCCTGTTCTAACAATTTATATGTACTTATCTGCAAATTCTTATCAATAGAAAGATACACATCTTTACCGGATTCCGGCTCTTTTGTCTTAGTAGAAGATATTGGATTACCTAGTGAATCTACATATATAGTCTCTGAGCCCTTCTTACCTGTAAGATAAGTATTCATATACTTTTCAATACCAACTTTACCTGTAGAATCAGTAAGTTCCGCGTCACCGAACTCTTCTTTTAATTCTTCTAATTCATCAGTAGACACTTTGCCCACATAACCTACAATTGATGAGAACGCTTCTGCTTCATCATATTTTCTTATGGACTTCTCTTCTATCTGTACACCGGTTAATTCATTCTTATTCTCTTCAACATATGCTACGGTTTTGTCATTGACATTATTGGCAATAGTTGTAGATATATATTTCTGATACGAATTAAGTCCCATACTGTATCTTACAATTGCAATTTTATATTGCATTTCTTTAGGCAAATCAGAAGAAATATCATATCTGTTCGAGCTACATAGATATTCCATTATTTGATCTGCTGTAGTCGTTGATTCGTCAAAATTCATCTTCTTATTGTATGTAAGATCGCTTGGATCAGCATAGCCAAATACATCTGCTCTAAATCTTGTTAATTTGGTTCCTTCATTATCTACAAATTGATAATTACCATTAGAATCAATAGTAATTCCAAAGTCGTTAATAATAGAGTCACCATTCTTCTCAATATTAGTAATTAAGTCATAAGCAATCTTATTAAGCTTCTCATTTTTCTCTTTTGTTGTCTCATAATCGCCAACATCCTGAATAGTAACAGCATAAGCAAGATCGTTATACGCTATCAAATTACCATTCCTATCGTATATATTTCCTCTTGTAGCTTCAATTGTCTGAGTCTTCTCTACCTTTAGGTCATAGTTTTCCTGATAACTAGAGCCTAGGATTATCTGTAACACAAAAAGACGTATTAATAGAATAATACTAAATACAACAAAAACAGCTACTATGATATTGGTTCTGCTGGAAAATATTTTGTTTTTTAATGAAACTAACCAATCAAACAAACCTACTATGGCTCCTTTTATCTTCTTTATCTATAAGTAAATTAAGTTTATATAATATCAAATACAAAAATATACTAACAAGCATTGTATATACAACTTCCGGTAATATTACAGCCCTTAAATAAAACAGAAAGTCAAATTTACCTTTAACAAGGAAAAGTACAATATATACAACAAATGAATATAACAGATCACTAACAGCTATTAATACAATTGGAAGCTTAATGTCATCTCCATAGAATAATTTAGAGAACAATCCATTAAGATATCCAATAAGTAAAAATATCAAAGCATACATTCCAAAATAAGTGCCTGCGCTCAAATCAAGTAGCAGGCCACAGAAAAAGCCAACAAACATGCCATCTTTCCTGCCTCTCATAAATCCAAAAGAAGATGTGACAATAACTAATAGATTAGGTGTCACATTTGCAAGAGAAAGGTGAGAAAAGATACATGTCTGGAGCAAATAACATACTATAATTGTTAAAGCAATAATAACAATCTTTTTAATTAGAGGTTTCCACTCCAACATCGCCAGTCTCCTTCTTTGTAGTAATTACTAATACGTCCTGAAGATGCTTAAAATCAACAACAGGAGTTATCTTGCCTGATTTCGTAAGATGATTATCATCGTCTGACACGCTTGTCACATATCCAATAAGCAGTCCTGGCAGATACTTATCAGAAATATTAGATGTAACAACAGAATCACCTGCTTTAACTGCATCATTAGCATCTTCCAGATTGCTAAGAAGAATCATATTGTCATTAGTCATATCTTTTAATGAACCTGACACAATACAATTATCATTAGTTGATGTAATAAGGCTAGATACGGATGAAGTATCATCTATGATTGCACGAACTATAGAATAATGAGTCCCTACATCAGTTACAATACCAACAAGTCCGGAACCTGCGATAACATTCATGTCTACTTCTATACCATCTGAACTACCTTTATTAATTGTAAATGAATTAAACCAGTTACTTGTATTCTTGGCAATTATACGAGCACCAGTCTTCTCATAATTACCATACAATTGATCTAATTTATATAATTGCTGGAGCTGTTCTAATTCATTTTGTGAAAGCTCCATATTATTAACCTGATCTGTAAGTTCATTTACCTTTATTCTTAATTCTTCATTTTCAGCAAGAAGTTCTTCCTTGGTCTTACTTTCTTCTGAATTAAGAAAAAGTGTATTTCCCACATAATCTATTCCCTTCTGCATAGGTACGAATAGATAATTTGCTATTGTATGAATTGGACCGCTTGTAAAATTCACAACATAACTTGTAAATAGAAGAATTATACAAACAAGTACCATAACAGCCAATATTATTTTGCTAGGTATTCTATTACGATTCTTTCTTCTCATAATTATCCTTTAACCAAATATTCTTGTATGCATTTCAAAACCAAATTTAGAAAACTTAGGATCAGATGCAACTCTGTTAAGTCCTTTAGCAACAGTCTCTGAGCTATCTTCACAAACTATCACATCAATGTTGGTCTCTTCATTAAAAAACTCCGCAAGAGAATCCAGATTAGAACCACCACCTGTAAGGTAAATACCAGAATGAACAATATCTTTGGCAAGTTCTGGCGGAACCTTCTCTAAGGCTCTTTTTACAGCAGAACAAATATTAGAAAGTTCTGTCTTGATTCCTTCAAATATAGTGTCAGAATCAACTTCAAATTCTATTGGAAGACCGCTTACAACATTCCTTCCAACAATTGTCATCTTCTCTTCTTTGCCCTTCTTTGCACAGCCAATGTTTTCTTTTAATTGTTTTGCAGTCTTCTTACCTATAAGCAAATTGTATTTTCTCTTAAGATGAGTAACAATAGATTCATCTAAGAGATTACCTCCAAATTCAAGAAGCTGCGTCTGCACAAGACCACCAAGAGAAATAACAGATATTTCTGTGGTATCACCACCTATATCAACTACCATTACACCTGTTGGTTCTGTAACATCGAGACCTATTCCAAGAGCGTCAGCAATTGGTTTCTCACATAATTTGACATTCTTAACCTTAGTCTTGGACTTTAAGAACAGATCTTGAAAAGCCTTCTTCTCAACTTCTGTAATATCAGTTGGAACAGCGATTATAATATCAGAATTCTTAAGTCTGGCATTGAGATCAGACTCTAATATCTTAAATACCATTGTCTGCATATTATCAAAATCTGCTATTACGCCACATGATATTGGAAATGAAACATCAATATTATCTGGCGCCTTTTCATACATAGAATAAGCATCATCACCATATGCATACATTTGATTACCATCTATTACTGCAATTGTATTACTGATATTAAGAACAGTATCTGTGGAATTATCATATATTTTCAAATAGCTTGTTCCCAAATCAATTCCATAAGCATTACTCATTTATTAATATCTCCCTTCAATAGACATATCTGCCTAAAAACACACAAACCTACGTTAAATTGTATCACAACCTGCTATCTATAACAAGATTCGCGTCGTGTAATTTTTGTAGTGAATTAATAATCCCAAATCTAACATGTGGCCATGTAAGCCCCCCTTGAAAATACACATTATAAGGAGGTTTTAGCGGACCATCAGCACTAAGCTCAATTGATGAGCCTGATATAAAAGCACCGGCAGCCATAATAACTTTGGAATCATACCCCGGCATATCCCAGGGTTCTGGCGTAACGAAGCTGTCAACAGGTGCCGCATATTGAATTCCTTTGCAAAATTCAAGAAGAGCTTTTTCTTCTCTAAGTTCAATTGCCTGTATTATGTCATGCCTTATATCATTAGCTTTAGGGAATACATTATATCCTAAGCTTTCATATACATTTGCAGCAAAAATTGCACCTTTAAGAGCACTTGCGGTAACACAAGGAGCAAGAAAAAGCCCCTGATACAGAGAAGATATAACATTAAGAGAGGCACCAACTTCTTTACCAAGCCCTGGAGATGTAAGCCTGTATGAAGCATTTTCAATGCATTCCTTCTTACCAACAATATATCCGCCAATTGGCGCAAGTCCGCCACCCGGATTCTTAATCAGAGAACCTACAATCATATCAGCGCCAACTTCTAGGGGTTCTTTGTCCTCTACAAATTCTCCATAACAATTATCAACCATTACTATTACTTCAGGTTTTATATCTTTAATGAATTTAATCAGCTTTCCTATTTCATCTACGCCAAAACTTGGTCTTGTGGCATAACCTTTACTTCTTTGAATAGTAACAAGCTTCGTCTTATCATTGATAGCATTTTTTATGCCTTCGTAGTCGAAATCTTTGTCGTTAATTAAATCAACCTGTCTATAGGAAATATTATACTCAGATAAGGATCCTTTCGATTCTCGAATCCCAATCACCTCTTCTAATGTGTCATATGGTTTACCTACAGGACTCAGAAGTTCATCCCCAGGTCTAAGATTACTCATAAGAGCAAGAGCTAATGCATGAGTTCCACATGTAATCTGTGGTCTTACAAGCGCATCCTCCCCCTTAAAAACATTCTTATATACCTCTTCTAATTTGTCTCTTCCTATATCACCATATCCATAGCCGGTTGAAGAGTTAAAACATTCTACAGATACTTTGGCATCCTGCATTGCTTTAAGCACTTTAAGCTGGTTATATTCTGCTCTATTATCAATAGCCTTGAATCTTTCTTCTAAAGAATCAAGGATTTTTTCACAATAATCATATACATTTCTGGAAATGTTAAATTGTTTATATTGTTCATACAAATCAGTCATATTCTATTACCTCTATCATTTTCGATAGAATCCTTTCATCATCATAATCATATTGGTATTTTTCTATCCAATTAACATTTTGCTCTCGTCTAAACCAGGTAAGCTGTCTTTTGGCAAAATGTCTGGTATTCTTCTTAATATTATTAATTGCCTCGTCTAAAGTACATTTACCATCAAGATATTCAATGATTTCTTTATACCCTATTCCCTGCATAGAGTTATAAGTAGAATCAAGACCACTATCCATAAGGGATTTGACTTCATCCACAAGGCCAAGTTCTATCATCTTATCAACTCTTCTGTCGATTCTATCATAAAGCAATTCTCGCTTGTCATTAAGCACGAAGTACTTAGTATTAAATACAGCTTCTTTAATCGACTCTTCCTCGTTATGTTGAGAAATCGGTCTGTTATTAAGCTTATAATACTCGATTGCTCTAATTATTCGTTTGACATTATTAGGATGGATTTTTTCTGCTGATACTTTATCGATTTTCTTTAATTCATTATGAAGAAATTCATTTCCCTTAATTCTTGCTATTTGTTCTAGCTCTTCTCTAATTATTGAATTATCTTCTTTACTAAAGGAAGTGTCATAGATTACAGATTGAATATAGAATCCTGTTCCACCAACTATTATTGGAATCTTACCCTTAGCTTGAATCTCTTTTATTGCTTTTTTCGCCATTTCTTTAAATATATAAATATTAAAATCTTCAGTAGGGTTTAGAACATCAACCAGATAATGCTTAACATTTTGCATCTCTTCTATAGTTATTTTGGCACTTCCAATATCAAGATTCTTATATACTTGAATAGAATCAGCAGATATGATTTCACCATTGATTTTATTTGCTAATTTTATAGAAAGTTCAGTTTTACCTACAGCAGTAGGCCCTGTAAGTACAATTAATTTATCCATATCTATACAATTCTTCTAAATTTCTTCTCTAATTCATGCTTTGTCATCTTAATAATTGTTGGTCTTCCATGAGGACAGTGAAACGGATTATCAAGCTTCATCAAATCATCTATCAACTTACTAGACTCTTCAAAAGATAATCTCATATTACCTTTAACAGCAGCTTTACATGACATTGAAGCAATTTTTTCAAGAAGAAGTTTCTTATTATCCGTCTTGTTAATATCTGCACAATCTGACATCATATCAAGAAACAAAGCTTTCTCATCAATACCAAATATATTATAAGGTATAGCACTAATAGCGTATTCTTTGCCTCCAAAGTGTTCAATCTTATATCCAAGATCAGTAAAAGAATCCATATTATCATTAAGAAATGCTTCTTCTCTAGAAGACAATGTCACAATTACAGGGGGAGATACAGTCTGCGACGACATTGCCTTACTTTCAAGAAGCTCTAATGTCTTTTCATACAATACCTTCTCATGTGCAGCATGTTGATCAATAATATAGAGACTATCACCAAATTCCACAAGCCAATATGTATCGAATAATTGTCCTATTATTCTATGGTTTATCTTTGCTTCTTCTGATAGAAAAGAAAGCTGATTATAACTTTCTTTCTCTCTAATTTCTTCTTCTCTTGTAATTTTATTTATAACATCATCAGCCTTCTTTTTTACTTCTTCATATTTCTTTTCTTCATATGGTTCTATAAAGGCAGGCTCATCTATTTTTTCTTCTACACTTGATTCTTCTATCCTAGATTCTTCTATATAAGATTCGTCTATATGAGATTCTTCTATATAAGATTCTTCTATATGAGAATCATCCATATGAGATTCTTCTATATGAGATTCTTCTACTAGTGATTCACTTACAGAAGGTGCAAAAACAGTCTCCTCTCTAATATCCTCTATAAGATGTAATCTGTTATATATGCTCTCTGTTATAAATTTGCTTAGGAAAGCAGAGTCGTCTATTCTAACTTCTAACTTAGTTGGATGCACATTTACATCAACGATTCTCGTATCAACTTCAATAAAAAGTGAACAGAAGGGATATTGATGTTGCATAAGATATCCTTTATACCCTTCTTCTATAGCTGAATATATGAGTTTACTCTTTACAAATCTATTATTAATAAATGTATTTTCAAAATTCCTATTTCCTCTTGAAACAACAGAATTCCCTATATATCCATATAGCCTGTAACCATCTAGTGACTCATCAATTTCAAGCATATTATTTGTAATTGATTTCCCATATATCTGATATATAGAATCTTTTAACTTTGAACTTCCTACTGTAGACACTTTGGTTTTGCCATCAATTGATAGTTGAAATGCAATTTCAGGATGTGATATAGCCAGTTTTTCTACAATATCATGAATATAATTACCTTCTGTCTTAGCACTTTTCAAAAATTTCTGACGGGGTAATGTATTATAGAATAGATTTCTTACAATAAATGTCGTACCATTAGGGGCTCCAATTTCTTCAATATTCTTCTCAATCCCACCTTCAATAACATATCTCGTACCAAGAACTTCCTCTTTCGTCTTTGTTATCAGTTCAACCTGACTAACTGCAGCAATACTAGATAATGCTTCGCCTCTAAATCCCAGCGATTTAATAAGATTTAAATCATTTACATCTCTTATCTTACTTGTAGAATGACGAAGAAATGCCATAGAAACCTGATTGGCTGGTATTCCAATCCCATTATCTGATACACGGATTTTAGAAGTACCACCTTTTTTTATTTCAATAGTGATAATGCTTGCTTTTGCATCAATAGCATTTTCTACTAATTCCTTTACAACAGAAGATGGTCTTTCAACCACTTCACCTGCCGCAATCTTATCAATTGTATCCTGACTTAATAATAATATATCTGACATACTACCATCTATTCCTTACTTTATTAGACAATTCATCTAATTTGTTCATTGCTTCAACAGGTGTTAGATTATTAACATTGATTTCCCGAAGTTCACTTATTATATCTTCATCTTTTACGGTATCAAACATAGACATTTGCGACATATCAATTTCATCCATCTTTTCAACCTTAGAAGCTTTAGATTTTACCGTTATAGATTTTGCAATATCTGCAATATCATTTTCCACTAATTCTTCAATAATCTCTTTCGCTCTATCAATTACAGAATCCGGAACTCCTGCAAGCTTTGCAACCTGTATACCATAACTCTTATCGGCGCCACCTTTGACTATCTTTCTTATAAATACAATATTATCGCCATTTTCTTTAACAGCAATACAATAATTATTAACTCCACTAAGCTTACCTTCTAATTCTGTAAGTTCGTGATAATGAGTTGCGAATAATGTCTTTGCACCAATAAGCTTAGGATTTGCTATATGTTCAACAACAGCCCAAGCAATTGAAAGGCCGTCAAATGTTGAAGTACCACGTCCAATTTCATCAAGAATAAGAAGAGAATTAGAAGTAGCATTTCGTAATATATTTGCAACTTCATTCATCTCCACCATAAAAGTTGACTGCCCGGATGCCAAATCGTCCGAAGCTCCAACTCTAGTAAAAATCCTGTCCACAATACTGATATCAGCAGATTCAGCAGGGACAAAGCAACCAATTTGAGCCATTAAGGTAATAAGTGCAACCTGCCTCATATAAGTTGATTTTCCAGCCATATTAGGACCGGTTATAATTGACACACGATTATTCTTAAGATCCAGAAAGGTATCGTTATCAACAAAACAATTATCATCCATCATTTTCTCAACTACAGGATGGCGTCCTCTTTTAATACTAATAGAACCATTGCTATTTAATGTTGGCCTAACATAATGATTCTTCTCTGATACGTAAGACAGGGAAGTAAATACGTCAATTAAGGCAAGAATCTTGGCTGAATCCTGAATTCTTGCAATATTATCATTAATAGTCTTAATTACCCCCTTGTAAATGTCATATTCAATACTTTGAAGTTTGTCCTGAGAATTAAGTATCTTATTCTCCAAATCTTTTAGTTCAGGTGTAAAAAACCTTTCACTATTAGCTAAGGTCTGTTTTCTAATAAAATAATCCGGAACAAGATCAAGATACGAATTTGTAACATCAAGGTAATAGCCAAACACCTTATTATATTTGATTTTAAGATTCTTTATACCCGTCTTCTTCTGTTCTTTTTCAGCAAGTGAAGCAAGCCAGTTCTTACCTTCTGTCTTGGCTTTTCTAAGCATATCAATTTCTTCACTATAGCCATCCTTAATTATATCGCCATCCCTAACAGATACAGGGGGCTCATCTTCATCAATGGTTTCATCAATAAGATTATAAATGTCATTTAATTCGTCAAGTTCTGTATACATTTTCCGAAATAATTCAGACTTATAATCTTTAATTAATGATTTTATCCCCGGTATAACTTTAATTGTATTCTTAAGAGCTATTAAGTCTCTTGGGTTAGCCGTTTCATAAGATACTCTTGTAATAAGACGTTCCAAATCATATACAGCATTAAGATATTCTCTTATCTCTTCTCTATTAATGATATCTGCATTTAATTCACTAATAACATCAAGACGATTATTAATATCCCTTGGGTTCACAAGGGGTTGCTCTACAAATCGTCTTAGTGTTCTTGCACCCATAGCTGATTTGGTCTTATCAAGAACCCATAATAGTGAACCTTTCTTCTCTTTATCTCTTAAAGTCTCACACAGTTCAAGATTTCTTCTTGTTGATGTATCAAGAAGCATATAATTACCACATATATATGTCTTAATATTATTCAACTGGTTAAGGTTAGATTTCTGAGTCTCTATCAGGTATGAAAGAAGTCCACCAGCACTAACAGATCCCACTTGAAAATCAGATAACCCCAGAGACTTTATACTATCCACCTTAAAGTGACTGGTAAGCGCATCATTAGATGAATGTTCTTCAAAATAATAATTATTAAGAGGAGATATTGCAGTATTAAAATGATATCTAATATCATCAAAATCTATAGAGCTTAGCATAAAAGCCTCATTACATATAATCTCACTAGGCGAATACTTATTAATTTCATCCAGAAGACTTCTCTCATCTTCCACTTCTGTAACAAAGAAATCTCCCGTTGTAACATCACATATAGACACTCCAAATTGATTGTCCATATTAACAACACTCATAATATAATTATTCTTTGTTTCATCAAGAGAATTAGAATCAATATTAGTGCCAGGTGTAACGATTCTTACAACTTCTCTTTTCACCATTCCTTTGGCTTCTTTTGGGTCTTCTACCTGCTCGCAGATAGCAACTTTATATCCTTTTTTGACAAGACGTGTAAGATACGTCTCTGCAGAATGGTAAGGCACTCCACACATAGGAGCTTTCTCCGGAAGTCCACATGATTTAGATGTAAGCGTAAGTTCTAATTCTTTAGATACAACTTTAGCATCATCAAAAAACATTTCATAGAAATCACCTAATCTGTAGAAAATAATACAATCTTTATTTTCATTCTTTGTATCAATATAATGTTGCATCATCGGAGTTAATTCGCTCATTTTAAACCTCTTAACAATTACAAGTCACGATTTATCTTACTAATCATTGCCTCTGCCACTTTCATTCCATCCATTGCAGCAGACATAATTCCACCTGCATATCCTGCACCCTCACCACAGGGAAATACATTATCAATATTACACATCATTTCATTATTCCTATTAATTCTGACAGGCGAAGAAGTTCTGCTTTCCACACCGGAAAGGAGGGCATCACCACAATTAAAGCCTTTAATTTTATTTCCAAAATCTTCAATACCCTGTATAAGACTATTATTAATATCATCTGAGAATAATTCTCTTAAATTAGCAAAATTCGTCCTACAGATATTAGTTGGAATAACTTTTCCTAATTTTTCTGTTTTAATGTTATCTTTATAATCTTTATATAATTGGATAGGTATATTACCATTACCAATTCTATATGCTTTTCTTTCCAATTCCTGCTGAAACTCTATGGCAGCCATAGGATCTTCTATATCAAAGTCCTTCTCTCCTACAGTTACAATTATTGCAGAATTAGAATTGATTGAATCTCTAGCGTAATCAGACATACCATTTATAGCAAGCATTTCTTCCTCTGAAGAAGCATTTATAACGTAACCCCCTGGGCACATACAGAATGAAAACACACCTCTTCCATTATCAAGATTGGCAGTTACTTTATATGGTGATGGCTGTATATCTCTATACTCTTTCTTATAATTAAATCCATATTGAACTTTATTGATTTCATCTTGCAGATGTTCAATTCTAAGGCCAACTGCAAATTGTTTGCCTGTCATATAAATATTAGATTCATATAGCATTTTAAATGTATCTCTTGCAGAATGACCAATAGCAAGGCATATATAATCACAATTATATATTCCCTGTCCTGAACCAGATAGCCTTATACTATCAATCTTATTAAATCTATAATTAATTTCTTCTAGTTTTGTGTCGAATAAGAACCTACCACCTAATTGTATAATTTCTTTACGCATATTAGAGACAACTTTCATTAATATATCTGTTCCAATATGCGGCTTGGCATCATATAATATCTCTGGATTGGCTCCATTTCTCACAAAGCTTTCAAGCACATACTTGATTCTACCAAATTTATCTTTAACCTGTGTATTCAATTTTCCATCAGAGAAAGTACCAGCACCTCCCTCACCAAATTGAACATTTGAATCAGGATTTAATCTATTAGTCTTCCAAAATGATAATACGTCATCTCTTCTCTTCTCAACTTTAGAGCCTCTTTCTACAATAACAGGATTAAGACCTGCCTTTGCAAGAATTAACCCGCAGAATAATCCTGCAGGTCCAGCTCCAATAATATATATATCTTTATTAATACTATCCTTTAACTTAGGCTCATTATATATAACTTCTTTATATTTAGATATTCTATTACTCTTTATTCTCTTAAGAATTCTATCTTCATTATTAACACATAAAGCAACCTGATAATTATAAAATAAATCCGGCTTCTTTCTGGCATCAATTGACCTTTTTAGAATCTTTAAATCTTTAATATCACTTGAATTGATTCTAAGGAGCTTCGAACATTTCTTATAAAGCGAACTCTCTTGATAAGTTAAATCATTATTTAATTTAATCTTGACATCTTGTATCCTAATCATTTTTATCTTAACAAATGCATTCTCTCACAAATATCTACAATCTTATCACCCATAGGGATTCTAAGCAAATCGTATCGTGTTATTCCTCTAAACAGAAGCATTACAACTGCATAGACAACACTTCCTATTATAACAGATACAATTACTGCCATAAGATTAGAATTAATAATTACCATAATCAGCTTATAAATCACATATACCACAACTCCCATTATTACAGATGAAATTCCAGGAATTATATATGTACTTTTTATATTCTGTCTTGCTCTCGTACTCTTTCTAAGAGGAATAGCATTAAGAATACACATAAGTAGCGCATAGAAGGCATTGGAAATTACTACTGCATAGATATTCAAGTAGAAGAATTCCATAAGCACAAGAAGAAGCGCCACGTGAAGCACTAGTGCAATAACAGCATTAATAACAGGAATTCTCATTTTATCAATACCTTGAAGCAATCCATTAGAGAGACTGGATATTGAATAGAAAATAACCGCACAAGAACCGACAATCAGCATCATACCACTAGCAGGATCAGCATCTGCGAATAAAAGTTCCATTATTGGCATAGCAAGAACAGTAAGTCCTACTGCACACGGGAATGCGAATATCATTATAAATCTGTTGGCAGAATGAATCTGACTCCTTAATGTCTTCCTGTCTCTTCTCTCATAAGCCATTGTAAGCGCAGGAACAGCAGATGCCGCTATTGACGAAGCAATAGATATAGGTACATTAATAAGTACCTTATATTGTCCAGTAAATACTCCCCACCATTCAGAGATTTGCTGTGGGCTATATCCCTGTGCCACAGCAATATTCTTAAATATACCCTGATCAATAATGGCACTAATATTAAATAAAGTAGTACTAAGAAGAACAGGAACAATCGTCAAAACGAGAATTTTTATGACTTCTGGATAAGATTCAATATTTCTGCTTCTATCTTTTCTTATTCTTTTTCTAAATCTCTTAAAGTAAGCAAAAAATACAAGAAACATAAATACAAGAGCTATTATTGCTCCGCTTAGTGTACCAAGTGTTCCACCAGCTGCTCCATAAGCTGCTCTATATCCTTCTACATCATTAAGCACACCTCCAACCTTAGCACCATATCCAACTAAAGCAAGGGCTGCTATAACAGACACTACTGCATTAACAATTTGTTCTGCAATTTGCGATATTGCAGATGGCATAGTCGTATTAAGCCCCTGGAAGAATCCACGAAAAACTCCTACAATAGCTACGACAAATAAAGTAGGCGCAAGAATCTTAAGGGCAATTATAGAATAAGGTGTCTTTAATAATGTACCAGTAAAAAAGTCAGCAAAATAATAGACAATAAAGGCTGCAGCACCCCCTGAAAATATTGAAAATATCAGAGAACCTATAAGCACTCTATTGGCATTTTTTGCTTCACCATTAGCAATCCTAGCCGCCACTAATTTAGAGACGGCTAAAGGAATACTAAAGGATGAAATAATCAGTATTATATTGTACACTTCAAAAGCTGTACCATAATAGTCATTTCCACGTTTGCCAATAATAGCAGTAAGTGGAATTCTATATACAAGACCAACTATCTTACTAATAATCTGAGCTATAGCAAGTATTGAGCCTTGAAGCAAAAAATTATGGTCACTCTTTTTTGCATTACTCATTAAATACTAGTCCTTACTTCTATTATGCAATAAACTTTGCATTAATTATTTTGTATTAGCAGCATTATATTCTTCAACTGTTGCATAATACTTATTCTTATCTTTGTATTTATTCTCAGTTGTACAAACCCAGGTTCTACCTTGATTAATTACGATTTCATTACCTTGCATATCATAATACTTTGTAACATCGTTTTCTGTAGGACGAGACCATGTAATATCAATCATCTTACCTTTTGTAAAGTATTTACCAGTACCCTTACCAGTAGTCTCACACCAGATATATGGGCTGTTAGCAGTATCATGTTCTTCTAAGTCATGACTATCAACATCCTGGAAGATAATATTATCACATACTATTTGAGAATTGTCATTTCCATCAATTTGTTCTTTGCCAAACTGGAATCTCTTATACTTCTGAGTAGCAGGATCATACTCAAATCTAGGTAGATTCACGAAGAAATATGGCTTAATTACCATACAATCAGTTGCTCCTTCTACAGCAAGTGTATTAACCTGTTCCGGCTCTTCTGTAAATTTAAATTTCTTAGGTTTATTATTATCAAGTGTCGTTCTATATCCCATCTGTTGAACACCTTGCATAATCATACCACGATTAGTGTAAATGTTACTTGGTGAAGGATGGTCTTTAGTCTTGAAGAAACATACCGTATCAAGCTTAGCATTGATTACACCACTCAAGTTATCTATATAATCAGTAGCAAGAATATCAATGGCACGAACTGATGCACCCCAGTTTACATAAAGAGCATCGAATTCATGTGCGAAATATATATAATATGGTCTACTGGAACGCACATTTCCAAGCTTCAAATTATCGTCTATATTATTATCATATAGAACCATGAATCTTGTAGAACTACCTTCAACAGGACATTCATAGATTACACCAGACGAATTCAGTCCAAATAATGGATGATTATGTTTCTCATTTTCCATCATTATTGCAAGTGGTCTTTGACTTTGAATACCCTTATCAATCCACTGTCCTGTAAGAATACTTTGTGCCTGATTAGGATGTTTATCAACTACAACTGCTTCTTGCTTCTTTTCCTCAGATGGTCTAAGCAAGAAGTATGCTGTCACACCACCACCTATTAATACAACAGCAGCTACAATAATTGCAATTATTGCCTTTTTACTCATTTTAAATCCTCCCTCATAAATGAATATATATTATAAATCTCTTGTTATATTTAGAGATTCTAATATCAAGTTTTGCTTTTTTTCCATAATAAGTCTTTCCTTCTCATTCAGATGGTCATATCCTAATAAATGAAGCATAGAATGTGCAATAAGAAATGCATATTCTCGCAAAATACTATGATTATATTCCTTTGCCTGTTCTAAGATAACAGGAACACATAAGACAATATCCCCAAGAATAATTTCATCAGTATCAGGATTAATCGCATCTATACTATCTTCTATAAATTCATACATCTCTTCTGTTCTATCAGAACATGTTGAATATGAAGGATCATATTCTATCATTGGAAAAGACAACACATCAGTTTTTTTATCAATCTCTCGATATTCTCTATTGATATCTTTTATATCATTCTCACCCAAAAGGGTTATACTTACTTCCACATCATAATTAAAATGTTCTTGTATAAGCGTCTTATTAATTACTGTTCTGGCAACCTCTTTATAATCAAAATCAAATATATTATCTAACTTAAATTGTTCCTCAAAATATAATGTCATATAAAACTTTCCTCATTAACAAGTCTTTGTCTTACTCTAAGAAATTGATTCATACTAAGTCCTGAATTATCATAAAATCCTTGTTGTGAATAATCATTTAAAGTCTGATATATAACCATATCCTGATTCCATGAGGAAGACATTGTCTCTTCATCCAGAAGTTCAATCTTTGTCACAAGTACATCAACCATATGAACAATGGCTGACTCTGGAGAAGATGGCTTCTCTATAATTCCACCATATTCAGAAAGAATAGTTATCACATCTCTTGGAAAGCAATTATTTGTAGCCAGTTTAACAGCATTATCGATTTCCGGCTCACCTTCCATTTTGCCCAGTCTGTAATAGAATCCACCACATGCAGCACATAATTCGTTTGCTCCAATTTCATTTGCGCATTTCCTAGACAAATCAGATACTTTAATTGCATGAGTATATTCGGCAAGAGAATAATTCTTAATATCTCTAACAAGGCTATAATTCTTATCTAATATAATATGATATTTGTTGGTGAAATCCTTTCTTGACTTCTCTAAAAGAAGATTAAACAACAATCCAAAAAACAATGCTGATAATGCTCCTAAGGAAGCAGAATATATTAGAATCAGCCAGTTCATATTATAGTTAGCAAGATAATAACAAATCAAAGTTATAATCACATTAGATGTAAATATAATTACAATTACATCCACTCTCATCTTCTCTTTACTTGACTTCATATAAGAAGATACAACCTGAGAAATAAGAACTAATAACACATAACAAATAATCACAAGATTATTAGAATGATGAACATAACAAAGGCATACAACCATATAAAGTGATGCGCATAGTGACACCATTTCATCACATACAGTTGTAAGAATTATAGGAAGTAAAAATACCGGCACAAAGAATTCAGGAATAAAATTACCAACTATAATAATTGCCCAACAATACAGTATTCTAAGGCAAAGTCTGCTATAAGATGTATCAAAATCCACCAGTTCTTTCTTACTACGCTTATGCATAATAGATATACTAATAACAATAGAAAAGACAATTGTTATAAACACAGTGCATAGCGTCTGATCTATCAGCAGATTATTAAGTAAAGAAATGGAAATTACACCAATGAGACTTATAATAAAGCACAAAAAGAGGTAAAACACTCTAATTTTAGCTATATATTCTCTTTTTATTATTTTTTGCTTTGAACTTTTCATACATTTCTTTCTAAATCAACGGATTTATTTATTCTTATTCTTGTTTTCATAAGACTCATAAGCATTTACAATCTTTTGAACAAGAGGGTGTCTCACAACATCAACGCCTGATAATGTACAAATTCCTATATCATCAATATTAGTTAATATCTTCGTTGCATTATTCAGGCCGGAACTTACACCTTTAGGCAAATCAATCTGTGTATTATCTCCAGTAATAACCGCCTTAGAGCCAAATCCAATTCTTGTAAGGAACATTTTCATCTGCGAACTTGTTGTATTCTGAGCTTCATCAAGAATAATATATGAATTATCAAGGGTTCTTCCTCTCATATAAGCAAGAGGCGCCACTTCAATAAGACCTTTCTCCATATTCTTAAGGAAATTATCAGCACCCATAATCTGATATAGTGCATCATATAAAGGTCTAAGATATGGATCAACTTTGCTTTGCAAATCACCTGGTAGAAAGCCCAGTTTTTCTCCTGCTTCAATTGCCGGTCTTGTTAGAATTATTTTGCCAACTTCTTCCCGTTGAAAAGCAGATATTGCCATTGCCATTGCAAGATATGTCTTGCCGGTACCAGCCGGACCAATACCGAAAGTAATCATATTTTCCTTAATAGAATCTATATATTTCTTCTGCCCAATAGTTTTAGGTTTGATTGGTTTTCCATATATTGTATGGCATATTATATCATCCAGCTTAAGGAAAGAATTGTTCTTATCTATTCCAAGACTAATTGCATAATTAACAGATTGCTCATTAATTTCATTGCCTTTTTTGTTAGATTCAATAAGATTATATATAACCCGTTCACAGCTTAATACATTATCTTTATTCCCAACAATTTTGACAAAATCATCTCTCGGAATAATATCTACGTCAAGTGCCTTTTCAATCATTTTGGCATACATATCAAGCTCGCCAAATATAACAGATATTTCGTTGTCAGCAATATTTATCTTACTTGTATATTTATCCATATAACCTCTTAAGCTATTTAATAATATCTATAATCATTTTAGGCTTATCTATTACTTCATCTTGTATATCATAAGCTGTAACTACTTCTTTATATGCATCATTAACCTTTTTCTCATCATTACCATATATATACGCTAGAATTTGACCAGTTTTAACACTATCTGATACTTTCTTATTAAGATAAATTCCTACGCTAGAATCAATGATATCGTCAAGTTCTTCTCTTCCTCCTCCCAGCATCAGAGAAGCATTTCCAATATTTAATGCATTGACTCTGTGAATATATCCGCTTTTTTCAGCTTTAACCTCACGAATAATTGAAGCATTAATAAGAGAATCATAATTCTTTACATAAGAAGAATCTCCGCCTTGTCGTTCAACGAATTCAATAAACTTATTATACGCACTACCATTATCAATTACAGATTGAATAAGATCTTTTGCCTTATCTAAATCGTCTGTTTTCTTTGCTACAATAAGCATATATGATGCAATCGTAATAACAACTTCCATCAAATCTGCCGGTCCATATCCTTTAAGGGCTTGAATAGCCTCTGCAACTTCAAGAGCATTTCCAACAGCATTGCCAAGTGGTTCATCCATATTAGTTACAACAGCAATCGTTTCTTTATTAAGGATTTTACCAATATTTACCATTTTCTTAGAAAGCTCAATTGCATCCTCAATATCATTCATAAAAGCACCACTACCAGTAGTTACATCAAGAACAATTCCATCGCATCCACTTGCAAGTTTCTTGCTCATAATAGAACTGGCAATTAGAGATACATTATCAACAGTACCGGTAACATCTCTAAGTGCATACAACTTCTTATCTGCAGGAGCAAGATTAGAAGTCTGACACGATATAGCCACATTAATGGATTTGACATTATCTATGAATTCATCAATGGAAAGATTAGTTCTAAATCCAGGAATACTTTCTAATTTATCAATAGTACCACCAGTATGACCAAGACCTCTTCCACTCATTTTGGCAAATGGAATATCAAGTGCTCCAATTATTCCAACAAGTACAATACTTACCTTGTCGCCAACTCCTCCAGAGGAGTGTTTGTCAACCTTGATACCATCTATTGAAGAAAGGTCAAGAATCTCACCTGAGTCTCTCATTGCAAGAGTAAGATCTACTGTCTCCCTGTCACTAAGTCCATTAAAATATACTGCCATAAGAAGAGCAGACATTTGATAATCATGAATTTTCCCAGCAGTATAATTCTCAACTATCCACTTGATTTCTTCTGTAGACAATTCCTTATTAAGTTTCTTCTTAATTATGAGGTGCGGTATTCTCATGAAGTGCCTCCAAATCACTTATGATAAGGTTCATTATTAATAATACGAAATGCTCTATAAATCTGTTCTAGAAGAATAACTCTCATTAATTGATGTGGAAATGTCATATCTGAAAAGCTAAGTTTATAATCAGCCTTATTCAACACATCTTCATGAAGTCCCAAAGACCCTCCAATAATAAAACAAATATTAGAATTAGAATGAAGTCCTAATCCATTTATTTTCGAAGCAAATCTGATAGAATCTAATTTATTGCCATTAATAGCAAGAGCTATTATATATTCATTATCACTACAATAATTTAATATACGCTTTCCCTCTTTTTTTAATACAATATTATTCTCATTAACAGATGCATTCTCTTTCGTCTTCTCATCATTTACTTCAATAATCTTAATCTTACAATATGAAGACAAGCGTTTCGTATATTCATTAATTGCTTCTTTATAAAAACTTTCTTTGATTTTACCGACTGTAATTATTTTAATATTCATATGGTACCTTATTGCTTATTAAGGAGTATATTCATAATTAGCCCTAAATACATTAGATGTCATTCCATGCTTATCAACAACAACAACAGATAATACATTGTTGCCTTCAGGAATATCAATAGGACCATAGTACATCTCAGAGCTTGCAGTTGGTATTGAGCCATCCCATGTATAGAATATCTTAGCACCTTCAACATCAGAACTGATTCTTACACTTGTGGGGCTATCATAATGTCCGCTTCCAGGCGATACAGTAGGATAATCCGGTGCTTCATAATTAATCTGATATTTCTCAGTCATAACAGCACTTTTTTCAGCATCTTTATTGTAACAAATAGCCTTAAGAGTTGTGTCTCCACTTTCTATTTTAATTGGCCCGGTATATAGTTTACCTGACACTTTATCAGGAGTTGTTCCATCTGTTGAATAGTAAATTGTTGAATCATTGTCACAGATTAATTTAACTTCCTGATCTTCTTTGTATTTACCACCTTTTACTGATGCTTTAGGCGCAGTAACCACAGTTGTTTCAAATAATTTCTTAATTGTAGAATTAGGAGCATTATTCTCCAAATCCAGAAGCTTCTCTGTATCGTTACTTGCTGTATACAAGACAATTAATGCTTTATATACATCAACAGATTCTTTATCCAGACTTAATGCCTCAAGAAGAATTTCTTCTGCTTTATCATATTGCTCAGTTATAATATAGTCTTTACCAAGAGCAACTCTTGCTTCAACAGAATCTTTTCTTTTGTCTAAAGCCTCTTTATAAACTTCTATTGCCTCTTCATATTTTGCTTTGGAGTCAAGGCTGCCTCCCTGAATCATCTTAAATCTAAAAGAAGTAAAGAAAAGAATTGCCGCAATAAATAAAACCAATACAACACAAGATATAATAAAAATAATTCTATTCTTCTTAATGTTCCAGATATTGTCAAGAAATGCGTTTCCTGTTTTCTTGACATCATCATTCTCCTCTGATTCATTTATAGCATTCTGCTTCTCCATTTCTTCCTGTTTTCTTTTAAGAGCCGCCTGTCTCTTTGCGAAGGCATCATCATCCTCTAAAAGAGAATGCAATACTTCATCTTCTAATACGTTATAGTCTGATACAATCATTGCTTCTTTGCCGCAATATTCGCAATAGACGCTACCAACTCGTATTTCTTTTCCACAATTAGAACATTTCATATATTACTCCGTATATTTATTTAAACTTGAGTTAGTTCAACTGATTTGACACAATTATACATTAACATTGCTATTGTCATTGGACCTACGCCACCAGGGACCGGTGTAATTGCACTACAATGAGGTGCTACATCATCATAGTCAACGTCACCTGATAATTTATTATTCTCATCTCTATGGATTCCAACATCAATAACAACTGCACCTTCTTTTACATATTCAGAAGTAATAAATCCTTTTTTTCCAAGTCCAACAATAAGAATATCAGCTGTTTTACATATTTCTTTAAGATTCTTGGTGTGAGAATGTGTAATTGTAACTGTTGCGTTATTATTAAGCATTAATGAAGCCATAGGCTTGCCTACTATATTACTTCTGCCAACAATAACACAATGCTGACCATCAATTTCAATATTACTTCTATTAAGAAGTTCTACAATTCCAGCAGGTGTACAAGATAAGAATCCATTAACACCAAGATTCAGGCATCCAACACTATATGGACTAAAGCCATCTACATCCTTTGACGGTGATATAGTATTTATCACCTTAAGAGGGTCAATACAATCTGGAACAGGAAGCTGAACAAGAATTCCATTAATAGATGAATCATTATTAAGCCTTTCAAGCAGCTCAAGAAGTTCCTTTTCAGAAGTGTCTCCCGGAAGTTCAAATGATTTAGAATTAATCCCTATATATTCACAGGCTTTTTTCTTATTTCTTACATATACTGTACTTGCAGGATCATCGCCAATTTGAATAACAGCAAGTGTTATTTCTATGCCTTTCTTCTTATAATCTGCAACCTTTTCTTTTAATTCATCCTTAATCTCTTTAGATATTCTTTTACCATCAATAATAAGTGGTTCCATTAGTATGTCTTCCTCCTAAAGTAATACGTTTTATATTAGAATAATCCAGTAATAACTCCGTCATCTGTCACATTGATATTAAGTGCAGCAGGCTTCTTAGGCAGTCCCGGCATAGTCATTATCTGACCTGTTATTGCTACAACAAATCCTGCACCTGCAGATACATACATTTCTCTTATATTAAGTGTAAAATCAGTAGGTCTTCCAAGGAGTGATGCATCATCAGATAATGAATACTGAGTCTTAGCCATACATACCGGCATATTATCAAAGCCAAGCTTCTTAAGTCTATTAAGTTCTCTTTCAGCGGCTTTCGAATAAGATACATCTTTCGCACCATAAATCTCAGTTGCAATCTTCTTAATCTTTTCCTCGATTGTCAAATCATTATTATATAATGGAGCAAAATTACTCTCTTTACTATTAATAGAATCAATTACTTTATTGGCAAGTTCTATACCGCCCTCGCCGCCTTTTTCCCATACTTTAGACAGGGCAAATTCACAGCCTCTTTCCTCACAGAAATCCTTAACAAATTCTACTTCCCTATCGGTATCCGATACAAATGCATTAAGCGTTACAACAATTGGTACGTTATACTTCTGAAGATTCTCAATATGCTTTTCAAGATTACATATACCCTTCTTAAGAGCATCAACATTTTCATTAGTGAGTTCATCCTTAGGAACGCCACCGTTATATTTAAGCGCTCTTACAGTTGCAACAAGAACAACACAATCCGGTTTTAATCCAGACATATTACACTTAATATCAAAAAATTTCTCGGCTCCAAGATCGGCACCGAATCCTGCCTCAGTAATAGTATAATCAGCAAGCTTCAAAGCCATCTTAGTCGCTCTAACAGAATTACATCCATGAGCAATATTAGCAAATGGACCACCGTGTACAAGTGCAGGTGTATGTTCAAGTGTCTGAATCATATTAGGCTTAAGGGCATCTTTAAGAAGAGCAGCCATAGAACCAGTAGCTCCAACATCATCAGCTGTAACAGGTTCTCCATCGAAATTATATGCAACAATAATTCTTCCAAGCCTCTTCTTCAAATCATTCATATCATCAGCAAGACAAAGAATAGCCATTATCTCAGATGCAACTGTAATTACGAAGTGATCTTCTCTTACCATTCCATCAGCTTTGGCACCCAGTCCAACTACAATATTGCGAAGATTCCTATCGTTAATATCAAGGCATCTCTTCCATACTACCATCCTTGGATCTATACCAAGTTCATTACCTTGTTGTATATGATTATCAATCATAGCAGCAAGAAGATTATTGGCAGTAGTTATTGCGTGAAAATCTCCAGTAAAATGAAGATTCAAATCTTCCATTGGAACAACTTGTGCGCACCCTCCACCTGCAGCTCCACCTTTCATACCAAAACATGGTCCAAGAGATGGTTCACGAAGTGCCAGACATGCTTTGATTCCCAGCTTACCGAAAGCCTGACCAAGTCCCACACTAGTTGTTGTCTTGCCTTCACCGGCAGGTGTTGGATTAATTGCTGTAACAAGAATAAGCTTTCCATCCTCATTCTTTTCAGCCTTCTTCATGCATTCGTCAGAAAGCTTTGCCTTGTATTTGCCATATAATTCAAGATCATCTTCTTCAAGTCCAAGACTTTTTGCCACTTCTTTAATTGGTAGAAGTTCTGCCTCTTGTGCAATTTCGATATCACTTTTCATGACTAATCCTCCTAATTACTTTGACATTTATTTAATCATTTGCTCAAACTCATCTAATGTAACAAGAACCCTTCTGGGTTTGGTACCTTCTTCAGGTCCAACAACTCCCATATCTTCTAATTGATCCATAATTCTTGCAGCTCTATTAAATCCAATTTTGAAATTACGCTGCAACATTCCAATAGAGCCTTTTTCCTTCTCAATAATAAGACGACCACAATCAGCAAAATACTGATCTCTTTCATCTTCATCATCTACATTACTTATTGCATTCACAGAAGTACTTTGACTGATTTTCTCGACAATCTCTTCCGACTCAGAAGTATCATAATTATTATTATTAATAATATATTCTGTAACTCTGTGAATCTCATCATCAGATACCCATGCCCCCTGAACTCTGACTGGTCCGGTAGCACCTTGTGGGAAGTAAAGCATATCACCTTTACCTAGCAGCCTTTCGGCCCCTGTTTCATCAAGGATAACTCTTGAGTCTATGGCAGACGATACTGCAAATGAAATTCTAGATGGAATATTTGCTTTGATAAGTCCAGTAACAATATCAGCAGAAGGTCTCTGTGTAGCAACTATTAAGTGAATACCAGCTGCTCTTGCAAGCTGAGCAATACGACAAATTGCCGCTTCCACTTCATTAGAAGCAACCATCATAAGATCAGCTAACTCATCAATAATAATAACCATCTGATACATTTTCTCATTAACAGTTACATCATTACCATTTTCGTCAGGAACTTTGATTTCACCCGCTTTTATTTTTTCATTATATCCTTCAATATTACGAACTTTGGCTTTCTCAAACTTTGAATACCTGTCCATCATTTCGGACACCGCCCAATTAAGTGCCATAGATGCCTTCTTAGGATCTGTAACAACAGGAATAAGAAGATGAGGTATTCCATTATAATTACTCAGCTCAACAACTTTCGGATCAACCATAATAAGCTTAACTTCATCAGGGCTTGCTTTATATAGAATACTCATTATAATTGTATTAATACATACTGATTTACCAGAACCTGTGGCACCAGCAATAAGCATATGCGGCATCTTGGCAATATCAGCAATAACAATATCACCTGCAATATCCCTACCTGCAGCGAAAGCAATCTTAGACTTGGTATTCTTAAATTCTTTATCTCTCATTAGGTCTGAGAAAGGAACTGCAGAATTTTTCTCATTAGGAATCTCTATACCAACAGAAGACTTACCTGGAATAGGCGCTTCAATCCTAATATCTTTTGCAGCAAGATTAAGCTTAATATCATCAGCAAGATTGACAATCTTACTGACTTTAGTTCCCATCTTAGGAGAGATTTCATATCTTGTAACAGTAGGTCCGCAAGTAATATCTCCAAGCTCTGCTTCAACACCAAATATTTCAAGAACATGTATAAGCTTATCTGCCTGTTCTTTGATATATTGTTTCGAATCTCTAGAAGATGCTTTTGCAGGTTCAAGAAGATTAAGTGGTGGAAATTTATAATTAATACTTTTTTTCTTATTAGAACCTTTGTTAAGTTCGCTCATAAGATTCTTATCTTCAGAACTTTCAGTATCTATATCTTTATCAACAACAGTTGATGTAGCTGGTTCATTATATCCACTATTGCTATTCTCATCATCATATAATGCCATATCTGAATCATCTAAGGAATCATTATATGACTTTTCATCTGCAAAATGTATCTTAGATATAGAACTCGAATCAGATTTTAATGGAACTCTTTTAATATCTGTTGGTTCAACATTTTCATCTGTTTTCTCGTCATACATATTAATGCTAATCTCATTCATACCGTCAACATCAGCGACATTAACATTATTATTGCTTGTTTCGTTAGGTTTTACCTCTATCTCTCTAAGAGATGTAGCAGACAAATCCACCCCATGCACTTTATGGCTAAATCGTTCATTTGTTGAATCACTTATATTTCTTTCTATATCATGCTGTCTTTTTCTAGCAGCAACATTTCTTCTATTCTGTACTCTTCTTCTATTATCTCTATTCCTGTCAACAGCATCTTTAGAAGAATTACCAAGCCTTTCAAATATACTTTGGAAACTTGTCTTCTTCACATGAAGTACAAAAAATATAACAATAAGAATAATATCAATTATAATTGCTCCAATTTCTCCAAAAGCCAAACATAAAACATATGCTATACAGCCTCCAAAGAATCCACCACCTACTTTGTTATCAAAGCCTTCGTTAAATGCCATAACAGGTCCTATGGCATCACTACCATTAATAACAATTTCTATAAAGGCAGCAAAACAGATATAGAAGAAGAAAATATACACCATTTTGATTATTGCAACAGACCTGCTTTTGCTAAACATTTTATAGAATACTGCCACATAGAATACTCCAAGTAGCAAAAGAATAGGAAATGCATATGCAATTACGCCAAATAATCCAAAGAAAAAACCGGCTAGTGCGTCACCCACTTTGCCACAAAGCCCAAAACAGCTTAGGAAAAGAAGAAGACAAAATCCTATAGTTATAAAAAGAAAAATGTCTTTTTTTAAATCTTTATTTGCTGATTTACTATTGGCATTATTATTCCTTGCCGACATTACTTTAATTTCATCTCCTTTATAGCCATTATACAACTACTATATAATACCATATTTTGTTGTCTGTGTCACAGTTTTTACTAAAAATATGCTATAAATTGTGGTTGTTTATGGGGGTATATTTCGTATGTTATGACTATATACAAAAAAATCCCCGCCACAAATGGCGGGGATAGAAACATTATATTAAATTTTCATTGCGACATCCCATGCACCCCAGATAACGCTTCTAAGATTTCCAACCTTCTTAGCATCACCAATTAAGTGTACATTAGAAGATGCCTTCTCAAGTGGCATACTATGATATCCAACTGACATAATTACAGAATCAGCAGGAAGCTTTGTCTGCTTCTTATTCTTCTCTTCAACTAATACATAGTCTTTGCCAATCTCTTTAACACCACTTTCAAGATATACAGGAACCTTGTTCGTTCTAAAGAAGTCTCTAAGATAACTTGAATTAGCAAGGCAAAGATTAGGAACAGCCATAAGGTCATTCTTCATTTCAATAATAACAGGTTTCTTGCCTTTATTATACAAATCAAGCGCCATCTCACAACCTGTAAGACCACCACCTATTATTACAACATTTTTGCCAACTTTTTTCTTTTCAAGAAGATAATCGCAAGCATCCATTGCATATTCATCTGCTCCAGGAACAGGAATATGATTAGCCTCTGCACCTGTTGCAATAATGTATTCATCAGCATCAATATCATCAAGGCTCTTAACTTCATAGTTAAGCTTAACTTCGATACCTCTCTTTTTAACCTGACGTTTGTACCATTCAATTAATTCTTTGTCATTCTCTTTAAAGGAAGGTGCAGCAGCGGCAATAAATATTCCACCAAGCTTATCAGACTTCTCGTATATAGTTGGTATATGACCTCTTATAGAAAGAATTCTTGCAACTTCCATACCGCCAATACCACCGCCAATTACAGCGACCTTCTTAGGATTATTAGTTTTCTTAAGTCTATAATGCTTAGAATTCATAGATACAGGGTTAACAGCACAACGGCACATATGAATTGTATCGTTGAAATCCTGATCATTACCAGTTCCCTCATGCTTAGATAGATTAAAGCAAGCTGCATGACAACAGATACATGGACGAATATCCTTTTCTCTTCCTTGCATAAGCTTCTTAACCCATGTAGGATCAGCAAGGAACTGACGTCCTACTACCATAGCGTCTATATCGCCATTCTTAACTGCCTTAGCACCTGCATCAGGTTGCATACGACCAGCGCAAGTAACAGGAATATCCACAAATTTCTTGATATGGGATACATCTTCCAGATTACAGTTAAGAGGCATATATTGAGGCGGATGTGCCCAATACCATGCATCATATGTTCCATTATCGCAATTAAGCATATCATATCCGGCATCTTGAAGATACTTTGCTGCCTTTTCAGACTCCTCCATATCACGACCGATTTCAATATAATCTTCTCCCGGCATAGCACCTTCTCTGAATGCTTTAGTCTTAGAAAGCACTGAATAACGAAGAGACACAGGATAATCTTCTCCACATGAAGCTTTAATGGCCTGTACTATCTCTACTGGAAAACGATATCTGTTCTCAAAGGAGCCACCATATTCATCAGTTCTCTGATTAGTGTATTTGAGTGTAAATTGGTCTAATAGATAACCCTCATGAACAGCATGTACTTCTACACCATCAACTCCAGCTTCTTTACACAATCTTGCTGTCTCTGCAAAAGCATAGATAATATCGTCAATTTCTTTCTTCGTAATTGCTCTTGTTGTTACATCATCTGCCCACCTATTAGGTAATACAGAAGGTGCAGCTGTAAGATATTCAGCATCAATTACCGGCTTTGCAAGAGTGTTAAGCACTTTATTCTTTGCAAGAAGAGCAAGAGAATCAGATAGTGCCATAGAACGTCCAAATCCAGCAGTAAGCTGAATAAACAGCTTAGCTCCTGTCTTATGAACTTCATCCATAAACTGAGCAAGTTGTACAAATTTCTTCTTATTCTTATACAGCCATTGTCTTCCAAGGACATCACGCACAGGCGCAATTCCAGGAATAATAAGTCCACAATTATTATCTGCAATTTTTTTAAGAAGTTTCGCAGCTTCTTTGTCAAAATGGTTAGGCTCCATCCAACCAAATAGACAAGTACCACCCATAGGTGCAAGAACTATTCTGTTCTTAATTGTGAGATCTCTTATTTTCCATTCGGTAAATAATGGCTCATAATCTTTGTTCATCGGCATAAAATCCCCCCTTTACTATGCTTTATAACACTTTAATAATTATGATGTTTTCTTCAAGATCAATATGTGATATTACACCTTTTATCTCCTTTACCCCTCCAAAAAGGTCTGTAAGTATTACAGTATCATCTTTAACATCTATTGTTTTTGTGTTTTCCATTAGAAGCGTTTTATTTTTTTCTGCATAAGCATTAGCAAGACACATGGCACAATCTCCTACTTTATATTCTTCTTATATATTTCTCTAGCTTCTTTAAGCTTATTCACAGCATTTTCAACATCTTTTGCAGCCTCTTTTGCTAAATTAGCAGCATCAGTTTCTCCTGCCTTCTCTAAATCATTAGCAAGGTTTATAAAATCCTCTGCATGATGTTCATTATGATGTATTGTATGATCCATCAAAATTATAATTTTATCATCTTCCATTATATATAATTACTCCTATACAATTATTTCTTTTTCTTAGCCATTCCCATATGCATCTCTTTCATTCCATCAACTTCATCACATACCTTCTTGAAATCACAATGACCACAATCAGTTGCAAGTCCATCGAATATATGAGTAAGCGACTTTGTAATATCATCTGCAGTCTTGGCGTATTGGCTAAGACTTTCAACAAGTTCCTTACTTGTAATAAATATTACTCTTGCATTTTTTACATGCTTAATAGCCCTATATTTCTCAATATAAGCCTTCCCTACGCTAGAGAAGTTTATTCCTTTTTGTTTCGCTTCTTTACTTATTCTAACCTGTTCCTGATTACTAAGAGAAGACACCCGAACCATGTATCCCTTAGGGAATACATGGTATCGAGCAAATTCCATATTTCTAATTGCGTCATAAGCATCTTCTGCTTCACCAATTTCATCTGTCTCTAATATTACAATTCTGGCAAAAGCACAATCTGAATTAATAAACGGAATGTCATCTCCAACAAGAAATATACCATCTTCTGATACAAAACCTTCTGTAGAAACGAGTGTAAAGTTAACAGATGGATTAGTACCGCCACCCAGTTCTAATGCAGCGTCCCTTTGCATAACAAGTTCACTGCTTTCAGTTACCGGCCACGCATCTTTTACATCATCTGTAATATCAATAACACCTGCTTTTTTTGTTTCTTCAAGAACAGTTTTTATAATATTATCGTATAATTTCATATCTTCTAATTCTTTCTTTTTAATAATTACTAGAAATTAATATCAGCTTTTTTTCTGTCAAATATTTCATTAACACGGCGATATGCCCATTCCATGAGCTTCTGATCCATGTTCCAGAAATATACGAAGAACAAAGCCCCAAATGTTATAAAAAGAATTAACAACAGTTTCTTAATAACTTTCATTAACGCTTCACCGATCCTTTCTGACGGGCGTATTCAGCGGCTCCAAGAGCTCCCATAAGCTGAGGGTCAGTTTTAAGATTAACAACCTTCAACTTAAGAACCTGCTCTATTGCTTTCTTAAGTCCATCATTCTTAGCACATCCACCTGTTAAAGTAACAGAATCTGTTGCTCCTGACTTCTTAGCCATAACGAAACATCTCTTTGCAACGGACATTTCAATTCCAGCAGCAATTTCATCCATAGCTTTGCCTTCACCAACTAGTGTTATAACCTCTGATTCAGCAAAAACAGTACATTGAGCAGAAATTGGTACTACATTCTTAGCAGAAAGAGATAATTTAGAGAAATCAGAAAGTGACATCTCAAAAGATCTTGCCATTGCCTCAAAGAAACGACCAGTTCCAGCAGAACATTTATCATTCATTGCGAAATTCTTAACTGTACCGTCATCATCAATGGCAATACCTTTAATATCCTGTCCACCAATATCAATAATTGCTTTTGCATTAGGATCTGTTACATGTACGCCCATGGCATGACATGAAATCTCCGAAATATTCTCATCTGCAAATGGAACTTTATTACGACCATAACCTGTACCAATAAGATAAGTTAAGTCTTTAGAAGTTTTTAAATCATCAACCTTTCCTATAACTTCTTCCATAGCCGCTTTAGCTGATTCCTCTGCATTAATCTTAGATTTAATAGTAGTATCAGCAACAATCTTTCCATTTTCATCAAGAATAACAGCCTTTGTGTAGGTACTTCCTACATCACATCCTCCAAAATATTTCATTTTAACCCTCCTGTTGTGTATTATTTTATCCCTTAAAAGTCATATTCAAAGCCTTATTACCCAACAATTCACTACGTGAATTGTCGTATGCGGTACCTCTCAGAGGTATCGCCGGTAACCGTGCAATCAGGACTCCTCCCAATACTTCGTATTGGGTCCCTCCTCATTGCATACTACCAGCTTGCGTCATCTTCAAAATCAACCAATGACGGATCTAGAGGTTCCTCTCTCATAACCGTTCTCATGTACTCATTAACTTTTGAACGCATATCTTTTCTGGATACTGTACGAGGATCCATAAGATCATGTTCAATCCAGATTAGACGTACGCCATGCTCTCTGGCCTGATCTTCAAACAAACCATTTAAAGTAGCCATATTCTTACAAGATACATGTTGATACATAATAACAATATCAGGTTTCCATATCTCAACTTGTCTCCAAAGTTCAGTAAGAACATGATCATAACCACCATTAGTATGACGTCTCATAACCATACGTTCATAAAGTCTTGCCATATCTTTTAATGCCTCTTCCTTATCTTCAGTCTCAAGAGGTCTTGTATAGTTAAGGCTTTCCATTTCAACAAGTACATTAATGCCCCAACAATTAGCAAGCCAGTTAGAGAAATTAGCATAATAATGAGCGGGAACAGACCATACGATAGCACGGTGTCTCATCTTGCCTCTCCATGGTTCTTCACGATTCTCATAAGCTTCCATCATTAGTTCATCAACCTTCTCGAAGGTCTTCATAATTCGTGGATCAATACCGCCGTCCATCTCATAATTCCATTTTCTAAATAGCTCATAACAAGGGCCAATTAGTTGAGGATAAGGTGTCTGGTTAACCTCCCATTTCTGCAATTCATACTGAGTCTCTTTGTTAAATCTCTTCATTGCAGCAAAGTAAGCATCCCAGCTCCATTTTGCTCCAGTTTGTTCTTCAATAAATTTGATACAACCTTTAATATCCTGTACAGCCGAATTCATTATGGATTCATCTTCATAACGAACAGGGAATGTAAGATGATATGTAGGAAGGTCTTTGAACCTTCTAGATGTATAACTTGATGCCATAACAGAACCATCACAAGGCATTGAACTTGATATAAAGCAAGCGCCAAGATGTGGAAGGGCATCAATAACACAGGCACCACATTCCGATGTTGGAACAGGACATGTATCAGATGGCAGTCCATATGATTCAACTGCGTCAATGTAAGGCATACAAGCTAATTGGTCAATCTCAGATAGTAAGAATACCGGCATAAGCTGATAAGGAATTCCAACAAGGTCTGGGAATCCTGCCATAATCTGCGCCATTGTCATTTCATCAAGGAGAACTATCTTCTTCGATAGTTCCTTACTGTTACCACCCTTTTCATCAGCTTTCATCAAGAATACAAGATTCTCCGCTACATAACGAAAGATTGCATATATAAGTTCATGATGCATCTTAAGTGCTCTTCCACGAAGACCTAATGTATTCTTATCCATGAAACTGTGACAGCAAAAATACGAAATCATCCAACGATAATGAAGTGCACCATTAAGAGCGGGAACAAGGTCTTTACTAAATGTAGTAAGAAGCATACCCCACATCTTCATCCATTCATAGAAATCAGCTGCTGTATCTTTAATACCCCTAAATTCTCGCCTTGCTGTTGCCATTTTGCCACTTTGATAAAGCTTACCTAGTTGTTTTTCTCCATTAACAAGAAAATCCTTCCAATCATCTAAGCTCATATTCTTAGCAAGTTCAGCTTCTTTCTTAAGCCTCTTCTTTGTCGCCTTAAAATCAGACTTAATATTATTTGCTACATCTTTCCAATCTGTCTCTTTAATCATATTTCCTATAATGCCGGAAACTTCTTTAATATTTTCTGCTTGAAGTTTGAAGTTCATATTGTCCTTCATGCGGAAAAATTTGGAATCAGGATATCCACTCACGCTACACTACCCCCTTTCCCTTTTTGTATTCTCTTAATTTCAAGTGCTTCAACAAATGCCTGGAATCTTGTCCTAAGCTGTCCAGAACTTCGTACATTATAAGGTCTGTCAATAGAAAGAACCGGCCAGTTATACTCCTCTTGCAAGATATGAGAGGCAAGTGGACGTTCAAATCCCCAGAAATCGCAGAATTTCATCTGTTCATAGATGATTCCATCGGCTTTATACTCTTTTGCATACTTATCAACAGTCTCTCTTCTCTGGTTAATCTTCTCTTCACTCATGTATCTTGCACATTCAGAAGTTCTCATATAATGTTCAACAATCTGAGTTAAGATATCTTTCTTCTTATCAATCTTAATCTCTTCTCTACCAGGCTTTGAACCGTAACAATAACGATCAAATACTACCATTGCACCAGCTTCTTCAATTAGTCTTGTAAGATCAAGATCATCAACCTCTGAACCTACAAGAGCAACTCTTGCACGATACCAAGGCTTACTGTCTGGTTTACGATTCTTAATTTCTTCTAAAGTCTCTTCAAGCTTAGGAAGAATAAGAGATGTAGGACAACAATATGACACAAGACATAGAACATGATATTCATATCCTGTAATTGGTGGATTAACCTTCTTTCTCATATCACCAATCTTAGTCATAACTTTACACATCTTATTATGCTCTTCAACAGCTTTAAGAAGAGCTTCATCTGATGTATCAGTGTTGTGTTTCTCTTTCAAGACATCAAGAAGACGATGACGCATCTGAATCGTCATTGCTTCAACTGTGTAGTCCTCAATCTTATACGGGATGTCACAATGAGTAACGAAGAAATCTTTCTTGTTATTAATCTCAAGAATCTCCATATGCTCATAACATCTGTTCATTGCAGAGCAAGCGTCAACTCCAGCAATACCATCAAGGAATTGATAACCCCCTTCAATACCTCTCTCAAGTAGTGACCTCGCAAATTCACAGGTATAATTACTCATATAATAAGTAGATATATCTATGGATGTACTACGAGGTGCACGAAGTCGGACCGAAAAACAATTATCAACATTAAGAAGTACCTCCGGCATGTGATAACAAGTGTAACCTATGGCTTTCTGCCCGTCTTTCTGAGCCTGCTTTACAAGATCATTGTCCGCATCCTGCAATAGATTTTCGAACTCGATCATGTACTTTAAATCTTTCACGCTCTTCCCCCCTCTCTTAAATTAGAAACTACCTTCACCTACTATTAAATAAATATTTAGATAATGCCAAGTTTACAAAGGGCATCTCTTGCACCTTGAAGAATCTTTGCATCATTAGGTAATTCAAAAGAACTCATACCTTCGATATCATTTTCTACAAGAACATCATCCGCACCAATAACTGAAAGAAGTGGTATTCCATTAAGAATACTTTCATCAAGAGTTTCAGGATGCAATATTCTATTAAGAATAGCACCACTCTTTTCAGCCATTACCAGTTCCTTAGATACATTATCTATTGTTTTAATAATTTCAATACCTTTTCTACTTTGATCAGATACAAGAAGTAAATGTGTAACCTTCTCCATAACTCGTCTGTTAATCTGTTCAATACCTGCTTCACCATCAATTACAACATAATCAAATTCATCTGCAAGCATACTGATTACCTGACGAAGATATGTATTGATTGCGCAATAACATCCGGCAGCTTCTGGTCTTCCTATTGCAAGAAAAGCAAATCCCCTGTCCTCATTCATTGCATCAAGTAGTCTGAATTTCGCTTCAGCAAGAATATCCTGAGTCTCAGACAGACCTTCAGTTACGTCCTTTGCAACTTGAAGACGAATATCATCAAGCGTCTCTGCTACATCAACACCTAATGCAACTGATAAACCAATTGCAGGGTCTGCATCAATAGCGAGAATTTTCTTATCTTTCTTTTCTTCAGTAAGTATACGAACAATTGCTGCGGAAAGGGATGTCTTTCCAACACCACCTTTACCTGCAAGGGCAATCACTGTAGATTTGTTACTCATTTTCAATTACTCCTTTATTTTATTGTCCTCTTCTCAACCTCAGAATCAGACATAACATTTTCTTTCTTTTTGTAAGGTGTCTTAAGATTATCTTTTCTCTTCATCTTGTCATACCTTGTTACTGCATTAGGCTCCCAGATGTAATATAAGAATTTTCCATCTAAATCGAAGTAGAATACAATAAATAGGATTATATATGTTATTCCCAAAACAGAAAGTATTTTCCAAATAGTTTTTCCCATAGTCATGGACCCTCCTTTACGATTATTACCATGATTCATCATCATCAAAATCAAGTAATGATGGATCAAGTGGCTTCTCATTCATAACTGTAATCATATAATTATTAATTATTGAACGTATTTCTTTTCTAGAAACAGTACGCTTATCAGGTAGTGCGTGAGGAACCCAAATCGCATGAATATTTCTCTTTCTGAATTCATCTTCAAACATTCCCTTAATTCCCTGCATTCCTTTACACTGTAACTGGTCATACATTATAACCATATCACAATTAAATCTCTCCATGTATTCCCATAGTTGGAATATATGCTCATGACCACCTACAGCCATAGAACGCATAGGTGCAAGTTCGTTATATCTTGCAAGATCATCAAGTGCATGTTCATATGTATCAGTACGAATTGTCTGGTCAAACATAAGAGAATCCATATTAATAACAGTATTAATTCCCCAACAGTTGTATGCCCATGTACACCAGTTAGAATAATAAAGAGGTGCGCAAGACCATGCAATGGCACGATGACGTGTATTTGGAAATGTTTCTATTTTTTGTTCTACACATTTGTCCAATATCTTCTTAACATGCGCATCAGTTTCATGCCAGATCTCTCTATCACCATCTTGCGAATAGTAGATACGATAAAGAGCCTGTGCAACACCATTAATAGGATAATAAGGTGTATTAGCAGCAACATCCCACTTCTCTCGTTCAAATAATGTAAGCTCATTCTGGGCATCTGCATGCTTCTTAAATTCTTCCCAATTAAATGGTTCACCTGTCTCTTTCTCAATGAACTTCCAGCACTCTTCAATCTCTTCCATACAATGCTTATGTACTAAAGGATCATCAAATCTCATTGGCTGCGGCATTGCAAAGAGCGGTCTGTCCAAGAACCAGTCAGTAATAATTGATGTTGCAACAGAACCATCACAAGCTTCATTACTTGTTACCATTACAGGGCTATAATCTGGATAATCATCAAGAACGAATATACCAGATTCTGCCTGACACATTGGACATGGATCTGCAGGAAGTCCTATAGACTGCATTGCATCAATATAATTAAGAACAGTCTTATTATTAACATGGCATGATACGAAATAAGGTATCATTTGAAGAGCTACATCATCAAATCTATCTCTCCATCCATAGAAGATATTACCTGATACTGTCTCATCATGAGCAATTGTCTTATACCAATATTCGTTAGCTTCACCAAGATGTAATTTCTTGTCCGCAGAAAACATTCTCATGAATTGGCGAATAGTCTCACTTACCATAGCACGATAATGCCATGCAGAAGCTTTAAGCGCTTCACCTCTAAGACCTTCCAGACCTCTATCAAACCAATGCATAACAGAAAGGTATGTCTGTCCCATCCAACGATAACGAAGTACTCCTTTGAAGAACATAAGTGGTTCATCGCCTTTAAATATATCTTTAACCATATTGATATAGTTATACAGCCAAATCATATTAAAATAATACATTGTATCTTTGACACCACGCCATTCACGATGCTTATACAGACCTGTATTACCAATATACAAATCCCCAAGCCTTCGCTCTTCATGAGGTTTTCCATACCAGAAATCACGAAGAGTTTTCTTCAAATTAAAGCCTTCTCTTTTATCGACAAATGACTCATGTAATTCTTCTCTTTTATCTGAAATCACACCTGACTTTGCATCATTTACAACTTTCTTGCCAGCCTGTACACCGGTGAATTGATTCAAAAAACCCTTAACACTGAAATTCTTCATACTCACACCCCCCTACGTCTCAGAATCTGCATGAAGTTGTTTCAACTCTATGCTTTCAATAAATGCCTGGAAACGTGTTCTAAGCTGTCCTACAGCGTTATTAACATATTCCTTCTCAATTGAACAGGTAGGAACTCCATAGTCCCTTGGGAATATAAGAGTATCAATAGTTCTTTCATAACTCCAATATTCACAGAACTTCATTGATTCAACAATTATTCCATCTGCTTTATATTCCTTTACCAGATTAGCAATATAATCCTTTCTTTCTCTCATTGTATGCTGTTCCATAAATCTACAACACTCATTATATTCTAAGTAATGTCTAGCAACAGCTCTAAGAGGTGTCTCACCTTCTCTAATCTCAATTTCCTCACGTCCTGGAAGTGACCCATAACAATGACGATCAGCAACTACAAGTGCTCCACATTCTTCTATAAGTTTTGTAAAATCAGGATCATCATTCTCAGAACCTGCAAGTACAACTCTTACTCTATATGGATTCTTTTCATCTGGAACTCTCGTCTTAAGATCTTCTAAGACTTCTTTAATCTTAGGAATAATAAGATATTTAGGACAACATAGTGATACAAGCATAATTAACTGGAATTCATAGCCGGTAATTACAGGATTCTCTTTCTTTCTGTATTCCCCTATTTCTTTAATAAGACGGCATAGTTCATTATGCTCATTAATTGATTTCATTATAGCTTCATCAGAAGTATC
>OCTW011617289.1_pt1 | contig 61653 bp, 54 predicted proteins | sample 1539671 | NCBI WGS metagenome assembly OCTW01 (sample SAMN02144230, study PRJEB22623) | gut metagenome | biome: sheep rumen | host: Ovis aries | place: New Zealand | reverse complement strand
TACTTCAGACATTCTGCATAACCATGCTTCTTTCTCTTTTGCATAATAAACCCCGAAAGTTTTTTGTCTAACTTTCGGGGTTCACTTCAACTTTCCGCACCCTTTTTTTCGTAAAAGCTATCACTTTACTGTGAGAAAGCATAGCTTTTACAATGTCATTCGATAGCTTTTACACCGCGAAAGCATAGCTTTTACAGGGTAAAAACTATCGTTTTTTTATGCTTTTTTACAACCTGCTACTGATTATCAATAAGTTACAACTCTCCGTAGATTTCGCTGTACGCGACCAGCGGGAAATAATTTTGAAATATCGCAAGGAAAACGGGGGTAAGGAGAGGCCTCCGATAGGACATTTTGGTGATTTGGTATTGAAGAACGAATCTTAGTACACACGAATATGCCTAAATACAACACATAGATATTAGCAGATAAAATTTCTGAAAAAATCATGGAATTTAATAAAATCAGAAAACCAAAGCGGGAAGAAGAATGATTAATATCAATAAGTGTACCCTTATTTGTTAAAAAAACATAAACGCGTTATATTAATATAGTAAACAAGCGTTCTATGTGCAAAAAAATTAGTACCTTTGCACACCGATTATTTTTTGGGTACACTTAGAGCCCAGTTTGGAGGCAGTGTTAATAGTCGAGCGTTTGGCCGCGCCGATGGTTAGTGAATCTGCGTTCAGCAAAAATGTTTTTTAGTAGTAATAAAATTTTCTAAAAGTCAAGAATGGACACTTTAAGTTACAAGACAATCTCCGTAAACAAGGAGACTGCAAAGAAGGAGTGGGTCGTAATCGACGCAACAGATCAGGTTGTAGGCCGCCTCGCTTCAAAAGTGGCAAAGTTACTTCGTGGTAAGTACAAGCCAAGTTTCACCCCACATGTAGACTGTGGTGACAACGTTATCATCATCAATGCCGCTAAGGTTGTATTCACCGGCAAGAAAGAGACCGACAAGGTTTACACCCGTTACACTGGTTACCCAGGTGGTCAGCGTTTCAACACACCAGCAGAGCTTCGCAAGAAGAAGGACGGTGTAGAGCGTTTGCTGCGCCACGCTGTTAAGGGAATGTTGCCAAAGGGTATTTTGGGACGTTCTCTTCAGAACAACCTCTATATCTATGAGGGTACAGAGCACAAGCACGAGGCACAGAAGCCAAAGGCAATAGACATTAACCAGTATAAATAATAAAAGGTATACATAAAAATGGAAGTAATTAACGCAATCGGTCGCCGTAAGAGCTCTGTAGCTCGTGTATACCTCACAGAGGGTACCGGCAAGATAACAATCAACAAGGTAGATCTCACACAGTATTTCCCATCAGCTATACTGCAGTACGTAGTAAAGCAGCCATTGGAGCTTCTTGAGGCAGGTGAGAAGTACGACATCAAGGCTAACCTCAATGGTGGTGGCTTCACAGGTCAGAGCCAGGCTCTGCGTCTTGCCATAGCACGCGCTCTGGTTAAGATTAACGCCGAGGACAAGAAGACTCTGAAGGACCAGGGCTTCCTGACACGTGACGCACGTGAGGTAGAGCGTAAAAAGCCAGGACGTCCAAAGGCACGTCGCCGCTTCCAGTTCTCTAAGCGTTAATACAGAGAACTATCGTTTAGCATCTAAACTCATGAGACTCGCCGCCTGACGCGGAGGCTACCCATGGGTTGTGATTCTAACAAAATCATAAACAGAAAGTAAACAACTAAAAAAAGAAAAAGACAATGTCAAGAACAAATTTTGATCAGTTACTTCAGGCAGGCTGTCACTTCGGACACCTCAAGCGTAAGTGGAACCCAGCAATGGCTCCTTATATCTTCATGGAGCGCAACGGTATTCACATCATCGATCTGAACAAGACCGTAGCAAAGGTTGACGAGGCTGCTGAAGCACTCAAGAACATAGCAAAGCAGGGCAAGAAGATTCTGTTCGTCGCTACTAAAAAACAGGCTAAGGACGTGGTTGCCGAGAAGGCACAGAGCGTTAACATGCCTTACATCAACGAGCGCTGGGCTGGTGGTATGCTCACCAACTTCCAGACTATCCGTAAGGCTATCAAGAAAATGGCGAACATCGACAAGCTCATGGCTGACGGTACATACAGCAACCTCTCTAAGCGCGAGTTGCTCCAGATTTCACGCCAGCGTGCTAAACTTGAGAAGAACCTCGGTTCTATATCTGACCTGACACGTCTTCCTTCTGCCCTCTTCGTCATCGACGTAGAGAAGGAGCACATCGCTATCAGCGAGGCACACCGTCTGGGTATTCCAGTATTTGCTATCGTTGATACCAACGCTAACCCTAACAGCGTTGACTTCGCTATCCCAGCAAACGATGATGCTAAGGACTCTGTAGAGGTTATCCTCAACGCTTGCTGCGAGGCTATCAACGAGGGCCTGCAGGAGCGCAAGGTAGAGAAGGCTGACGAGAAGGCTGCCGCACAGCAGGACGACCAGCCTAAGGCTAAGGCAGAGAAGGCTGAAGAGGCTGAGTAATAAATAACTTAAGTTATGAGTTATGGATATATGAGTTGTTGATATTCATAATTCATAATTCATAACTCATAACTCACAACTTAAAAAAGACTTTTATACAATGGCTATAACAATGGAAAGCATCAAGACTCTGCGTGCCATGACAGGCGCAGGTCTTGCTGACGTAAAGAAGGCACTGACAGAGGCTGACGGCGATATGGACCGTGCAAAAGAAATTCTCCGCGAGCGTGGACAGGCTATCGCTGCAAAGCGTAGCGACCGTGAGACTTCTAACGGTTGTGTACTCGTAAAGAGCGAGAACGGTTTCTCTGCTATGATAGCACTGAAGTGTGAGACTGACTTCGTTGCCAACAATGCTGACTACGTTAAGTTGACACAGGATATCCTTGACGCTGCCGTAGCAGCTAAGGCTAAGACTCTTGACGAGGTTAACGCACTGACACTTGCTGACGGTCAGACTGTAGCTGCTGCCGTAACAGAGCGTTCTGGTGTTACAGGTGAGAAGATGGAGCTTGACGGCTACCTCTACCTTGAGGGCGACAACGTCTCTATCTATAACCACATGGGTAAGAACACTCTCTGCACAATGGTACAGACCAACAAGCCAGCTGAGGAGCAGGCACACGCTGTTGCTATGCAGGTAGCAGCCATGAAGCCGGTAGCTCTGAGCGAGAAGGACGTTGATCCAGCTATCATCGAGGAGGAGAAGAAGGTTGCTGCTGAGAAGACAAAGCAGGAGCAGCTGCAGAAGGCTATTGACAACAAGCTGAAGAAGGCTGGCATCAACCCAGCACACGTTGACTCTGAGGATCACATGGAGTCTAACATGGCTAAGGGTTGGATTACCGCTGAGGACGTTGCTAAGGCTAAGGAGATTATCGCAAACACAACAGTTGAGATTCCTGAGCAGATGCTCGCTGGTATCGTTAACGGTCGTGTGAACAAGTTCTACAAGGAGTCTTGTCTGCTCAACCAGGAGTTCATCCAGGACAGCAAGATGGCAGTGAAGGATTATCTGAAGGCTGCTGACAAGGACCTCACTGTAGTTGCGTTCAAGCGCTTCTCTCTGCAGGCTGACTAATACTCGAAAGTATTAAGTACAACATACTCAAAGGCATCAATGCAACACTGCATTGATGCCTTTTATTGTCTATGTCTATCTTTCACTTTTGCAAGCAGAGAGACTGAAAACGTAACATTATGGTTTGTTCGTTTGGCTGAACAAAGAAAAAATAGTAATTTTGCAGAAACAAAAAATTACGTCATGAAGATATTCGCCGTGGGCATGAACTATGCCCAGCATAACAAGGAGATAATCACAGAATTACAGCAGCAAGGCGTCGGGAAATCAGCTGACGACAAGCAGCGTGACCCAGTAATATTCACTAAGGCAGACTCTTCACTGCTGAAAGACAACAAGCCTTTCTTTATACCCGACCATCTGGGACGTATAGACTATGAGACAGAGGTGGTGGTGCGTATATGCCGACTGGGCAAATGTATCAGCGAACAATTTGCCCACCGTTACTATGACGCTGTAACGTTAGGCATTGACTTCACCGCCCGCGACCTCCAGAAAAAGCTGCGTGAGGAGGGACAGCCATGGGAGATTGCCAAAGGATTTGACGGTGCTGCTGTGACAGGCAACTGGATAGAGAAAGAGAAGTTACCAGGCATACAGGCGTTGCACTTCTCTCTTAACATCAATGGAGAAGAACGCCAAGCAGGCTGCACCGCAGATATGCTGTGCACCGTTGACAGACTCATTGCCTACATATCACAATTCTTCACACTTAAAACCGGCGACTTACTATACACAGGAACGCCAGTCGGCGTTGGCCCCGTACATATCGACGACCATCTGGAAGGTTATCTGGAAGGACGCAAAGTACTTGACTTCTGGTGTAAATAAAACAAAAGCGGTGAGAAATCAATTCTCACCGCTTTTATTATTGTATGTATTGAAATGTTACTTGCTTGCCTCAGCGCCCATATCAAAGGCCTTGAGGTTAGCCTCTACCACCTTCTCGCCTTTGCGCTCAAAGATTTTTGCCACAGCAGAACGCAGGGCATCAGCAGAGAGTATCTCAATATATTTAGCCGCCATACCCAGCAACACCACATTGGCGCTGCGAGCAGAGCCGGCCTCATGTGCCACAGCCTCGATGTCAAGCTGTACCACGTGTGGCAAAGCTGACAACTCAGCAAACATAGCCTCCTCATCAGGATAGTTAGGGATATTGACAAAAGGCTTGTTGCTTGTCACCACAACACCATCCTTTGAGAGATAAGGCAGATAGCGCAATGCCTCCATCGGCTCCATTGAGATGATGAGGTCTGCCCCACCCTTCTGTATGAGGTCACTGTATATAACGTCTGTAGAAAGACGCAGGTTAGACTGCACATCACCACCGCGCTGACTCATACCGTGTACCTCAGCCTGTTTCAGGTTAATACCCGTCTCGGTGGCTGCCTCGCCTATTATCGTAGCGATTGAGAGGATACCTTGTCCGCCCACACCGCAAAGTATTATATCTTTTTTCATCGTTTAGTCGTTTTGGGGATTAGCCTTCTGCGCTGCCTTTGCCTTTTCTCTTGCATGACGGGCAGCCGTCTGTATGCACTCACGACGTGGTATGATAACCGATACACCGTTGTATTCTATCTCCTCACGTATGGTCTTTGTTATCTCCTCCATGTTCTTCGGCAGTGGAACAACCACACGAACATGCTCTGGCTCTACACCAAGACCAATACAGATAGCCTCAAACTTGTTTGTTCCGGCTGAGTCCTGACCACCTGTCATACCTGTTGTAAGGTTGTCAGATATCACAACCACGATGTTTGACTTGTCATTGACAGCATCCAACAGACCTGTCATACCTGAGTGTGTGAATGTAGAGTCACCAATGACAGCAATAGCAGGGAACAATCCGGCGTCAGCCGCACCCTTTGCCATAGTAATTGATGCTCCCATGTCAACGCAGCTTGACAAAGCCTTGAATGGAGGCAGCGCACCAAGTGTGTAGCAACCGATATCACCAAAGATACGGTGATCTGGGTATTCCTCTGCCACCTTATTAAGTGCAGCATACACATCACGGTGTCCGCATCCCTGACACAACTGTGGTGGACGACCTGCCAGGTTCTTTGCCTGTGGCATCAGCTCAGGAGCCTCAACACCGAGGGCAGCAGCCACACAGTCAGGAGTCAACTCGCCAGTGCGTGGCAATGCACCTGTCAAACGGCCTGTAACAATATATCCTGTACCGAGCAGAGCCTTCACATCCTGCTCCACAACTGGCTGTCCGTCTTCCACTACGAGCAGTTTGCCGCTCTCACGCGCCAACATCTGTATGCGCTGCTCAGGAAGAGGATACTGTGACACCTTCTCCAGATTATACAGTCTGCGCTTCTCCTCCGGCAACTGTGCCAAAGCCTCCTTAACATAGTTATAGCCTATGCCACATGCCACGATGCCTGTCTTCTCTGCCTTCTCTGCATAGTCAGTGTACTCAGAGGCATTAAACTGTGACTTGTTAGAAGCCATGAGCATCTGCTCCTGCTTCTCTATCAGCACGTCGTACTTCTTACGAGCTATGCCAGGCAAGAGCACCCACTGATCTGTAGAAGGGCGCATCTCGTTCTGCTTACGAGGCTCACGCACCTCAACGCTGGCGCGAGAGTGTGCCAGTCGTGTAACAACACGCAGCAACACCGGCTCCTTGATAGCCTCAGAGAAGTCAAAGGCCACCGCCATCATGTCGTATGCCTCCTGCTGAGTAGAAGGTTCAAACACTGGTATCATAGCGAACTTGCCATAGAAGCGTGAGTCCTGCTCATTCTGTGATGAGTGCATAGAAGGGTCATCGGCAGCCAATACTACCAAGCCGCCCTCTACACCTGTTATGGCACTGTTGATAAAAGCATCGGCACACACATTCATGCCTACGTGCTTCATACATACCAACGCACGCTTGCCGGCGTATGACATACCCAAAGCCGCCTCCATGGCAGTCTTTTCATTGGTACACCAACGTGAGCGTATCTTATGCTCCTTAGCATACGGGTTGGTTTGAATAAACTCTGTAATCTCAGTTGATGGAGTACCAGGATAGGCATACACACCACTCAAACCAGCGTGAATAGCTCCCAGCGCTATCGCCTCATCACCAAGAAGAAGTCTTTTTTCCATTTTATCTATTTCCTTTGTTTTTGTATTTTTCATTACACAATCCTTGCAAAGTTACTAAATTTTATTCAGTCAGCAAAATTTTGAATTTACTTTTTATTTGGGTATGTGAAAAATTCTTTGTACCTTTGCCAGCTGAATTAATTACCATAAACAACAATAATGAGACAACATAAACTCAATGTAGTACTCTGTGGCACTGGCACCGTAGGCGGTACGCTGCTCTGCCAGATGGCGCAACAGAAGAAGATGCTCTTTGAAGAGCGCGGACTCGACCTCAGAGTTGTCGGCATCGTTGACATCTTCAATATTATGATTAACCCCGACGGCATCAATCTTGACGGTTTCTCGATGGAACAGTTCCGTGAGGATTTCAAGCAATGTCCGAAGTCAAGTATAGAGACTATACACACAGAGGTGCTGAAACTCAACCTTAGCGACATGGTATTTGTTGACTGCACCGCAAGCTATGAGATAGCCGACCTCTACCAGGATTTCCTTGAGAAGGGCATCTCCATCGTATGCGCCAACAAGGTGGCAGCATCAGGCGACCTGCAGAAATACCTGAAGCTCAAGAAAACCGCTTTGGAGCATGACGCAAAGTACAACTTTGAGACAAACGTAGGCGCCGGCCTTCCTATCATGCACACCATAGACGACCTGGTGAAGTCTGGCGACAAGATAACGAAGATAGAGGCTGTACTCTCTGGTACGCTTAACTTTATATTCAACACCATCAGCGACGATGTGCCTTTCTCTGAGGCTGTAAGACTGGCCAAGGAAAACAGATTCTCCGAGCCAGACCCACGCATTGACCTTGCAGGTATTGACGTGATACGTAAGTTGGTGATACTGGCGCGCGAGTCTGGCTATCTGCTCAGTCAGGAGGATGTAGAGAAGCACTTGTTCGTTCCACAAGAGTATTTCGACGGTTCACTTGAGGATTTCTGGACAAACCTGCCTAAGCTTGATGCCCACTTCGACGCTATGAACAAAGAGGTGGTTGCCGCCAATGAGCATCTGCGCTTCGTAGCTACCCTTGACGGTGGCAAGGCAAGCGTAGCATTGCGTCGTTTCAAGCAGGGACATCCGTTCTATGACCTTGAGGGTTCTAACAGCATAGTAATGCTGCACACTGAGCGTTACAACCCTCACCCAATGATAATCCAAGGTTACGGAGCCGGAGCAGGAGTAACCGCCGCAGGCGTATTCGCCGACATCCTCGACATAGTAAACGTATAGGTATCAACATCCTATTACTTTTCAAGTGTATTTGAAAAACAACAATGTTGAGTTTTTCAAATACACTTGAAATTATTTATAAACTATACGATTACACTCACTTAATCATCTATAAACCTAGGAAGAATTCTGATTCTCATCTTGTCAGTAAGCATATATTCCTCACTCAAATCCTTACTGCATAAAGATATTCTCAGTTTAATATTGCCCACAGTGTCATACGGTTCAAACATTGTGCGTACAATCAAGAAACTATTACCTGCCGTCGGCAGGGTTTTCGTAACCTTCAACTTACCGACAGAGTAACTGGCAACATAAGATACCTTATCTACAGGAACAGGTGACTCTATACCTATTGTATCAACCAAGTAGAACCGCATATCTTCAAGTTTTTCGGCCAGATCGTCCAGACTTACCCCTATTGACCTCGTTGACATTCTCTTGTTCTGCACAAAATAATCCTTAACGCTCGCGGCATGTTTCCTCTGAAACTCAGTGGAATAGAATCTTACGATTTCCATTGTCCTTGTGTTTCTTGCCTTAATCACTTGCTCCTTTCCCTTTTCCCAGGCAATAACAGACTTGTCGGAGAACGTATCACCTCTCCTGCATACTTTACCGTCTATTTTCACCTCTGGCATGGTCATACGAATAATCTCAAAATTATCGGCATACAATAAAGAGACAGAGCACAATGCAACTGCCATTTGTAATATTCTTTTCTTCATAACTGTTAGTTTTTATATTTGACAATCATTTTCTGTATTGTAAAGTACAATGAAGGAACAATCACACTCAGATATACATTCCAGCACAAACTCATCACAACTACCACTATTGTTAACAACATGGTGTATTCAAACAACGAGCAGATGAAAACCAACGACCTCGGCCTGTTCTTGCTCAAAGGTATCATACTCCATCCCTTGAACTGCGCCATAGATATAAGGAAATATATTACCGCCATAAGTAATGACACCCATAACGACACTATGTGCTTACCTGACATCAGCGCAAGAAACGCATTGTAGGTTATTACAGCCCCCGCCTTCTCACCACAGTATGTTACGTGTACGTCATTAGTCAAATCACCTATCACGACATATTTCCCTTTGGTTTTAACAGCTATATTCTCAGGGGAATCTTCCAACATATCCACTCCAAGAAGCTCCGTCTGACTCACAGACGCTTCCTCCTTTGGGAAATCTATGAACAAACTGTTATAACACAATCTTCCGTCACTTGAGTACCAAAATGCATGCTTCTTGATATCCTTACCCGTTATCTCACGGTATGCGTATAACGCCATTGACGCTTGGTCAGCATAGAGATATTTGTATCTGACGAAGTTTGTGGATATCAAAGTTGTCGGATAATCATTATATGCCATTTTTCCAGCTATCCGTGCCTCTTGTTTCTCCATATCCGTATGCGATGCCACAACTATGTCTCTCATCTGGGCTATCTGGGCAAAAAGCAGAGAATCCACCTCTGGGACTTTGTATTGAGTTTCAAACCTGATATCAAGAAAAATATAAGCATAGGTATTTGTTTTTTGGAGTATTTGCAGAAACTCCAAAAGCTTACTTCTATCTGTTATATCTATCTTGCCTTTTGGTATGGAGTTTTCATCTATCGTTTTAGGATCTCCCTCGTAGGCGGTAATCAAAGTCTTGTCGTATGCTACGTTTACAAACACCGCCTTGTCATCTGTCGCAGACTTATTGTTAAGCACCCTATGCTTCACGAAATCTATCAAACCGAAGCGCGGCAAGTCTTCTCCAGGGAATAACGTCTGGTTATTAAGCATATATGATAACAGGGATATCACTATTACGCTGAATAAAGACATCACTATAGCTTTCTTGTTACCGCGTAACCAATATGCTATCACATTCAAAAATAGATTTTTCATACTTTTCTTTTTTATATATTGTTCACACTGTTTCGTTTAACTGGTAATCAGCGTATAGCATCAAGCAATACAAATGCTGCCCAGTATTTGTAATTATCATACGGATGCGTCACCTCACCATCTTCATCTATCTCACTATACTCCCTGACGTGTCGTTGTGCAGCCTTCATTGACTCATGCTTACCATTACCAGCCATCAACTGCCTGTAAAACTCTTTCATAAAGAGACTCGTAGCCTCATCGTCAACGCTCCAGAGGCTCATCATCAATGAGTTGGCTCCTGCTTTCTTGAAACCTCGCTGTAATCCGAATACTCCGTCACCTGTCACCTCTCCCAATCCTGTCTGGCAAGCAGACAGAACTACGAGGTCAAGTCCTCTTAAATCAAGCTGTGCTATCTCTTTCGCCGTGAGTATGCCGTCATTCACATCCTCGGGCAGTTTCATTCCTCGCAAGGCATTGTTGGCTCCTGCGAGGACTAATCCAGAGCGTGTCATTGCCTTATCCTCTTTATATCTCTGCGGCATATTTGAAATGAACATAAAGTCTCTGTCCGCAGTCGCCACTTCCTTTTCTGGCCAGTAAAAGGCATGGGTGGCAATATGCAACAGATTATTTCTCTTGCCTGCCATATCCTTGAACGCGCCCTCTGTTGCCTGCATATCAGTACGCAACGTAGATGCTATATGCCGCCCCTTGAGCGCATCATCCACATACTCGGCCTCCTCCTTGGTAGCAGGAAGGTATTCCACCCCTCCCCTTACGCTGAGTGAATCCGACAAATTATACAGACCATAGAACACGCTGCGCTGCCGACCATACCTCAGCGTGTCTGCTGTCAGCACGTCAGTACCCGTGTCATACACTATACCGCCATACACCGTAGCCTTGCGCACGACATCCTTATCTCTGATGACCGCCAGCTCACGAGTGGATGACAGGCGATATATGTTCCATTTGTCAGACATGAGACAGTCCTCACTCCAGTGTGGTATATTCTCTATGGCTATATTATATAATTCGCCCGAAGGACTGAAGTACACGTTCTTAGCCTTGTTCAGGTACTGTTCCAAAGGCTTCCACACCAGCGTGGCGGTATGTCCACCCATATAGATATCCCTACGCAACGTACCTATCTGCATTTCCTCTAACAGCGGACTAGTCTTACTTATCTGTTTCTCCTCAAATAGCGGAACCATCTTAGGATACTCCATATCATTCCTGAGAACCAAAGCCATATACATAGTACTGTCTTTGCTTAAAGGGAAAGAACAGAACTCAACGGCGAGGTCACCATCCTTAAGTTTCCCCCTGACATCTTTATAATCTATGCGCAGGTTCTTTGTGTAGTCACCATACACCTTAGACCGTTTCAGTAATTGTTTCTCAAGTATATCTACTATTTTCTCTATAGAGTCAGTACTGAGGTAACGCTCATTTTTAGGTTTCTCATACAATCGTTGCAGCATCAGCTTATTAATTTGCATCTCCTCATATAATGAGTCCACCACTGCATCACCGCTTTCTTGCAGCAGTTTCCTCATCTCAATCTCACTGTTAAGCAGCAAGCCTTTACTCAGCAAAGCACCGTTGTAGGCAGTCATACAAAGGGTATCGGTTGGAAAACTAAATGCATATTTATTCAACTTCTCCGTGTACCATTTATTATACTTGTTCCAGAAAAGTTCGCGTTCAAAAATGGTCAAGCTCTTAAAATTTTCGAGCAAGATATCATCAAGCAGATTCGTCATTGAATCAGAGTAATGAGTCAAGTCATCTTTTCTCACCATATGGAACAAACAATCCGCAACAAAATCTAAAGTTTCTATATAGATATCAGATTTCTTGTTAGTGACATTTTCTAAAATATCAAGCGACTGCTTTGCAATTCTAAGTGCTTCTGAGTAATCACTTTTTTCAAGAAGGCATCCTGAAAGTGTACTTATAGTTATTGCATAATCTACACTATGTTTCTCTGCTACACTGTTCAAAATATCTATAGACCTTTCACATATTATCTGTGCATCATCATAATTGCCAAGCATACCCTTGTATACTGCAAGATTATTTAATTCTCTGGCATATAGTAATCTATTCTGCTTTTTCTTACGTATATCAATAGTTTGATTACTTAAGTTTACAGCTTCAGAATAATTGCCAAGAGAAAAATGATATATTGCTAGATTGGCCAAAGAGTTTGCGTAGCTTTCACTTTCATCACCATACAACCCTTTTCGGATGGTTCTTATCTCTTCACCTAAACATATAGCAGCAGAATCATTGCCTATATTATGCATGTAAAATGCGCGGTTTTCTAATAGTTGTGAGTATTCATAGCTATTCCTATTTGTATATTTTTCTATCAAAGTTCCCTGCTTCTCATATAAGAATAAAGAATCTATTCCTGAATAACATATGTATTCACGCATTCTCCCATTTTGTATATTTCTTAGCATCTCATCCGCTTGTTCATAATAATCAAACGCCTCAGAGTATTTGCCCATAGTAGAGTTAAAAGTTGCCAATTCATTCAATATTATGAAATGGTAAATTGTGTTTAGTGCTGGCGAACTTTCACAATATTTAAGTGTCTGTTCCTTTAATTTCAGACCTTCTGAATACATTCCCATGGCATATAAACGTCCTGCTAAGTCAGACATCAAGATAATGTTGTAAACTGAATATTTACCATAGAATTCCTCTGATAACTTTAGAGCAAATTCACCGTATTCAATCGACTTGTTGATCTCACCTATATGGTAATGGTATGAAGAAAGTTTGTCCAAAACACTGATAATATCAAATTTATTAGTCTGCTTTATTTTTGACAACAAGTGTAGTTTCAGTTCTGCGTAGTATATAGCTTCTCTGTATTTACCTTTTAGAGGATAATCGCCAATTATTTCTTCTATAAGGGCATAACCATCCAAGGTAGCTCTTCTGATGCTATCTGCAGTTTCTTGATTGCCTTTAGCTTCACAGCTATCAGCCTGAGCTAAAAAGGAATAAATAAGTCTACTAGTAATGCGCATTCCATATTCTAAATCATTGTCATCATTCTCGTCTGCTACATTACTCCATACTCCAAGGGATTCCAAGAAAAAATATGTTGCTGTAGCACTATACCCCAAAGCTAACTTGCATACGCCCAATTCGTCTAACAAAACGGCTTCTGTCTTTGTAGAACGCACCTCCGGAAAAGTCAAACATTCCTCATATATCCTTGCAGCTTCATCATATTTACCAGACTGAAGTAAATTCATCCCTATATTAAACAAAGAATCCAACTTGTCTGTTTGAGCATAAGAGAATTTTGCTTCTAACACACAAAGACTTAAAAGTAATACTAATCGTAGTTTTTTCATGGTTATTTGTTTAGGAATTATAGGATAACGTTTACGTATGCTAATATGAATTTGGTCATGGGATTGCCTTTACAGCAGCCCCATGACCTATAGTTTTTCAGATTATATATCCCACGCACTGGTATCAGTGCTATTGAAAGCCTCACTTTCGATAATTTTCTTCAGTTCAGACTCTTTCATTGCAACAGGTTCTCCCTTTGTAAAATCTATGCCTTTTACATTAGAGAGATCCATCTTTGCATCAACAGGTTTGCCCTCATCTGTAAATGTCTTACTATATTGCTCAAGCAGTTTCTCCTGCTCCTTCAACGATTGCTTATGCTTCTTTGCCAAGGCACGATCTTCTTCTGAAGCAGAGTATCCAACCATACCACCAGCTACCCCTCCAACAGCACCTTGTGTTATTGTTTCTGTAGTGTTCTTTTTATTTACAACGGCATCAAGCACACCTACACCTGCTCCCAATAGACCTCCAAGTCCCGTCTTTCCTACGACCTTGGCAATAGCCTTTCTTATGGCTGCCTGCTGTGCCTTCACACTCTTCTTACTTCTGTAATTTCCGAACTGATCCACTAGATATACACGCTGTTTCTGCGTGCCGTCATCATTAAGCAGAGGTTTGCCATTCTCGTCAACCTCATTAATTAACTGTGATGTGTAAACGGGTACCGTCTTCCAGTCAATCTTTTTCTGAGTGTCATTTGTTGATGTTTGCGCCATAACACATGTGGAAACAAATGAGAGAGCTACCATCATGTAGATTTTTTTCATAACATTTTTCATATTCATCTCGTTTATCAGGTTAATAACTTATTTCTCTATAAACATTCGCATTCGGAACTGCCGCTTATTGTAGGTTCCTTTTGACTGCTGTATCACGTTCTCCATATCAAGATATTTTATCTTCACTTTCTCCGAATATCCTATGGGATGAAAAAAAAGTCCTGTAGGCAGTTTTTTTCTGTTCAAGTGTAAATCTATCTCACCATTAAAATCACTCTCTCCAATGTTTTTGCATCCCTTAATGCTCATGAGGTTGTTGAATTTTTTCTCAGAGGCATAGTCATTGGGGTTGGGCGTTGTCCCACTATCACTGTAGTAAGCCCATATCTCCACATTAGGCATTGCTCCACCTTCATAGAATCCTGAGTAGCTGTTCTCCCACCTCATTATGGTGAACCTCATGTCTAGTGGAATGAAGTCGATAAGTTCATCAAGGCGCTTTATACGGTCATCATAGAAATCAATGGAGTTATACACATACAGCAGTTTAATGTACTCCTGTGCCAGCGCAGCACACTCAGCCACTTCTGCCTGCGTAGAATTGTTGGCCTCTTTCATACGTTTCATACGAGAGAGTGCTACACCAGCTAACCTATCATACTTCTGACATGTATCGCAATAAGCTATCTGAGTCTGCAAACTACTTTTCAGTTCAGCAGTAGCATCTTCAGCTGATATAGCATTCACAAAAGCCTCACGCGCAGCCTTGTATTCTCTGTTTTCATACAGTTTACTACCTTCTTCTAAGAATCCAGCACATTTACTCACATGAACCTTCTCCGTTTTATTCAGCAAGAGTATACCATAAGCCCATCTTTCTTGATTTTTCATTTCACTTAAATCTATATGTATAGCATTGGTTCCTGTAGCTGAAATACATATAAACTGTAGTTTCTTTAGAAATTCTTTTTTTTCTTCCCATTCATTTTCTAAAGCATCTATGGCATCATAATCTTTTTTATTGTTTAATTCATCACATTTACTTAACAAATTTTGATGAGTCAACATTGTATCACGTCGCGCATTTTCCAATATACTATATGGAAAACGTAATTCTTTAATGGTTACTCCATCACGACTTGAAGTCGTAATTTTGCCACCACGATTTAGTATTTCTTTACAGCCAATTTCTAAATCACTAATGGAAGATATAAAATCTATGCCTACAATGCCTTTATCTAACACTCTGTCCTTTTGGCGATTTTCTTTGATAGGACGCTCTGCATAGTCCACATTATAAGCTATCCAACCATTCTTCGGAGCCGTATCCGTAATAAAGTCAGACGAAACATCTCCTCGCCTTCTCACTTCTATCTTCAAATTACGATTATCAACAGGAGATATCACACGGTATTCATACATACCGTCCTTGCGTTTTTTCTTACCAGCATCTCTACCACTATGAGTTAACACCAAGTCACTCATCTTTGAAATCAGAATAAAGCCACCAGCATAATCAAGGTTGTCAATATCCACATCACCATCAGGATAACGGCTACACGTGATAAACTGTGCCTGAGCTGACATCTCCAGCATCTGGCTCAGCAGAAATATCAAAACAAATATCTTCTTCATAAGTCAAATCCCGCTAATGTTGTTATTTCATCATCTATCTCAACTTCTACATTATTTCCATGAGCATCCTTCGTCGTCAATGGTTGCCATGTGCGTACATGAATAATAGGTTTCTCATGGTCTTTGAAATCCCATATCAAGAATAACACACCTTCATCATTATAACGACTGGAATTCCAGCGCTGTTTCACTCTTACAGCAATCTTTGACGGATCTTTCTTTGAACGTAACGGCATTATACCCTGCGTTGGATTACCATCATTATCCATGGGGTCAAAATCAACATGAATCCAAGAGTTGCGCTCAAAAGCTCTCTTTAAGTTAGCAATATACTGCTGCTTACTCTGCCTGTTGAGTTTTACCTTTGGGGTCATCATCCTACTGTCACCACCTGACATACTCTGTATCACGCTGCCCGTAATAATCAAGGCATCATCACTAAAAAATTTTTCTATCGTGGCTATATCTTTCTTATTATAGGCCGTTCTAAATTTTTCCAAATTGTCATATATTATCATCTGTTCTGTAACATCCTGCACTTGCTTAAAATCATTACGATCTAATTCTTCGAACCGTGATGCAAAGTGATACTTCAATTGATAACGAAAGTCCACTATCATTCCTTTCTTATCAAACTCCACTGTAGCAAGTCTTAATATATCACTGTTATCTTCGTCAGACTTCAGTTCCTTTTCCAGCGGTATATTTCTTACAATTACCCTATCCTGTAGAACCCAACAACCTAATTTAGGGATTAGGTTAGCCTTAGATAAAGAGAAATGCTCTTCAGTCCATAGTCTGCCAAGCGATCTTTTTGCATCCTCGCTCATATTTATGTTCTTACAACTTACATATCCTGCTCCCGCATTCCTTGCTTTGTCTATTTCATCAAGTAAGTTCGCAAGATTTCTCTCCATTGTATTGAAATATGATGGTCTATCATTACTATTCGCATCATATAATTCTACAGTCACCGCACTGCATATCGCCGTCTGTATGAAAATGAAACATAACAGAACAAAACACCTCTGTATATTAAACTTTATCATAGTAACTAAGTATTATATTTCTGTTCGTTTTATTTATTACTTAAACCCGATGGCACCACAACCTGAATAATTTAATACACGATCTGGCCTATCTGTCAAGATATTGTATCTTTCCTCTCCCTGTGACAGAATTGCCTGTATTTTTCCAGCCGTATTGTATATCACAAGGTAATAATCATCAGGATTATCAAGTTTAGAATATCGGGCATATTTCTCTATTTTTCCCTCATTTTTCAATTGCACCAACTTCTCAGCCATAGGCTTATACTCTTTATACGTTGAGAGTATTTTCAACACTTCAGGATTTACGGTATCTTGCCTTTGCCGCCTTGTCACACGACTCTCAACGCCTGAGGCATACTCTTCCAAACCTACCTTTCTAACTTCTGAGGCACTTCTTGGCAGTATGTCACTTTTCTTCACATACACGAACACACGAGTGAGGGTTCCAGACCTATGCGTTATTGTCATGAACAGACTGCGCTTACTGTTATCTACATAAGGATAGGCTGAACCTCGCCCTGTTTTCTTACCCACCCATTCGTTTATATTCTCCTCCAATATCTCCTGCGCAACAGTCTTCGCTTCTTGTTCTGACACAGAATAGTGTTCCGCATACAGATACTCACTATTGCCTATGATGGAATTAATTTTCTCTGCTTGCTCATAGCCATCAGCTTTTGCCGTTTGTACCACGAAAGATATCATGATACATAATATCATCATCACATTAAATAATTTCTTCATTTCTTTTCTTTTTTATATAGGTAAAAAAATTTCTCACTTACATTGTGAAGTGGAATATACGTATATGCCGTAGCCGTTATCGGACATTCATCTGTTTGATATATGCTCAACGGTACCTCTGCCACTAACAGATGACAAAATCCTAATTTCTCATTATAGGAAAACACACTACAACTAACATTCTCATCCGTCACATCTCTTACGCCAAAATACATCTTGCATCCAATGTCTCTACAGTAAAGTATATACTGCTGTAAGGAAACCTTCATCGTATCCTCCTTATGCGCATACTTGTCAATACTTAGCACCAAGGGGATTTTCCTTGGGCAAACACCCATCACCATCATATTGGCTATGCTATTTATGGGATAGGTAACGTCATACAATAAACGCTGTGAGCCATTTTCATCTATAACGAATACATCTGCACGGATAACATCACTAATAATACTACCTCCATCAATCCTGACTATTGTATCAGACATAATACTGTCTGCTAGTTTTGGAAGGATAATCTCATCAGCAATCATAGGTATGGTGCGACTGATGTCTCTAATAGCAATATCCTCAAGTTCTGCAATATCAGCTCCAAATATAAGTTGATTATCTGCGGGGAATACAATTGAAATATCACCTTCTGATACTTGCCATGTAAAACGAAACATACGTCTGGTTATTTCATCAATGGTAAAAGGGGTATCAGTCCTTACGCCATGCAACATATTCAGAGTACCCTTTGTCAACCTTACATTATCGAGTTTCATGCGCTCGCTAACAGAATGGATTGGATCACCAAGGTCAATATCAAGGAGGTAACGCTCTACAAAGTCTAAGATATACTCCTCATTGCCTTTCACAGTAGACAAGGAATCATCCCACATACGGTAACCAATATGCTTCACCTCACCAAATTTATCTGTCTTCACTCTTATTGCCTTACCTCTATATGAGGCAATGCTGTCAATCTGCACATCAGACTCCAGAGTGTCAGGCAGACTTAATCCCAATCTCGCCGCCATACGTGACAATCTTTGTGTGCGATAAGGTGTAGCAAGACATACATGGATGCTTGCCAACACACTCATTACAACTATCGTTACTCTATCAGTCATGGTCTTAAAGTCACTGTTTCACCATTATGTTTCCAATAGCCAAAGCCACCAGATATCACACCATTACGGAAATCACCTTCATAAGTGTCACCAGGCTGAGCTACATAATCATAAGAACTTACTATCCGTTTTGCACAACTATATGTTATTGTGCCGTGACCATTAGGTTTACCATCCTTTGACAGTTCACCCTTATACGTTCCATAACTTAACCTTACTGTACCATATTTTGGAATCCGTGGTGGATTAACAGAGGGGGCTTGTGGGAGCACCGTATCTACTTTTACGAGCTTAGTGGTATCAGTTACTGGCTCTTTTGATTTTGTTTCTGCTTCCCTTACGGTTATATTACATACAGCCACAAGCTTTGGCCATTCCTTACAAACCACTTGAGCCTTCGTATTGCCCGGCCGCATAGCAGTCAGCATACCCGTAGAGTTGTCAGCCTCAACAATCTTAGTCTTCTCCTTGCCGTCCTTGTAGGCCTGATCTTTCTGTGCCTTGTATATAAAAGTAACCTTCTGATCTGCTTTCTCTGGCAGTAAGGAGGCAGTGAGTTGTTTCTGCTCACCTACGGTCATGGTCAGATTGGTGAAATTCAGTTTAATAGCAGTAGGTTCAGGCTTACCACCAAAGAGAGAGTAAATGCCGAAACCTATACCTCCAAGCAAGAGTACCGCAGCTGCTATAATGCCAATGAGTTTACCATTGACTTTACCACCTATACCATTCTTCTTAGGTGTATCCACTGCATAAAGTGGTCCACCACAATCTTCACAGACAAAGTTACTCTTGTCTGCTTCTTGTATCTCATGACTGTCGGCAAGTTCACACTCACCAAAGTTCTTACATATACCTTTTATTTTTGCCATAGTCTTATTCTGTTTTGTTGGTTTATAAATCTCTGAGTTCGTTCCTTACTATTTCTGATGCTATGCCTCTGAACTTGACATAGTTAGGATTAAACTGATTATTCTCACACAAAGCACTCGGTAGTATCTTGCACTGCAATACCTGTCCTATCGCCTTACGCAAAGTGGCTTTCTGCTCATTGTTACGTGCCTGTACTGTTAATTCTTTATTTACAACATTCACAAGTAGTTTTGCCGTGGCATAATTCTGTCCTAAAGCATTTAGTGACTCTGCGAAGCCTTTACCTAAAGGTTTCCATGTTTCGTCTCCGAGGGTCTCATCAATTACACGTATCGCATCAAAACGTGCACCAGTCGTCGGGTCTGTCTGTTCCTTGATGATATCCATAGCGTATGCAAGCATCAACTGCGGGATAATCTTCTCCCTTATTGTCCCCGGATCATCCTCAAAGATCTCTGGCAGGCCTTCCCTGAAACTCTCCGTATGCAGCACCATGCGGTTCAGCTCATATTTTTCATTCTTATTTGACACGAGAGCGTCATATTTCTCTTTGCACACCTTCACATTGGCAAGGAAACGCAGTGGAAAACCAGCATTGGCAGAGATTACCACAATCTGGTTACTCTTATAGTTCAGGGCTACATCTTGTTTCGAATCAAAGCCTGGTACATTCTGCTCAAAAGCCTGCATCAATTTCTCTCTGAAATCACTTGTACTCTCGTCACTCTGAGGAATGGCAAGTTGCACCATAGACATCATTGCACCAACATTTCCAGGAATTATCATTGCAGTCTCCTTCGGATCAAACTGCACATACGACTTGGAAGTACTGGTGACCGTCTTGACAAACTTCTCCAGTTTCTCATCTGTGTTTAGTTCCTGTTTCAGTTTCTGCAAAATGTTTACTCCCACCATCTTGTTCAGAGGGTCAGTATCAGCAGTGTCCTGCATAGCTCTGAGCGCATTCTCCTGACATACATCGAGCATTATGCTGACGGCTGTCTCATAGTCTGTCTTGTCATAAAGATTAGCAAATGTACGCTCACCGTCATCGCCCAGATTCGCTACCATACGTGAGCGTATCGTTGCTGCATTCTGCTGCATTTTCTCTCTGTCACTGACAAACTGCTTACCTATGCGTCTTACTTCCGCTGCGTCATATTTCTTTATGTCGGTGTCACTCTGCTCCTCATTAGTCTGACACTTGTTGTCTGTCTGACGCAGCACTTCCTCGTTAATGGCACTCATCTCGTCCTTGAAAGCAAGAATACCATCAAGCATATTATTGAGTTCTATGATAATATGCTGCAACAACTCCTTTGCGTATCCGTATGCCTCCACACGTGTAGCTGTGGAACAGTAATCACACTTAGCCGTCTTATACTTACTGAGCACCTTGACAGAAGCATTGGTAATAGCATCACGCAACCATCCAATCTCATTCCACTCTACATTTATACTCTTTATCTGCTCATTGATGTTGCCCAGTTCCTCCTCCATACGCGCACGTCGCTGCTCAAAGGCGACTATACGGTCATTACAGTCAGCGATAAGCAGACGGGTGTATTTCTCTATCTCAAGTATACTCTTTGACTCGCTGGCACCGCTCACCCACTCATCAAACAATTTTTTCTCTATGTGTCGGCGTATGATGCGTGCGTAGCCTTTCTGCTCCTGACGCTGTATTTTGAAGAACTCTACGACACCATGCTGACGAAACTGTGAAGTATAATACTCATCACAACGCCTGCCAAATTCTCCAAGCCAACTTTTCTTATCAACGGAAGTCTGCACATCGTCCGCATCTACTTGTGTACGTTTCTCCCAAGTGTCCTCAAACAGTTTCCACCATTTGGTGCCTTGACTCTCTACTATAGGTTTTGCAAGTGTCAGATAATTATTGCTGAGCATCAGTCCCTCGCGGTTTTTCTTGTCTTTTATCTCATCGGCAAAACCCAAGCCCACCTCATCAAGTGTGCGCTCACCATAGCCTATGCCTTCCTGCCACGCATTAAAAGTAAGCTGACGAACCGCCTGCAGAGCATAATTATAAGTCATGTACTCACGAATCTCTGTCTCAGGAAATTCCACACGCGTTATACCAAATGACATGAACCTTCTGCTATGCGCATTCTCACCTGCCTGATTGCGCTCTGGATCGGCACCATCGTTCTCACATCCCACTAAGCGACTTAACTGCCCTGCCATGTCACTCGCCACAGTAGTCTGGAAGATAAAATCGGCCACAGCAGCTGGCAGTCCCTCACTAAGGTCAAGTATCTTACCCTGCTCATTCACATTTGTATAAATATAGGCAGTCTCAAAGCCACCATCCTTATCCTGCAACAGTCTCCTTATACCACCTGTTGCAATATCTTTCTCACCCTTTACATCTGTCGGGAAATACTCACCTATATTCATTGCATTCAATTCCAGCAATGCAGCATAACCATTTGCCTGATAAAAACCTGCATCGTGGCGGGCAGACACCAGCGTACGCTCTGGGGTGTAGAGAAACAGTCTTATCTTAAATGCGTTTGTATCCTCCTGATATGGAAACCATGTACGAATCTGAGAAATAGCATCTATGACAGAACCTGAACCCGTTCCACCAGCCAGACCAGCACAAATATGAAACATTACGTCCTGGTCTCCGCTTTCCTGTTGCAGTCTGCCAACAGCACCACGCACAGTCTGCTCAAAGTTACTTGGCTTGTTCTTATCACATATATTATTTGCCATCAGTGCACGACCAAGACGACGGCGCTGTCCACCGATACCTGATGAAATAAGCCCACCCATCTCACGCTGCATCATCTCGGAGTCATTCTGTGACAAGAAGCCTTTCAGTCCAGGATATAGATTTAGGTTTTGTAATACATTGGTGCTGATACCGTTGATATTGACTTTCTGTGCCGTTCCCAGATGCACACTCTTTCCCAACACCTTCCAACCTGAGCGATCCTCCAAATCGGACAGAGAAGAATCCACATATACATAATCCAAGAACACACCATTACCTGGATTATTGGAACGAAACTCCTCATATACTCTCTTTCTCAATTCGCGCAGCACCTTACCTCCCGTGCCGCCAAGTCCTATTATCAAATGATTAGCCATAGTATATATTTATTTTAGGTTTTTAGAAATCATCATAATTCCTTCTCGCAACTCGTGCATTGGTTCTCACGGTATGAGTAGTTGTACGCCTGTCATAGAGCATTACGATAACACATGCAATCACAACTAACACCATAATCCACAGGATTCGATGAAGGATATACTTATTAAAGAAACTATTCAAGGAATCACACATAACCTCTGGCAAATTCCTCACGTCATTACCGGAAAAGTTGGCATAACCTACAAATACTCCTATAAGAGGAAACTCCTCTACCATATCATCTAATATCTCTTGACTTTCCCTTGCACTGACCACACCTGTGCTATTCTCCACATTCTGCTCAAGAAAAACTTGTACCGAATCTATGCTACACTTACACCGCACGGCACCAATGAGCAGCGTAAACTGTATGGTTAACAACACAGCAAGCACTACACCTGTAATGTAAAACGGCACAGAACAGACGATGTTCCTACTGATGGATTTGAGAATAGCATATAGCAAAGCCATCAATGCCGCGGTTATTATCACAGCATAGAACACACAACTAAATGCCATTGATATGATAGAGAAAAACACCATAGTAACAATTTACTCAAAGTCGTCATCATTAATAGTCTCACCACCGATGCTGGGTTCACTATCATCTATGACCGGACTATTATATATACTCTCTTGTACTTGAGTTTTCACTTGACGAGGAGAAGCATTTCTCTCTATCAAATAGCTGCCTACACCATAACCTACTGTAAAAACGAGACACCCGACAAGAAATACTATCAATTTCTCATTTACAGACTGGCCTAACGCAAACAACCACGCTCCCACCATAGTCAGCACAATAAAAAGCGATATGATGTATGGGAAAGCAGAACCGACAAGCCACACTATACACATAAGAGGATAAAAAATCATAGCAGAGAACATTAGCGGAATAATAACGAAACGCCCTAAGAAAGGTAAAAAGACCTTAGCAAAGAGTACCTCAGCTATGTCCCAGTTCCTCCTAACATATTTAGTTCCGTCCCATGTAGTAATAACTTCATAAGGATCACCACCAATACCGTTAAATGCGTTCCAGTGAGCTAACATGAATATTATTCCCATGATAAAAAGCGGCCAGATTAGCAACGATTCAAACATATTCCAATTAGGAGAGAAACTCAAGTCTGTATTTCGCAGTATCTCATAAATAAAGATACCACCACTGACTGTGAGGATACAGGAGGCTATATAAGCCATCACCGGTGTTTCTGTGCGTGTTGCGGTCATAGATAGATAAATATTTAGGTGTCCCGCAGATGCCCGAAACGCGGACTGTTAACTATAAATGGTATTAGTTTCTTTTTAATATGCAGACATGAAAAAAGCGGGGCAACTGTACCTGTTACTCGTCCCGCAGACCTTGGCTCTCGCATTGCCCATTACCGTAGAACGAGCAACGCAGAAGCCCACGCCGAATGCTATATAACATACCCACAAGCCTGCCATAATACGACAGGCATCCCCTTTTTAGGCATGGGCTGAATATATCACCCTGATAGGCATCTATCGTTGCTTTGCTCTTTGACGGTAATTGAATTTGCGAGATTCGGTCTGCCAAAGACAAAGCGTCAGATAAACGCTTTTCCAATATGTTCGCTTCTCCCTGAATATCCTCTGAGGATGTTTTTGTCAGGAAGACAAGTCAAATTTAAGTAAAATTCATGAACCGCACAAGAATTTTGTGCTTTTTAACACTTTTTTTCATCACTTTTATACAACTTAATGAAATGTTTGCGTACACACTTCTCCTTATCCATAATTACAGTTATGCGCCAACGCTCATAGGGGAGCATTGGCGCATAACTGTAATTAAATTCTTCTTTATCAATTTGAACCGATATAGAGCAGGAGCATGGAGAGGAGAACAAGGAGAAGGTCGAAAGCCTTTGCCTTGAGGTTCTTCTCATGGAATATCAATGCTCCGCACAGGAAGCTGACTATCACGCTGCCACGGCGCACCATGCTCACTACGCTTATCATCGCACCGTCAAGCCCCAAGGCATAGAAATACACGAAGTCTGCCATTGACAGGAAAATGCTGATAAGCGGTATGGACCAGTGCCAATGGAACGGGGTGGTCTTCTTGCGTGTAGGCCACCACAGCAGTATAAGCATAGCTGCCATCATGAAGAACTGGTAGATGTTATACCAACCCTGCACTGCCATCTTGTTCAGTCCCACGCCGCCGTTGGCTGGCGATGCCATGAGGTATTTGTCATACAGTCCTGATATGGCTCCGAGTACATTGGCAAGGAACACAAAGTATATCCACTTGTCCTTGAACCAGTTTATACCCTCCTTCTTACTCGTGTGCTTCAGCAGTTCTATACCTATAAGCGCCACAAGCACACCAAGCCACTGCCACAGATTAAGTCGCTCAGCGAAGATTATCATGGCGCCAACGAGCACCATGACAGGACGTGTGGCGTTGATAGGTCCAACTATCGTCAGCGGCAGGTGCTTCAGTCCGAAGTATGCCAACAGCCATGAAGCCAACACTATGCACGACTTGATAAATATATACTTATGTCCTTCCCATCCGTATTCCTGACAGAAGAACATTGAGCCTTCGGCTATCTGCCCTGTATGTGACAGCCATATAAACGGCAAGAATATAATACTTGAAAACAAAGTATTAAGGAGAAGCACCGGTATGACGGCGTTCTCCTTAAGTGATTGCTTCTTGAATACGTCATAAAATCCTAACAGCGAAGCCGAGAGGAATGCGAGTAATATCCAAATCATAATTAGTCGTTTGGGGAACTAGTCGTTTTGTCGTTTGGGGAACTAGTCGTTTTGTCGTTTGGGGAACTAGTCGTTTTGTCGTTTGGGACACCCTCCCTGACAGGGAGGGGCGGGGTGGGTCAATTAGTTGCGAAGCGCTTTGCCTGCTCTGCTATGAGTTCCTTATCGTCGAAGTAGTTTATCTGCATAGCCTGCTTTACCTCATTGAGTGTCTTTATGCCACGCTCACGAGCAGCCTCAGTACCCTTGCGAAGTATCTCGTACACCTCAGGAATACGCTGCTCCCAATAGTGGCGGCGCTCACGGATTGGTTCAAAGCGGGAGTTGAGCACGTTATAGAGGAACTTCTTACATGTTCCGTCACCCAGTCCGCCACGGGTATAGTGTGCTTTCATCTCGTCAAGGTTCTTATATTCTGGCAGGAACTGCTCAAAATCCTTGTCCTCACAGAATGCGTCAAGATAGGTGAACACGGTATTGCCCTCAAGGTGTCCCGGATCTTCTATCTGCAAGTGCTGCGGGTCGGTAAACATAGAGTTAACTTTCTTCTTCAACTCCTTAGCAGTATCAGAAAGGTATATGCAGTTGCCCAATGACTTTGACATCTTTGCCTTACCGTCTGTGCCAGGCAGACGCATACAAGCCTGGTTATCGGGCAATAGTATCTGAGGTTCTATCAATACGTCGCCGCCATAGATGTGGTTAAAACGACGTACTATCTCGTTTGTCAGCTCAAGCATAGGTTTCTGGTCCTCACCTACCGGCACCGTAGTTGCCTTGAACAATGTGATGTCTGCAGCCTGTGAGATAGGATAACAAAAGAATCCAGTAGGAGTGCCACCCTCAAACTTACGCATCTCAAGCTCGGTCTTTACGGTCGGGTTACGCTGTAAGCGTTGCACGCTTACGAGGTTCATATAATAGAATGAGAGTTCGGTAAGCTCGGGAACGGCTGACTGTATGAATATATTGGTCTTCTCTGGATCAAGACCTACAGAGAGGTAATCCAACGCTACCTCTATAATATTCTGACGCACCTTCTCCGGGTTGGCAAAATTGTCTGTCAACGCCTGAGCATCGGCTATCATAACAAATATCTTATCAAATTCTCCTGAGTTCTGTAGTTCAACGCGTCGGCGCAACGAACCTACATAGTGTCCAATATGCAAACGTCCCGTCGGACGGTCACCCGTAAGTATTACCTTTTCCATTCTTACCTATTTTCTTAAATATGAGTACAAAGGTACACTTTTTTCTTGAAAATACCGCTCTAATTAATCAAAAAAATGACATCTTGTGACAAATTATTCCTATTACACTTAATATTATCACCCGAAGCCTTAATACCATATACTCCATTATCCCCCAGAAGGCCAAAGAAGAAGGCATCTGTGCGTAAAGTTTCACACAGATGCCTTTTTATATTTAGCGAATTATATCGCAAGAATTTCAACGTAAAGCAGGACAACTATTTATCCTCCGTCAGAATTTCCATACACGAGCCGAGTAAGGTGCAACTGTCATGGCCACGCTATCATCACCTTTTATCTGGAATGTGGCGGCGTCACCCGTGAGCAAATCTACAGCCTTATACTTTTTCTCTGCTATAGAAAGGAAGCTTACGGCGTGTCCTGGTATCTTCACGTCTATATCCACCTCCTTGTCAGAGAAGTTGCAGACTATCAGCAGTGTATCCTTGTCTTTCTTACGCAAGAAAGCATACTGTCTGTTGTTGTCAAAACGCTCTGACCATTGGTTTACGTACATCAGGTCATAGAACGCACCATCTATGGCTTTCTCCTTTCGGGCAATACGTAACACTTTCTCGTGGACATCATAGATATACTTTTCCTCATCTGTCAGTTTCTGCTCAGCAGCCCTGCACAAGGTGTCGATACTCCAATAGTCAAAGATAGTGGTGCGCCCGTCTTGTCCACTGAAGCCTTCCTTGTCCATGCCTCGCTCTCCGTACTCCTCTCCGGCATATAGCATAAAGGGATTTGACTGCATCAATACTGAGGCGACAAGTCCTGGCAAGCCCTTACGGGCACTGCCGGCAAAGAAGTCTGATGCCACACGCTGCTCATCGTGGTTCTCAAGGAAGTAAAGCATGTGCCTGCCAATGTCGTCAACAGACTGCCACGCCCCTGTTATGAACGATGAACTGCCATGGTCACATATCACGTTACGCACCGTGTCATACATTCCCACCTTGTCATAAAGATAGTCAAAGCCGGCGTTTATATAATTGCGATATTCTGCAGGATTATACACCTCACCTATAAAGATGATATCAGGATTATGATATTTAACCTTGTCTGTAGCCCATGCCCAGAAAGCTGCCGGCACCATCTCAGCCATGTCACAACGGAAACCGTCAATGCCCTTGCTTGTCCAATAAAGCAGGATATCCGTCATCTTGTTCCATGTGTCTGGTATAGGGTCAAAGTATCCCTGCCCTGTGTAATAGTCCACACCGTAGTTCAGTTTCACCGTCTCATACCAGTCATTCACACCCGGATGAGGGTCAAAATGGTCATTACCCGTTGACTTTGCAGGATACTCATCATAGTCCTGCACATCAAACTGCGGTTCAAACTTACATCCCGGACAATAGTAGAAATTATTCTGTGGACTGAAGCCTTCTGACTGGTTGTCACCGTCGCCAAGGTCTTTCACCCCTATGGGCTTAGCTATGGAATGATACTGACGCGCCACATGGTTAGGAACAAAGTCCATGATAACCTTCAACCCGGCACGATGCACACGGGATATAAGCGCCTCAAACTCTTCCATACGCTTATTTACATTGACCGCCAGGTCGGGGTCAACATCATAATAGTCACAGATTGCATACGGAGAACCGGCCTTTCCCTTCACAACAGCAGCATTCTGGCGGGGTATGCCATATTTAGTGTAGTCCGTCTGCGTAGCATGACGTATCACACCGGTAAACCATATATGGGAAAATCCCATCTCACGTATATGTTTCAACACAGACTGATTAAAGTCCTTGAACTTTCCAGAACCATTCTCATCTATCGTCCCGTTTTCCTTACGATTAGAGTTACGGTTGCCATAGAGACGGGTAAAAACTTGGTAAATAAGAATCTTATTATTCATGGGTATTGTAAATTTAAGGTAATCAAAGTTACGTTTTTTATTTTATATATGCAAAAAAAAATCACTCTAATTTAATTTACCGAACTTTTCTTTTTACCTTTATTCCGCAGGTACTACCTTGCGACTTATCAGTTTTCTCTTTCCATTTACCATCTTGTAACGGCTGATTATCTTTGTCCCCTGCTGATAATTCATGCCTTGCTTGTCCGACTCTTTCCCAGCTTGCCTTTCCGACCGCTTAGCGGAATTTTTCCTTTCCGATACCTGCTGCTCGACATATCTCGTCTTGGCTGCTGCATGTGTCTCAAGGGTTGTGTCTATATCCACCTTTATTGCCGGATGACAATTCGCGAATAATTTTTCTTTCTTGTCTGAATCATTCAATATTTCCAGCAAAGGAGAATCCGAACATATTCTTATCTTTTCCAACGAAGTGCAGTCGCTGAAACTGGTAGCCGAAACCTTTGCCAACGATGGAATGGTAATTTCCTTTATTCTTGTATTATGCCAGAAAGCGTAGTTGCCTATAGAGAACGTATTTACCGGAAGCACCACACTTTCCAGATTGTCGCATTTTGCGAACATCTGATATTCTATTATATCTTCTCTGGTACTCTTGCTGAAATCATAATATCTTGAATTGGTGCTGACATAAGGCACGGTATCTCGCACTATCTCTGCTTCTGCAAGGTTGAGCCTCGCAAGTACACCAAACCACGAAAACGTGTCGCACGGTTCCACACCCCCTGCCATCCTACGCAAGATTCTGATGTCATCACCGTTGATTTTCCCTTTTATGGTAAGGTCGGATATGTTGGCACACTCTTCCGCGCTCAGCACCGTTGCCAGTTTTCCGGCTTCATCGAGCGTTATGCTTCTCGTCAGTCCTGTACCCTCCCGCGGAGCAATATTGAGCAAGGCTGTGTCTATGAAAGAATACTTACTCGTTGACGTCCTCACTATAGGAAAGCGGTACCATCCATCATACGAACCGCCCCACCCCATATTGAGATGCAGGAAGTCGTCATAGGCTCCGTCGCAGACAAAGACGTGGTGACCGCCTGTAAGTATGACTGGTCTGCCATGCTCAAGTTCTTCACGTATCAACGTGACGATTGCCGTCTCATCTGTTTCATGCTTGTCAACAAGATACATCCTTGGCGAGTAACCGAAGTTTTCCACCAAGGCTCTCTTGAAATAAAATGAAGATGAAGACGTCTCATTATGGCCATAGTCCGCCTTAACTGCTTTTCCTATCATCTCCATGAGTTGGTTGATGCGTGTGTCTTTCTTGGTGTTTCTCAGAATATGGTTCGGAATATTCGTCCAATCTATAGACACACCATCCATGTTCACACTCTGCAGTCTGCCAGACTTGTCTCTATAGCTGAATGTGCCAGATGTCTTGTCCGGCCATTGATGATACTTCATCAGCTGTCCAAGTGCCACCGGTCCGCAGCCATATTTCACATCTTCATTCTGTCCGACACAGCTTCCGTCTAAAGTCAACTGTGTCCAACGAATGGTATAAAGCATAGGATTTATCCTCAGTGGCTGCACTTGGAATCTGTTTTCTTTGGGCAGTTCACCGCTGTAGATGTCACTTATCAACTTATCGTAATAGCTAAACAAGTGCATGAAGGTCTCCGTATCACGTGCCTTGGAGTGAGGTACGCCTATTGAGAATGCAAGCACCCTGTCGCTCAAGGAATCCGCATACTCCTCACGTGCCATGAGTATAAAGGCATTGGCAGCCATATCGTTAAAGAAGAACAACCGTTCGGTATATTCCTCCAGTATGAAGTTTATATTACTGACATTCACCCCGCGTGCCTCGAGATAATCCGTTGCAAAATGTCTGGCAAATCCTATCTCGTTTGCCTTTGGCTTTGTAACGCTGCCTTGCGCAAAGGACACCGTGATACCGGTAAGGATAGTTATATATAATAAGAAGTATCGCACTATTTGTTGTTTAAGTCATTATATAAATAACAATGGTTTGCATTAGTCTGAACGACTAAATGCAAACCATTGTCTATATGTTATATATCTACTGATATCATTATTTTACGCTGGTATAACTATCAGTTAATTCCGCTGATTGATATACCTTCTACGCCCTTGGCAATCTTCAGTATCATACCCTGAAGAGCCTTGCCTGGTCCACACTCAACGAAGTCTGTGGCACCGTCAGCCATCATCTGCTTAACCTCGTAGGTCCACTTGACTGGAGCTGTGAGCTGTGCTATGAGGTTCTGCTTTATCTCGGCTGCATCAGTGTGTGCCTTTGCATCCACATTCTGATATACAGGTATGCGTGGGTTGCTGAACTCTGTTGCCTCAATGGCTGCCTGCAGTTCATCCTTTGCTGGCTGCATCAGTGGAGAGTGGAACGCACCGCCTACAGGCAGAACGAGAGCACGCTTAGCGCCTGCCTCCTTGAGCTTCTCACAAGCTGCATTGACAGCGTCAATGTTACCAGAGATAACGAGCTGACCCGGGCAGTTATAGTTAGCCGGCACCACAATGTTGCCTTCTGAAGATACCTCAGCACATACTTTCTCTATCACATCGTCTGACAATCCGATGATTGCAGCCATTGTTGACGGAGCTGCCTCGCAGGCCTTCTGCATAGCCATAGCACGCTTTGAGACGAGCTTCAGACCATCTTCAAATGACAATGCACCGGCTGCAACAAGAGCAGAGAACTCACCAAGTGAGTGGCCTGCAGTCATCTCAGCGTCAAACTCGTCGCCCAGACAAATTGCAGAAATCACAGAATGCAAGAATACTGCAGGCTGTGTAACCTTTGTCTGCTTCAACTCCTCTGCTGAACCCTCAAACATTATCTTTGTTATGTCAAAGCCTAGTATCTCGTTTGCTTTGTCAAACAACTCCTTTGCCTTGGCATTACTCTCATACAAATCCTTGCCCATACCAGTAAACTGGGCACCCTGACCTGGAAAAACAAAAGCTTTCATGATTCTTTGAATAGGATAAATAGATTAATAAATGAAAAAAGCCCCGGTCACCGTCACTTACGTGAGGTAATCGGGACCCTATATTGATAATTTTTATAAGCTTAATTACTCAGCAACCTCTGCTGCAGGAGCTTCTGCTACCGGAGCCTCAGCTGCGGCTTCCTCTGCTGGCTTCTCTGCTGCAACATTACCCTCTGCAAGTACAGTCACTGGGACCTCAACCTTAACTTCCTTATGGAATACGACAGTAGCTGCATACTCACCTACAGTCTTGATATCCTTCATAAGGATGCGCTTGCGGTCAACCTCTATGCCCTTCTTTGCAAGTTCCTCAGCTACAGTAGCAGCAGTAACAGAACCATAGAGAACGCCTGTTGCTGATACCTTAGCCTCAACCTCTACTGATACGCCCTCAAGCTTCTTAGCCTCTTCCTCTGCTGCTGCAAGCTGAGCTGCAAGCTTGTGAGCCTGCTGCTTCAGGTTCTCAGCCAGCACCTTCTTTGCAGATGCTGATGCAATGACAGCCTTACCTGTTGGGATGAGGTAATTGCGACCGTAACCAGACTTTACATTAACTATATCATTCTTGTATCCAAGACCTATGATATCTTCTTTCAGTATAATTTCCATGTGTGTAATCCTCCTTTTTTGTTTACTTCATCAAATCGGTTACGTATGGAAGGAGCGCAATCTGACGAGCACGCTTTACTGCCTGAGCTACACGACGCTGATACTTCAGTGATGTACCGGTGATGCGACGTGGAAGAATCTTACCCTGCTCGTTGAGGAACTTCTTCAAGAACTCTGGATCCTTATAGTCTATATACTTAATACCGCTCTTTTTGAAGCGACAATACTTCTTCTTCTTAGTATCAATGGCTGGCGCATTGAGATAGCGAATTTCTGAATTGTTCTCTGCCATGGTTTAAGCCTCCTCTTTTTTAGCAAGCTTGTTACGACGCTTCTCAGCATAAGCTGAAGCATACTTGTCAAGCTTAACAGTCATGAAACGAATAACTCTCTCCTCACGGCGATAAGCTGTCTCGAGAGTAGCAATAACTTCTGGCTCTGCCTTGAACTCAACGAGGTTGTAAAAACCTGTTGACTTCTTGTCAATAGCATAAGCCATCTTCTTGAGTCCCCAAGCCTCCTCGTTCAGTATCTCTGCACCATTGTCGGTGAGAACCTTCTTGAACTTAGCGACCGTTTCCTTTGCCTGATCATCAGACAAAACGGGAGTCAAAATGAAAACGGTTTCGTAATGATTCATCTTTTTAATTTAATTAATGAATAATGTTTTAATAATGTTTTTTATATGATTCAATGCACTATTTGCACAAATCGAGTGCAAAGGTACTCATTTTTTTTGAATTGACAAAATATTTTTGCCTTTATTTGTTTTCTTCGCCCCAACATGTGTCCGTACCGGTATGACAGGTAGGACCGTGTGGATGTACCTTTACCAAGAGTGTGTCATTGTCACAATCAACCTTGATATCAACCAAATCAAGGAAATGGCCGCTTGTCTCTCCCTTTGTCCACAGGCACTGGCGACTGCGACTCCAGAACGTAACCTTCTTTGTGGCAATGGTTTTATCAAAGGCCTCCTGATTCATATACCCCAGCATCAAGACGTTTTTAGTTACTGCGTCCTGGATAATGGCTGGCACTAGGCCACCACATTTCTCATAATCAATCTTCATAATCATTATCTGTTTATTTATTCTTATTCTTATATAATGTTACAGCCATAATGCCCACTACCACGTCATTCGACAGACAACGCAGTCTTATTGCCTTCAGCTTTTTCCTGCCATTGAGCGGCATTGACAATATCTGTGCCGCGCCACCTTTCAGTTCCCTGCCATATACTTCCGTAGGTGGCACTCCCATCTCGTTGCCCAGATGTCGTGACACCTTTCCTGTAGAAAGGCTGACACGCAACGGCGCGTTTTGTGCACCACGGAAAGCCTTGCCGTCAACGTAATAATCCTGTTCTATCGGACAATAGTTATATGGTGGGCGCAAAGCCAGCGTGTCCGTAGTGTTGTCCGCATAGACAGCAACAATCATGGCATTGTCTATATCAAACTGCATGTGGTTGGTACTACCTGCCACCATGATATTCACACCATCGGCTTTCTTGCCCACAGGCACCTCCACCTCATCGGGGTAGTTATCCCATAATGAGGCAAAGAGAACATTCTTTCCTTTTGACGGCATACGCCAATTGACCCCTCCGAGCTCTATGTTATCATTGTCTATCATAGAACGCAGTCCACTGTCATCAATATCAACCATAAACTTAGGATGGCACCACTCTCCTATTCCTTGAACCGGCAGCTCCAACGACGTGCTGTTAGGACGTGGAGAGAGGTATTGGTTTCTGAATATGTCTGTGACACTTGCATTGTAAGGTACAACGACTGGCTGCATATCGACACCAGTCTTCACCTCATTGAATTTCTCATAAGGATTGTTGACGTCACTCTTGACATCATCTACTGCAGGTTCCGCAAGCTCAGGAACTGTCACAACGACCTCTCCGCCTGTCACGTCATAGTCCGTGTAGTCGCCTCCGTTGCCGTTTATCCTGACAACCAAGCGCAAAGGCCGGGTAAAGTTTTGGTTTATCTTGAAAACGCCCTTATTTCCACTCCTTATATATATATATGAGAGGTATGGAGTCTTAACCTCTACGCTATCCCACTCTAACGGGAATCCTGGACGGATTATACACAGACCGTCAAGTGCCTGCGGCACTATCCCAAACACACCCTGCACTATGGCACGTGCCGATATGCCCACGTTATCTCCGAAATCCCTATAAGACTCGCCACGCGCTGCGTCATAATAGCTTATCTGTCCCAGATTACCAGGAGACTGTCCCAAATACATCTGGTCCATCAGGTTCGCCTTTACCAGTTCCATTCCCTCGGCAGCCCTGCCAGCCTCAAAGAATGCGAGCGCCGTGTGCATTATCTCTGCCGACGCCACATTATTTATAGACCAAGCATAAGGCATCCAGTTACTGGTGCTTACGACTGACAGGTCCTCTCCTCTATTGTCTGCACACTCCACCTTAATATGGGGAATGTTACTGTCCACATACTGTGTAGTCGAGAACATCTGCTGTGCAGTACCCACACCACAGTCCACCGGTGTATATACCGACCATAGCGCTGCATTGGGATGCACCCTCTTCAGCCCCATCACATCTTTATATTCTGCCCAGTGATTATCCGTCCACAGATTTTCGTTCATAGCCTTCAATATGGCATCAGCCTCTTCCTGATATGGTTGTGGGTCCTCACCTATTATACGGGCTATCTTTGCCGCCAGCAGATTTCCCCTGTAATTATACGCGGTAGAATGAGTCACCTCACCACCATTATAATACAAGGCATCACTTGCCCATATACAGCAGTAAGCATCATAGAGATGATTGTTGTCCTTATCAAAGTTTCTCTTCTCCCATGCAAGATGAGATGTTATCACAGGCCACATCCGGCGCATATACGCCGTATCGGCATCATACTGGAAATGCCATAGCAACTCATCTATATAATTAAGGTTCATGTCGTAATGATGCATTTGGTCATTACGGTTCGGGTTACGGCAAATATAACCGTTAGAATACATCTGAGTACCCCATTTCTTTTCCGCCCGCGCAAGGTTCATTGCCGGATCTTGTGACGGAGAAGGTATTGTTGCAGGAACATCTGTCACCTGTGAGTTTGCATAAGCGTTGAAATGACTCACTGCTCTGTCATTCCACCCAAGGACGTCACCAAGATAGCCTGCACGCCAACCGGCCAACGGCATACGCCATCCTATAGCGCCATGCAACCATGTCTCACCATCCCAGACGCCATCAGCTGCAAGAGCCAATGTACTGCCGAGGGTGTTAAACACAGGGTCTGGTGTATGGAATACTACTCGCTCCGCCAAGGTCTCAAAATGTTTCTTTGACGCCGTATATTTTGCAAGTACATCCGCTGTCACCAACTGCAGAGAAAGAGTATGGCCCTTTTCTTTCTCAGCGTATGGCGTTGATACCGCCATCGCTTCGCTTATGAATGTCAGGTTTTTCTCTACCAAGCCTTCCTCTGTAGGTGACGGTTCAAAACACCCGGGTTTGTCTGCACCTATATCTCCATTTCTGCTAAGTTTCTTCGCTACCGTCCTGCATATCTTACTTCTCAACACGACTTCTTTAGCAGCAAAGTCTTTTGCAAGGAAATACCAATACACTCCTTCCGCATCATGCATGGCTACACACTCAATGCGCAACTCCGCATTATCACCCCATCGCTTATCTCTCAAGACATAACTTCTACGGCCTTTACCGTAACGTGCCTCACAGTAAGCAACACTGTCAAGCTGTACACCGTCAATATAAAAACGGACATTACAATAGTTCTTCGCCTTAAACAATGCGAATATAGGTTTATCACTCGTCTCTACCCTGTAATCCGTATTCGAGCCATACAAAGCGCGGGTGTATCTGTTTTTCCCATTCACACACAGGAAGTCCCCGTCAACTGGCACATATTGCGTCTCACGCGCCCCACGATTCGTAGGTTCGTTAAAAGAATAAGACTCTATATAGTCTCCTATTTTCTTTGACTGTGCCGACAATATAGCGCCATGTGCCAACAACAGCAATAACAATATGGTTTTTCTCATCGAATTTTCTTATTATATTTCTATCAAGGAATAGCAGAGCATAGACAACAAGATAACACACATGACAGATATTGGCACCCATATTCTACCTGGGGACGAAACAGATGCAAACTTAAAACGCCTTATATGTATATACCGTAACACATATACTACCATGAACGCCCAGACAAATCCACCTAAGATATCCCCTGGATAATGATATCCCAGATATACACGCGAATAGCATATCAACAACGACAACGCTGCCATAGAAAATGACAAGGCATAATTTCTCAGCCAGTGTGCCATGACAAACGTAAGCATCCACATATTTGCACTGTGCGCCGACGGGAAACCGCAGCCGTTGCCATGCCTACCATTAACGACGTGTACCAACGGAGCTATTGGATTATCAGGATTGCTCGGGCGCAGCCTGCCTATCCACGGACGTATAACCTGCGAGTTAAGCATATCCGTAAAGAGCATACCCACTCCGACCATCAGTAATACTCCCAAGACTCCACGCCATGAGTAATTATACCAGACAACATAAAGCAGACTTAAATAAAGCGGCACCCACACCATCTTCCCCGTCAGCAATGTCATTAACTGGTCAAGGAAGATGTTGTGAGCGCCGTTTATAGCGAAAAATATCTGTTCGTCCATTAGAATAAATATGTCTTTTCAAGCCAGTAGCATACGATGCCTGCCACATAACCAACAAAGGCTATCCATGTGACATTCTTCATATACCAACCGAAGTTGATGTGCTCCAGTCCCATCACCACCACACCAGCGGCAGAGCCGATGATGAGCATTGAGCCGCCCACACCGGCACAGTATGCCAAGAGCTGCCAGAAGATGCCGTCCACGGCAAGGTTAACAGAAGTCGGGTCTATTGCATACATTTTCATTGCACCTGCCACGAGCGGAACATTGTCAACTATCGATGACAATATACCGATAGCGCCGGTTATGAGATAGTCGTTGCCCACCGCCTGGTCAAGCCACTTACCTACTGCCTCCAATACTCCTATCTCACTAAGCACGGCCACAGCCATCAGTATGCCGAGGAAGAACATTATGGTGGAGAGGTCTATGCGTGAGAGCATCTTTGTAACACGCTTTGCCATTGGGTCATGCTCCTCCTTCTTGCGGTAGATAATCTCCGTCACACACCAGAGGATGCCAAGTACACCGAGTATGCCCATGAATGCTGGCAACTCCGTCACCGTATGGAATACAGGCACACAGCACAGACCGCCCACACCGAGACAGAATATCATGATGCGCTCGTTCTTTGTTATATGACTGATCTCCACCTCACGCTTATCCTCCACCTTAGGCAACTCACCCTTCAAGTGCATCTGCATGACTGCCGTAGGCACGATGAAAGCGATGAACGATGGTACTATAATCTCACTGATTACACCGAGAGCGGTTATCATCTTGCCGTTCCACAGCATGATGGTTGTCACATCACCTATAGGTGAGAACGCGCCACCGGCATTGGCTGCTATGATTACACATACAGCATACCATATACGGTCCTGCTTGTCCTGCACCAACTTACGCAATATCATTATCATGACGATAGATGTGGTAAGGTTATCAAGCACCGCTGAGAGTATTGCGGTCATAAAGGCAATCTTCCACAGCAAAGAGCGCTTAGTCTTTGATGCCAACGCCCCACGTACCCAGTTAAAGCCCCCGTGCTGGTCAACTATCTCGACAATAGTCATTGCACCCATAAGGAAAAACAGTGTCGTACCAGCCTCACCGAGATTTTTCTCTATAGACTCGTTAAGCTCGAAACCAGGCAGATTAAGCCCCTCATATCCCAGAGCCAGCAGAGTCCAGCACACTACACACATCAAGACTGCAATGGCAGCCTTATTAATCTTTGTCACGCTCTCAAGAGCGATAAACACATAGCCTATGACAAATGCACAGACAATAATTGTAATAAACGACATTTGTTATGTTTATATAGATTAAATGTAAGGTTTGTTATTAGTTCTTTTTGTAATGTCTACTTTGCAAACTAAATGCGAAGATAATAAAAATTTCAATACAAAAGTAATTTTAATGACTTTTTTTTGAAAATAATTATAAAAAAGTCTCTTTTGAACATGTTTTTAGATAGATTTTCAAGATTTTTATTTACCTTTGTGTTCTGATTGGTATATTTGGGTAATAGCATATCCTAATACTATGAATCGTAAAAAACGACCAACAATCAAATAACGATACTAACTATGAATAACAAATGTTTTTTTGCTGTGGACCTTGGTGCCACCAGCGGACGTACTATCATCGGTGCACTTAATGGCGGCAAAATCGAGCTTGAAGAGCTCACACGCTTTGATAACAACCTGATAGAAGTAAACGGACATTTCTATTGGGACATCTACGCTCTCTACTATGAGATTATAAAAGGTCTGAAGAAAGCAAAGCAACAGAATATACAAATCACAAGCATCGGCATTGACACTTGGGGTGTTGACTTCGTATGTGTAGCCGAGGATGGCAGTATCAGCCAGCCTATAGCATATCGCGACCCTCACACATTTGATGCAATGGAGGATTATCTTGACAATGTAATGTCACGCGAGGACGTATATGGAGTAACAGGAATACAGTTCCTTAACTTCAACTCCATCTTCCAACTTTATGCTATGAAACGCGCCGGAAACAGCGCATTGAAGAACGCACAGAAGATTCTCTTCATTCCTGACGCTTTGAGCTATATGCTTACAGGCAACATGGTATGTGAGTACACCATAGCCTCAACAGCCCAGTTACTTGATCCACGAACAAAACAGCTTGACCCACGCCTGCTTGCTTCTCTGGGACTTAACCAAAGCAAGTTCGGACGTATGGTTAACCCTGGCGACCTCGTAGGCACATTAACCGATGCCATACAGAAGGAGACAGGCCTTGGAGCCATACCTGTTGTAGCTGTAGCCGGACATGATACTGGCTCTGCCGTTGCCGCAGTACCAGCCAAGGACGAGAAATTCGCATACTTGTCAAGCGGAACATGGTCACTCATGGGTATAGAGACGAAGGATGCTATAATAAATAAGGTGTCATACGACCGTAACTTCACTAACGAAGGTGGCATTGAGGGCACTACCCGTTTCCTCAAAAACATCTGCGGCATGTGGCTCTATGAGCGTTGCCGCAAGGAGTGGACTGACGCACCTAAATCACACCCTGAACTTCAGGCTGAGGCTATGAAGCAGCCAGCCTTCCAAAGTCTGATTAATCCTGATGACGCAATGTTTGCCAACCCTTCATCAATGGTTGAGGCAATACAGTCATACTGTGAGCAGACAGGCCAGCATGTTCCTCAAGGATATGCAGAGATATGCCGTTGCATCTTCGATTCTCTCGCTCTTCGTTACAGACAAGTATTCACTTATCTCACAGAGATGGCATCGTTCCCTATCGAGGTACTGCACATCATCGGTGGTGGTTCTCTCAATAACTATCTTAACCAGTTTACTGCTAATTCATGTGGAGTAGAGGTTCTTGCAGGACCACAGGAGGGTACTGCTTTAGGCAACATCATGGTTCAGGCAAAAGCTGCTGGTGAGGTAAAAGACCTTTGGGACATGCGCGGTGTGATAGCCAACAGCCTTGAACTTAAGAGGTTCATCCCTGCTGACAAGAGCGAATGGGATGCTGCCTTCAAGAAGTTTGAGGAGATTATTGCGAAGAAAGGATAATGTGACAGTTCATAATACACAAAAAATTTGTTAACAATAAATTCAATCAATAATTCTAAAAAACCAAAACAATGAAAACAGAACTTATTTCAAAGGCTTATGAAGTAGCAAAAGAGCGCTACGCTGAGATTGGTGTAGATACCGAGAAGGTACTCAAGCAGCTGCAGGATTTCCACCTGTCACTCCACTGCTGGCAGGCAGACGACGTGAAGGGATTTGAGGTACAGGCAGGCGCTATGTCTGGCGGTATTCAGTCAACTGGCGACTTCCCAGGTGCCGCACGCAATATTGACGAGCTTCGTCAGGATATTCTGAAGGCTAAGTCACTCATTCCTGGTAACCACCGTCTGAACCTTCACGAGATATATGGTGACTTCAAGGGCAAGGTCGTTGACCGTGACGAGGTAACCGTTGAATACTTCCAGTCTTGGATTGACTGGGCTAAGGAGAACAACACTAAGCTCGACTTCAACTCTTCTTCTTTCTCACATCCAAAGTCTGGTTCTCTCTCACTCGCTAATCCAGATGAGAGCATCCGCAAGTTCTGGGTAGAGCACACAAAGCGTTGCCGTGACATCGCAAACGCTATGGGTGAGGCACAGAATGACCCATGTATCATGAACCTTTGGGTACACGACGGTTGCAAGGACGTATCAGTAAACCACGCTCTTTATCGTAACACTCTGAAGAAGTCTCTTGACGAGGTATTCGAGAAGAAGCAGCCTATGATGAAGGATTGTATCGAGGGTAAGGTATTCGGTATCGGTCTCGAGTCATTCACCGTTGGTTCACATGACTTCTACACAGCATACGCAGCACAGAACGACAAGATTCTGACCATCGATACAGGTCACTATCACCCAACAGAGTCTCCAGCAGACAAGGTTTCTGCCGTTCTTCCATTCATCAAGGAGCTGATGCTTCACGTTTCACGTCCAGTACGTTGGGACTCAGACCACGTTACAATCATGGACGACCCAACACAGGAGCTGTTCTTCGAGATCGTACGTGCCGGCGCTCTTGACCGTGTACACTATGGCCTTGACTTCTTCGATGGTTCAATCAACCGTATCGGTGCATACGTTATCGGTTCTCGTTCTGCACAGAAGTGTATGCTCCGCGCTCTGCTTGAGCCAACAGAGTGCATCTCTAAGCTTGAGCTCGCAGGTGAGGGCTACAAGGTGCTCGCACTTATTGAGGAGCAGAAGGCTATGCCATGGCAGGCTGTATATGACGAGTTCTGCGTACGTAACAACGTACCTGTAGGTCAGGAGTTCATTGCTGACATCGACAAGTACGTAGCTGACGTAACAAGCAAGAGATAATTTTCTAACAAATGAATAAGGATGAAGGAGGAAAGTTTATTCATTAAAATGAACTTTCTTCTTTCATCCGTTTTTACTTTATTAAAGAACAAATGGAAATAGTATTAGGTTTGCTAATAATAGCAATAGGTGCTTTCTGCCAGTCAAGCTGTTATGTGCCTATAAACAAGATTAAGGATTGGTCTTGGGAGTCTTACTGGATTATACAGGGTGTATTCGCATGGCTCGTACTGCCTTTCCTCGGAGCATTGTTAGCTGTTCCTGCAGGCGAGTCTCTGTTCGGACTGTTTGCAGATGCACCATCTTTTAACCTTTGGATGACAATATTCTTCGGCGTTCTGTGGGGCGTCGGCGGTTTGACTTTCGGCTTATCAATGCGTTACCTTGGCGTAGCATTAGGTCAGTCTATCGCTCTCGGCACTTGCGCCGGCCTCGGCACAATCATGGGTCCGGTGTTGCTCAACATCTTCTTCCCGGAACTCAACGCACTTGACTCATTGACATACGCTGTAATCATAGGTGTTGTAGTAACGCTCTTAGGCATTGCCATCATCGGTATGGCAGGTAGCATGAAAGCCGCATCACTCTCTGAAGAAGAGAAGAAGGCAGCCGTAAAGGACTTTAACTTCCCAAAGGGACTGGCTATCGCCCTGCTCGCAGGTTTCATGAGCGGCTGCTTCAACGTCGGCCTTGAGTTTGGTAAGGACATTAACTTCGGCGAACTCACCGACCCAATGTTCCGCACACTGCCGGCAACATTCCTCGTTACCTTCGGCGGATTCATCACCAACGCCATCTACTGTTTCTACCAGAACCAGAAGAATGGCACATGGAGCGACTATACAAAGAGTTCTGTATGGGGCAACAACCTGTTGTTCTGTCTCCTGGCTGGTGCACTGTGGTACAGCCAGTTCTTCGGACTGTCACTGGGCAAGGGATTCCTCACAGAGTCTCCTACGCTTACCACTTTGGCATTCTGCATACTCATGGCACTCAACGTAGTATTCTCTAACGTATGGGGCATCATACTCAAGGAGTGGAAGGGATGCTCACAGAAGACTATCACCGTGCTTATCGTGGGTATCATAGTACTTGTCATAAGTTGCTTCCTGCCGCAGTTGATATAATTTTTAGAGAAGTTAAGGAGTTATGGAGTAGAGGAGTTAAGACATTACTCCTAAAATATGAAGAACAATTAGGAATAACAAGCAAGCAAGACATACGTCTCAACTACTGAACTCCCCAACTACCGAAAAAACAAATACGTTGAACATTAGCGAAACTAAAACAATTAATCTAATATAAAAAGAAATGAAAAGTATTCTTGATGGCCGTGACGGCCTGAAAGCTGTCATTGACCAGGTTGCAGAGGTAACAGGTTACCTCTGGCAGAAGGGTTGGGCAGAGCGTAACGGCGGTAACATCACCGTTAATGTAACAGAGTTTATGGACGATGAGTGCAAGGCAATGCCTGCAATCGCCCCTGTAAAGCAGATTGGCATGGTACTTCCACAGCTGAAGGGCAAGTACTTCTATTGCAAGGGTACCGGCAAGCGTATGCGTGACCTTGCACGTTGGCCTATGCAGAACGGTTCTATCGTGCGCATCTGTGACGACTGTGCCAGCTATGAGATAATAGCCGACGAGCCTGTTGCACCTACATCAGAGTTGCCAACACACCTCGCATTGCAGAACTACCTGCTTGAGACAGGTTCATGCTACAAGGCGACACTGCACACACACCCTATTGAGCTCGTTGCCATGAGCCATATAGAGCGTTTCCTTCGTGGCGATGAGATGACGCGCGTGTTGTGGTCTATGATTCCAGAGACTCTTGCTTTCGCTCCACTTGGTATCGGTATCGTACCTTACGGTCTGCCATCATCAGTGGAACTTGCCAAGGACACACTGGAGAAGATAAAGAAACACGATGTTGTTCTGTGGGAGAAACACGGCACAGTAGCTGTAGGTCAGGACATCATGGATGCCTTCGACCAGACAGACGTGCTCTGTAAGGCCGCAAACATATATATGTGCGCACGCAACATGGGCAGCGAGCCAGACGGCATGACACCAGAGGCTATGAAAGAGGTACAGGACGTATTCAACCTGCCTAAGACCCGTCCTTGCTAAAACAGCATAGGATAATTCGTGACACACGATACTTAGAAACCCACACGGATAATACAAGCATACACCTATTATAATATATGTATGTCTTGCATTATCCGTGTTTACCAATAAAAGAATATTACATGACAGACGAGAAAACCACACCTCTATACCATACCTCTGCCGATGCCTTTCACTGCGACTTTACAAAGAAGCTGTGCATAGGTCATCTCGGCAACGATCTGCTCAACGCCTCTGACATGCACTCCACCGAGCGCGGCTTTGGTATGACATACCTTTGGACTCAGAACAAGACATGGGTACTCTCCCGACTTGCGATTGAGCTTGAAAGTATTCCGAAGGAGCATGATAAATTCTATATTGAGACATGGGTGGAGAATGCCATGAAGTTCTTCACCAAACGTAACTGGGCCATCGCGTCTGAGGACAACAAAACCGTCTATGGCTATGCCAAGAGCATTTGGGCAATGATAGACACCAACACGCGCGAGCCGCAGGACATTCTCGCTATCCATGACGGCAAGATAAAAGACTATCTGTATCCAGAAAAGCCATGTCCTATAAAGGACGTGTCAAGGGTTAAGACACCAGAGATGAGCGAGTACACCACGTTCAAGGTGCTATACGGCGACCTTGACGTCAACTGTCATCTCAACTCCATGCGCTACATAGACCACGTGATGGACACACTGCCGCCCGACTTCTTCCGCAGCCACCAGATGCGCCGCATCGAGATAGCCTACGTGGCAGAGGGGCACTGGGGCGACACCGTCCGCATATACCACACCGCCGAGGACAAGACAGAAGCAGACGGAGAAATGCACTACTTCCGTCTGGCACGCCATAATGACGGCGAAGAAGAGACAGAACTGGCACGAGTAATGCTTCTTTTCAAGAAAGAATAGAGAAATATTTGCTTGTTTCAAAATAAATTACTAACTTTGCAACTAAGTACAGATAAAAAAATTTGAACATAAACATTAAATAAAAACAAACTATGGCAAAAATGAATTTTGGTGGCGTTATCGAAGAGGTAATGACACGTGAGGAATTCCCACTTGAGAAAGCCCGTGAAATTTTGAAAGACGAGACCATAGCCGTTATTGGTTATGGCGTACAGGGACCTGGTCAGGCTTGCAACCTGCGCGACAATGGTTTCAACGTTATCGTAGGTCAGCGTCAAGGTAAAACCTTTGAGAAGGCTATCAACGACGGTTGGGTTCCAGGTGAGACTCTGTTCTCTATCGAGGAGGCTGCCGACAAGGGTACCATCATTATGTGTCTGCTCTCTGACGCAGCTGTAATGTCTGTATGGCCTACCCTGCAGAAGTACCTCACACCAGGTAAGGCTCTTTACTTCTCACACGGATTTGCTATCACATGGTCTGACCGCACAGGTTGCGTTCCATCAAAGGACATTGATGTCATCATGGTAGCTCCTAAGGGTTCTGGTACATCACTCCGTACTATGTTCCTCGAGGGTCGCGGTCTGAACTCTTCTTACGCAGTATATAACGATGCTACAGGTAAGGCTCTTGACCGTACACTGGCTCTTGGTATCGGTATCGGTTCTGGTTACCTCTTCGAGACCACATTCCAGCGCGAGGCTACATCTGACCTCACTGGTGAGCGTGGCTCTCTGATGGGTGCAATCCAGGGTCTGTTGCTTGCTCAGTATGAGGTTCTCCGTGAGAACGGCCACACTCCTTCTGAGGCATTCAACGAGACAGTTGAGGAGCTCACACAGTCACTCATGCCTCTCTTCGCTGAGAAGGGTATGGACTGGATGTACGCTAACTGCTCTACAACCGCACAGCGCGGTGCGCTTGACTGGTATCCACGTTTCCATGATGCTATCAAGCCTGTAGTACAGCAGCTCTATGAGTCTGTAAAGTCTGGTAACGAAGCTCAGATTTCTATCGACGCTAACTCTAAGCCTGACTACCGCGTAGGTCTTGAGAAGGAACTCGCAGCTCTCCACGACTCTGAGATGTGGCGTACAGCTGAGACCGTTCGTCAGCTGCGTCCTGAGAACAACTAATTCACTTATTCGTGATATAACAAAAGAGGTTGTGTCTTTTTTAAGATACAACCTCTTTTGTTCAATATCAAAACCATAGCTCCAAACCCTCAACATAATGAGAAGCTATCACTTTACGATGTAAAGTGATAGCTTTCATTTTATCATTTGGTGTATATTACTTTTTAGATGGCAAAGTTTCAAGCCAGCGAGTCAGTTCGTCAAGCATCTGGTCATGATACTTGAATGTGCTCTTGAAGCCGAAACCATGTCCACCTGAAGGGTAGCACATCAGTGCGCACCTATTACCGGCTTTTATCATTGCTGTATAATATGACACACCGTTTGTGAGTGCAGGCACGGCATTGTCATCGCTGGCAAGTAGGATTATTGCCGGAGGAGTACCTGGCTTTACTGCCGTTGCCGAGTTCCACTCCCACTGCAATGCCTTGTCATTACGCTTGTCGCCGAGGAAACCCACACAAGAACCTTTATGAGTCTCATACTCATTCATTGATATGACAGGGTAAAAGAGTATGGTGAAGTTTGGTCTTACTGCCTCATCCGCATGTGTAGAGACAGCAGAAGCCAGATGTCCGCCTGCACTGGAACCCATGATACCCACATCATTAGGATTTACATGCCAGTCCTTGGCGTTATCCCTTACCATACGAATAGCGCTGTAAGCGTCAGAGAGCGGAATGTTACGGTCACCGTTCGGCATACGATACTTCAAAACAACGAGGGCTATACCCTGAGCATTGAAATACTCCGCCCAGTCATGTCCCTCATGTTCCATAGCCAGATGGGTATAGCCGCCACCGGGACAGCACACCACCGCCCTGCCTGTAGCCGTCTTAGCATTTGGAAGATAGACGGTTAGCTCTGACAAAGTGTCTGTAGTGTTCTTTAACACGAGTTTTTTGTCTGTACTTTGCGCCATAACGCTGCATGAAAATAACAAGAATGGAAGCGCCGCAACGCTACACATCTTAGAGAGAAATCCTTTTATCATTTATGTTTATGTTTAAGTTTTAGTTCTGCTTTCTTTTTACCATTATATTACAACCACACCCTCCTGCTTCATACCGTCCATCTTGATGGTGCATGCCTGTGGCAGTTCCACACAACGTATGAATCGCGTCTCGTGCACGGCAGGCAGAGAATCAAGGTACTGGCGGTTTAATATCTCCAGCTCCGCCTGCTGATATTCGCGATTTTCGTCTATAGGGTTGGTTTCTTTGTCATGATACACATCGATAGTGAAATAACCGACACCGAGTGATGTCAGGTTCTGGAAGAAGTGTGTACCCTGTGACGGGTCCACGTATGCACTTGGCAGTATCTCCTCCACTATCAGTTTCGCCCCGGAGATGTTAGGCCACTTCACCGGTACACCGAGCCATGAATCACTGCTGCCCCACCTGCCCGGGCCTATCAAGATATACCCCTCGCCTTTGGCAAGGAACTTATCGTTAAGTGAGTCTATCTCATCAGACACAAGGTCATTGTTAGATGCAGAGTAATTGTCATCAAGTTTGATATACACCACATATTTCACACCCTCAATGATACCGTGTCCCAACGAGTTGTGCGAGCGCAGCAACAGAGTCTCGTCAGGTATGGCGAGCAAGTCCTCGTCAAGCACCTGCTTGCTGTCCACTATCGGGCGTATCTGCAACAAGTAGAACTCTCCCGTCTTATCGGGATGGATGTTACAAGCCATCTCTATCTCCACCGGACGCCGCATCTCTTCCTCACCAAGGCGCAATGTCATCTGCATCAGTTCTGGCAATGGCCACACCTCCTGCTCAAGCACGCCATTAAAAGATATAACCTTACGTCCGCCCTCATAGAGCCCCGGTCTTATTACTTGGTCATAAGGGTCAAAGGTTGAAGCTATATATTGTAAAGAGCCATCCTCATCTGCCTCTTTCACCATTCGTTTCTCTATATTGAAACCATCATTCACGCTCACCTCTTTTCCTGTAGGCAGACCTATGGAATAGAACTGTGTCTGTGTCTGTCTGAGGGCTATCTCCATCTCTGACATCTGCATCACCTGCTTAGGATGATGAGGCGACACTCGCAGCGTCTGACCACCGTCAACGATATACTTACCCAGTCCAAGGGCCAGTGCAGCAATGCCTTCCTCTGGCTTTTCCTCACCTATAGGGTAATAGTTCAGCGAACGCAGCACACCACTTATATTAGGATAGTAATGTGTGCCATATTGTTGTCCCACCACCTCTTGTATCACCACAGCCATCTTCTCCTGGTCTATGACATTCTGCGTGGCTGTCATATAAGCCTTTGAGTCATGGTAATACACAGAGGCATAAACAGACTTAATCGCAGTTCCGAGATTACGGAGCATCAGCTCACGGTCCTCGGTATATGGTATCATATATGTGCTGTATATACCAGCGAATGGCTGATAGTGACTGTCCTCAAGCAGCGATGACGAGCGTATGGCCAGCGGCTTGTGCGTAGCATCAATGATAGTATTGAAATCCTCAAGCAGCGACGTTGGCAACTTGGCGGCAACAAAAGCATGCAGTATTTCCTCATCTGAAGCGTCACTGAGAGCTATCTCCCACAACTGGTTGGAGTCCATGAACTGATCAAAGAGGTCGGTACACAGCACCACCGTCTTTGGTATATAAACACGTGCGCCGGGGAACTGCTGCAACTCGGTATGCTTCTTCACTATATTGTCAAGGAATGCCAGGCCTCTACCCTTTCCTCCCAACGAGCCGTCACCTATACGCGCGAAGTGTGAGTATGAGTCAAAGCGGTCTTTGTTGAACACGGCTACCACACCGAGGTTCTTCATGTGGCGGTAAGCCACTATGGCATCAAATATAACCTGACGGTGCATGTCAACGTCTGGATATTTATGCCACGTTATATCACGCAAGAACGAACTTACAGAGAAGATACAACGCGCGGCAAGCCAACGTGATATATGGTTACGACTGACATGATAGCGCATAGTATCATGAGGCAACTCAAATACAAGATGCTGCAGGTCTCTCAGATTATGTGCCACGGCGACCACCTCACCCGAATCAGGATTACGGAAGAGGAAATCTCCGAAACCGAAATGTTCCTCAAGGATATGCTTCAAGTCCACATTGAACTTCTTTGAGTTCTTGTCAAGCACACGCACTCCTATGGTGTCAATCACTATGTCTGTCTCAGAAGTCTCAAGTATAAGCGGTAAGAACTCATCCTGCTCTCGTACATTCTTCAGCAAAGTCAGCCCCGCCTTCGGGTCTGTCTCCCCATTATGCGGATAGCGGCAGTCAGAGATAACGCCAAGCATATTATCCTTATACTGTTGGTAAAGCTGCCATGCCTCTTCATAACTACGAGCGAGCAACACCTTCGGTCTGCCACGCATACGCAACATCTCCGCCTGAGAGTTAAGCGCCTCGGTAGCGAAGTTCAGGCTCTGCGTAAGGATATATTTATACAGGTTGGGCAGGATGGAAGAATAAAACCTGATATTATCCTCCACTAACAACACACACTTCACGTCAGCCTCGCGCGTGTCATTATCCACGTTCATCTTGTCCTCTATCAGTTTTATGATAGAGAGTATCAGTTCCGTGTTGCCGAGCCAGCAGAAGATATAGTCGAAGATACTCAGGTCAAGGTCTTGCATACGTCGGCTGATACCGTGTGAGAACGGCGTCAGTACCACGCATGGTATGTCTGGCGACATTGACTTCACGGCACGTGCCACGTCAAAAGCGTCGTTGTCGGCATTACCCGGCATACATATAACGAGGTCATACTGTGTGCCGCTGAGCGTGGCGGCAGCCTCGTCTATTGTTGACACCTGCTTGAACACCGGCGGATAGCGCAATCCCAGTTGCATATACTCAGAGAATATCTTCTCATCCACGCGCCCGTCATCCTCAAGCATGAACGCGTCGTATGGATTTGCCACTATCAGCACGTTGAAGATGCGTCGTTGCATAAGGTTTAGAAACGACACATCACGCAGGTTAAGTTCATTCACCATCTTTGCCATACCACAAAGGTAATGTTTTTTTCCTATATACACAAATCTATCTTTACGTAAGACACAAAAAATCCCCGCCCTCAACGGGGCAGGGACTGTTATGTCTTTTTCTCTTTACAAAGCCACAGATTAGAGGCGGAACTTGTAACCTACAGTAGCGAGTAATACGCTGTTGTGGTTTGTAGCACCATCCAACACCTTGGTAACACCTATGTTGTAACGGGCATCAATCACGATGTGGTTGTCAAACTCATAAGATACGCCTACAGGTATAGAGAAGTCAAATGTTTTACAATTATCCTTTATATCCTGATTGTACTTTGTCTCATAATTACCATCCTTAATTGTATACTTATACTTAGCGTTAGTCATGAATGCGAACTGCACACCAGCCTTAACCGCAAATCCCTTAAATATGTAACAGTTTGCTACAATAGGAACATTAATATAACCCAGTTCAATCTTACTATCATACCACTCTACTCCACCAATCTTGTAATCATCCCACTGCTTTCCCTGCATGATATAGCCAACACCTGCAGCTACACTGAAACGATTGTCTATCTGATACTCTACCTCACCACCAATCGTAGCACCTACGTTGACCTGACTTTCTGACTTATGACCTATACCAGACGTGATGTCTTCGTCCAAACCTGTCACTGATGTAATTGTTACACCGGCCTTTGGCTGAATGCTCCATGTTCCTGGCTTTACTTTTGACTGTGCACTGACAAATAAAGCAGCTACTGTCATTGCTGCAACTAAAAATAACTTTTTCATTATAATTTCCTTTCGTTAAGATAATTTTATTTTATTTTACTTTACAAAGACAAAAGTACAACTATTTTTCAAACTACAAAAATTATTTCCTGTTTTTTACAATAAAATTACCGACAAGACAAAAATAATGCGACAAATACGCAGGAAAGCCCTGATATTTGTCGCATCATTTACTATTTTATTGTAAACTATCTCATGTAAGATTCTATCTCAGCCTGTCCGCAGAGCGTACCAAATCATCGTCATGCTTTATGCCTTTGTACGCAAGCCAATAGAGCACTATGCTCACTATCGGGAGACACACGCCAAACTGTGGGGTGACACCACCCTGCTTCTCAACGAAAGCAACTAAAGCACACACCACACACCACAGCAACAGCAACAACTGTCCCAAGCGGCATCCACACATCTGACGACGGCGGTTCTTATAGTCAAAGATAGTAAGAAAAGACAACATTGCCACTGCAATAGAGATAACAGCAAGCGCAGTCATCCAGCCAAAGGTATATTCCCCGCTATTGGGATTATATATAAAAGCTGAATACACTTCACGCGGCATCCCCTGCATACCAGTAGCAGTAGCAGACATCACCACAGGGTCATTAAGCAAGAGTACCGGCAACACCTGCATTCCCACGAGCAGCGTGGTTATCAGCAACAGATATATTGTTTGTTTACGCTGCCACATAATTAATAGTCGTCCTCCTCGTCTTTACGTCTGTCTTTGGATGGGTCATGCCAATATATGTCATGGTTAAGGAACTCCTCTGTGGCTATGAGCGTTGGCTTTGGCAGCTTCTCATAATATCTGCTTATCTCAATCTGCTCACGATTCTCAAACACCTCTTCCAGACTCTCATTGTAGTTAGCGAACTCAGCCAGTTTCTTGCTCAATTCCTGCTTTATCTCACTTGATATCTGGTTAGCACGTTTTCCTATGATTGCAACGCTCTCATAGATATTGTCTGTTCCATCACACAGCTCCATTATGTTACGTGTTACAGTGTTTGTAGGTGCTTTTGATTTCTTGTAATCCATTTTCTGTCTTTATTATTTGTAATGCTTATTTCCTATTGCTATATAATAATGTAGAGACCCGCTATCAGTCGAATGTCAGTTTTCCTGCACTATACTTCTTACACTTGTCTATATATTTCTCTGCCAAGGCTATGTCCTTCGAGTCAGGATACTCATTCATAAATCCATAGCATTCATCCTCTGCATCCTGGAATCGCTCTGCCTGCTTCTCTTTCACGCTGTGAACAGCCAACTCATACTTGCTCTGCATGATAAGTGATGCAAACTGTTCCCTGAGAGTGGTGTAAGGGTAATCCTTCAAGGCATTCTGCGAAGTAACGATACAAGCCTCATAGTTGTTACCACCGCTGCCTATGCAGTTACCGAAGTAGGTACCGAGATTAAAATACAATTTCGCATTAAGATACTCTTTCAGCACCAGCTTGTCCTGCAACTCATACATACGGTTTGTTGCCGTAGTCTTTCTCTCGCTGTATGGGAATATGTCTATATAGTCCTGATAGGCTTTAATGGCAGCCACTGTCGGAGTCTGGTCAAGACGTGGTTCCGGCACGTTACGGTACAGGCTCTCTGCTATGTAGTAACATGCATCCTCTGCATACATTCCCTTAGGGTAAGAAGTAAAATATTTCTTGAACACCTCCGCAGCGGAGTCATAGTCCTTCATCATATACGCCGACATGGCATAGAGGAAAAGACACTCCTCACCGTTGTCCGTTCCTTTCATCATCGTCACCATCTCACCGAAGAGAAGATTGGCGCGACTGTACTTTCCCTTTGCATACTGTTCCTTTGCATACTCATAGCGATAGCTGTAGTCTGTAGAGCGGTACACATAATTAAATTCCGACACGCAACTGGTAAGTAGCATGACGGTACATAATATTATAAAAAGGACATTTTTCTTCATTCAGAGTGCAAAGTTACTCATTATTATCGAAATAGGCAAATTCAATTCCATATTTTTCAGTAAATTTTCCTTAATTATAACATTTATTATAAAGAAATTGTGTACTTTTGCACTATGAACTCTTTCCAACTCACATCGAAGTATAAGCCTACGGGCGACCAACCTGAAGCCATACGCCAGCTGGTGGATGGTCTGAGACGTGGCGATGACGCACAGGTATTGCTTGGTGTCACCGGCTCAGGCAAGACGTTTACCATGGCAAACGTAATCCAACAGTTTGGCAAGCCTACGCTCATACTCTCACACAACAAGACCTTGGCGGCACAGTTGTATGAGGAGATGAAAGGGTTCTTCCCACATAATGCCGTGGAGTATTATGTGTCTTACTATGACTACTACCAGCCGGAGTCATACCTGCCGGCATCCGACACCTATATCGAGAAAGACCTTGCCATCAACGAGGAGATAGACCGCCTTCGCTTGTCGGCAGTCTCGGCACTGCTCTCCGGGCGTCAGGATGTCATAGTAGTCAGTTCCGTGTCATGTATATACGGCATGGGCGGTCCCTCTGCCATGCAGGGCAGCATCATCAGCATACGTCGCGGAGAAAGGATTGAGCGTAATGACTTCCTGCGCAAGCTTGTCGATGCGCTGTATGTACGCAACGACCTTGAAATGAGCCGTGGAGAGTTCCGTGTAAAGGGCGACACCGTAGATATCTGGATGGCTTACTCCGAGCGTGTGCTCAGGGTCACCTTCTGGGATGACGAGATAGACGACATTGAGGAGGTTGACAGCACATCATACCATGCGCTGGAACACTTTGACGAATACCAGATATTCCCTGCCAACCTTTTCGTTACCACAAAAGACCAGCAGGTCACGGCGGTTCGGCAGATACAAGACGACCTCGTGGCACAAGTGGACTACTTTAAGAGCATTGGCGACGAACTCAAGGCGCAGCGCATAAAGGAGCGCGTGGAGTATGACCTTGAGATGATAAAAGAACTGGGCCACTGCTCAGGCATAGAGAACTACTCACGCTACTTTGACGGCCGTCAGCCGGGCGAGCGCCCTTATTGTCTGTTTGACTTCTTCCCGAAAGACTTCCTGATGCTTATAGACGAGAGCCACGTATCCGTGCCACAGATAAGGGCAATGTACGGCGGCGACCGTTCACGCAAGCAGAACCTCGTGGAATATGGCTTCCGCCTGCCGGCAGCCTTTGACAACCGTCCGCTACGCTTTGAGGAATTTGAGGAGCTGCGCCCTCAGACTATCTATGTGTCTGCCACCCCGGCGGAATATGAGCTTGAGCAAGCCGGAGGCGTGGTGGTAGAACAGGTAATACGCCCCACAGGACTGCTTGACCCTATCATAGAGGTGCGCCCGACAGAGAATCAGATAGACGACCTCATGGAGGAGATAAACCAGCGCACCGAGAAACACGAGCGTGTGCTTGTCACCACACTGACAAAGCGCATGGCAGAGGAACTGACGGAGTACCTGCTGAACCACGGTGTAAAAACAAACTACATACATTCCGACGTCAGCACCCTTGACCGCGTACAGATTCTCAACGACCTGCGCGCCGGTGTCTATGACGTCTTGGTAGGTATCAACCTGCTGCGTGAGGGACTTGACTTGCCAGAGGTATCACTCGTAGCCATACTTGATGCCGACAAGGAGGGATTCCTGCGCTCACACCGCAGCCTCACACAGACTGCCGGACGCGCGGCGCGCAACGTGAACGGTAAGGTGATAATGTATGCCGACAACATCACCGAGAGCATGAGGCAGACGATAGAGGAGACTGAGCGTCGCCGTTCAAAGCAGATAGCATATAACGAGGCTAACGGCATAACTCCGCAGCAGATAGTGAAGAACATCCCACAGCGTCCTGTCAGCGAGGAGGAGACTAAGAACAGCAAACCTGTAGCATACATTGAGCCGGAGGATAATTACAGCGCAATGGCGGCAGAGCCTGTAATACAGCACATGACAAAGCAACAGATAGAGGCTGCCATAGCCACCGCCACTACACGTATGAAAGAGGCTGCCAAGAGCCTTGACTTCATGCTCGCCGCACAATACAGGGATGAGATTGTGGCTTTGCAAAAACAACTGGAGAACCTATAACCTGACCACGAATGAGTAATCCGCACTTCTCTTTCAAGCAATTCAACATAAGGCAAGACCGTTGCGCCATGAAGGTGGGTACCGACGGCGTACTGCTCGGTGCATGGGCAGAGGGCGGCAGGCACATCCTTGACATTGGCACCGGCACCGGACTCGTAGCCCTCATGATGGCACAGCGCTATGCCGATGCCGAAGTGACTGGGATTGAAATTGACGATGAGGCGGCGGCCCAGGCAAAGGAGAACGCTGCGGCTTCGCCTTTCTCTGACAGGGTAAGGATTGAGGCCGTGAGCCTGCAGACATTCACTTGCGACACTCCGTTTGACGCGATAACGTGCAACCCTCCGTATTACGACAACAGTCTCAACTGTCCCGACGAAAGCCGTAACACAGCACGTCACACAACATCACTCAGCTACGCCGAACTCATAACCCACAGCAAGCGGCTGCTTACTGATGACGGCACCCTGAACCTCGTGTTGCCTACCGACTGTCTAAAGAGCATCGAACTGGAGTGTGCATACGCCTCAATGTTCATCAAGGACCGTCTGCTCATAAGCACCACAGAGCGCAAGCAGCCCAAGCGTGTGCTACTGACAATAAAGAAAGCCTTACCACCCCACCCTACCTGCCAGACTGCCGTATTAACACAAGACGGAGAACGAAGTGAGTGGTACAAAGAACTGACCGCCGACTTCTATCTGGACTAATATCGCAAAAGAAGTGTATAATATTTACAAAATGTCAGCATTTCTTTAGTTTTACTGACATTTTGTTATTTTAACCCCCTCAACGAAGAGATACAAAACAGGTGTCACAGTACCCCAAAATGCGCTGCGACACCTGTTTTTTTTGCTGTTTTTGTAGTTTTACATGTCATTCGATAGCTTCCACAATGTAAAAGCATAGCTTTCTCATCGTCATTCGATAGCTTTCACAAGGTAAAACGATAGCTTTTACAGGGTAAAGTGATAGCTTTCACCGCACAAAGAGAAGGAACTATCATCACCACCTATCAGCAACCACCTGACAATCAGCACTTTTTACAAAGACTCAAAAAACGCACTTTTTTACACAAAAACAAGGCACGATGACAGAAATCACAAAATACGAAGACAACAAGAAATCATTATGACATGAAAATAACGGATTTTATGACAAAATGACAAATATACATTCATTCGTTGTGGTTTAAGGTCTTGAGGTCGTTTCACTTCAAGGTTTTAAGGTGATATTAGGCAAACTATTCATCACAATTAAACATATCTCACCTAATCGCTCGGCACTTAGTGACGCTTGCTCAAGCAAGAACCTGAAACCTCAAGACCTTAAAACCTAACGAGTGAGCACTTGCGAAACTCGAATTAATTTAAGAAAAAGAATGACTCTCAGACTGAAATTCAATCAAAAAGGCAAGAAATTGTAAACTTTTTCCGTAAAAATTTGTTTATATCACAGAATATTTGTAAATTTGTCCCGGTTACATTAGTTACCAACCTAAACATACAAAGATTATATTAGTGCAGAGATAAAACCAACAAACTTAACTACAACAACAAATTTACTATTAACTTACAAAAAACTATTAACACTTATGAAAACAGCAAAACCAATGTTGTCACCCGTTGAAGCGGTGAAGATTTGTCTTACCCAGAAGTATTGCACCTTCAAAGGTCGCGCACGTCGCTCAGAGTTCTGGTGGTTCAACCTATGCTACGGCATTCTGATGAGTATCCCTTCTATTGCATTACAGATGCTGCTTAGTTGGAAATTAGCACAGAGGTCTGCACTTGAGAGCCAAATTTATGACGCAGTGTTTGACAACGACAAGATGGCTGCATTGCAGGCTCAGGCAGAGGCTGTAGATGCAACATTCGAAACATGGATGCCTATCCTGTGCATTATCTTATTTGTTGTATGGCTGCTCACACTGCTTCCAGCATGGGGCGTAGCAGTACGTCGTCTGCACGACATTGGCAAGAGCGGATGGTCTCTCCTTATCGCCATTATTCCAATCATTGGTTCTATAATCCTGTTGATATGGGAGGTAAAAGACAGTGACCAGAACGCCAACCAATATGGTGAGTCTCCAAAATACGAAGAAGTTAATGTATAATACATACATAACCATGTGCCGGTATGCCGCTTGCGGTGTACCGGCATTTTTTATGACAGAACGGAAAAACAACTATTACAGAGAAACACACAAAAAAAATACTTAAAAATTTGGAAGTTACAATTATTATTCGTAACTTTGCACGCAGTATGAAGTTATTCAGCACATATTGGTGGTGGCGCACTCAGGATTTCAAAAAGTCGTGAGGCGTTGACCTATTATATATAGTAAGATAAAAGAACTATAATAAAGAAGAGGTCTGTTGCACATCGCGACAGACCTCTTTTGCGTTAAGACAATAACAACAATACAATACTCACAATAATGAAAGCTCTATTATCAAAAATGCTGGAGGGCGAGACCCTCACCCGACAGGAGATGTATGACATCCTTATCGGCATAACACAGGAGAAATATCCACAGGAGCAGATTGCTGCCCTGCTTACCGGACTACAGATGCGCGGCATATCAGTGGACGAACTGCTCGGTTTCCGCGACGGTATATTGGCAACGGGTGTGCCTGCCATACTTGACGCGGAGAAGTACATAGACATAGTAGGCACCGGCGGCGACCAGAAAAATACGTTTAACATATCTACCTGCTCATGCCTCGTGGTGGCTGGCGCCGGATATAAGGTAGCCAAGCACGGCAACTATGCCGCTACGTCTGTCAGTGGAGCATCAAACGTAATAGAGGAGCACGGAGTGAAGTTTACCAATGACCTCGCACAACTCAACAAGAGCATCAACGAGAGCAACTTCACCTACCTGCACGCACCGCTGTTTGCACGCGCCATGAAGTTCGTGGCACCGATACGTAAGAACATCTCGTTCCCTACCATATTCAACCTGCTCGGTCCTATAGTCAACCCGTCACAGCCTAAGTGCCAGCTGCTGGGCGTGGCAACGCTTGACCAGATGCGACTTTACAATGCCGTATATCACAAGCTCGGACTGAACTTCGGCGTGGAGAACTCAATAGACGGCTATGACGAGATTTCACTGACAGGCAACTTCAAGATTACGACAAACAACTACGAACGCATCTTCTCACCTACAGACATCGGTCTGCCTGTGGCTAAGGCACATGAGCTATATGGCGGCGAGACTAAGGAGGAGGCAGTGAAGATATTTGACAACGTGCTTGCCAACGAGGCTACAGAGGCTCAGAAGAATGTGGTGATAGCCAATGCTGCCTTTGCCATCCAGGTATTAGAGGACGGAAAGAAGGACATCAAGGAGTGCTGCGCCATGGCTAAGGAATCTATTGAGAGCGGCAAGGCACTGGCATGTTTCAAGAAATATGTAGAGATAAATAGTTAATTATGGCTGACATACTTGAACAGATAGTAGCGCACAAGCGCATGGAACTTGAGGAGTTTAAGCAACGTAAGTCTTACTCCCAGATAGAGAAAGAGGTGATGCCCCTGCTTGACACTCCATGCCCGTCAATGCGCAAGGCTCTCACAGAGAGCAGCAACGGGATAATAGCTGAGTTTAAGCGTAAGTCTCCGTCAAAAGGATGGATAAAGGAGGAAGGCAAGGCCGACATCATTCCTCTGTCATATCAGGAGAACGGTGCGGCAGCACTGTCTATACTTACAGACGAGTATTTCTTCGGTGGGTGCGATGAGTTCATCATGAAGGCAAGACAGTCTGGTGTTACCATACCTATATTATACAAGAACTTCGTGATAGATGAATATCAGTTGCTGCAAGCCCGTCTGTGCGGAGCAAGTGCCGCACTGCTGATAGCCGCCTGCATGAAGAAGGAGCGTTGCAAGTCGCTCATTGGCATGGCACATGACCTCGGACTGGAGGTGTTGCTTGAGATGCACAGCGAACCAGAGTTGGAGTATGCCGAACTGGGTAACGATATGTGTGGCATCAACAACCGTAACCTCGGCACCTTCGTCACTGACGTAAAGAACAGTTTCCGACTGGCAGAACTGCTGCCGCAGGATGCCTGCAAGGTAAGCGAGAGTGGTATCAGTAATCCGGATACTGTGGCAGAACTACGTCAGGCTGGCTTCCGTGGTTTCCTCATCGGTGAGAGCTTTATGAAGACGGAGAATCCTGGTGAGGCGCTGAGGCAATTCATAATGCCCCACCCCTAACCCTCAAGAGGGAGTGGAACAGTTAGGGAAGCATCTCCTGATTATATCCCACAAACATAACAACAGATATAACTACATACAAACACTGCCCCATATATCTTCCCTCCCCACGGGGAGGGACTAAGGGAGGGGGGTAGGATTTTGAATTATGAATTATGAATTAATCAAGGTTTGCGGCATGCGCGAGCCGGAGAACATACAACAGGTGACGGAACTCGGCATTGACTTGATGGGGTTCATATTCTGGCCTAAGAGTCCACGCTACGTTAAGAGTGTAACGGTAAAGGCCGGCATAGTGCCTAACCTGCCAAACAGCAAGGTGACAAGAAATGCCAAGAAGGTAAAGCGTGTGGGAGTGTTTGTTGACGAGATGCCTCAGACTGTTATCACACATGCATACAACTACCGGTTGGACTATATACAGCTGCACGGCAATGAGTCTCCTATATATATAGAAAACCTGAAGCGCACGCTGATTCCCGACATACTGCCCGATGTCAAGATTATAAAGGCACTGAGCATAAGGGAGGCTGACGACGTAAAGCGATGGCGTGAGTATGAGAATGTGGCAGACCTGCTGCTATTTGACACGAAATGCAAATGCGTGGGTGGCAGCGGCGAACAGTTTGACTGGTCTGTACTCGATAAATACGATGGCAACATTCCCTTCCTGCTCTCAGGCGGCATAGGTCCTGAGGATGCCGACAGACTGAAGCTATTCAATCATCCTATGTGCATAGGCATAGACCTAAACTCAAGGTTTGAGGATGAGCCGGGAGTAAAGAATGTGGAGAAGCTGAAGAGATTTATTGAATGCATAATTCATAATGCATAATTCATAATGCACGACTCCATTCCCCCTCCCTCACAGGGAGGGACGGGGTGGGTCTCTTTAACTCATAACTCTTAACTCATAACTCTTAACTTGCGAGGCAAAGCCTCGCCATAACTTACGAAGTTACTATGAACAAGATAAACAAACTATTTGCAGACAACAAGGACAGAAAACTTCTGTCACTATACTTTTGCGCAGGCAGCGCCAAACTGGATAACACCGGCGAGGTTATCAAGACATTAGAGAGACGTGGTATCGACATGATAGAGGTGGGGGTACCATTCTCTGACCCTATGGCTGACGGCCCTGTGATACAGGAGGCGGCAACAAAGGCACTGAAGAACGGCATGACACTAAGGCTGCTCTTCTCACAACTGAAAGCCATTAAGAATGAGGTAAACATACCTCTCATACTGATGGGTTATCTCAACGTGTTCATGCAATATGGTTTCGAGAAATTCTTCAAGATGTGCGTGGAATGTGGCGTGAGCGGTGCAATAATACCTGACTTGCCTTTCGCTGACTATCTGGAGCTGAAGCCTCTGGCTGACAAGTATGACATACGTATCATCATGCTCATAACACCTGAGACGAGCGACGAGCGCATACGTTTCATCGACGATAACACTGACGGCTTTATATATATGGTGTCATCAGCCTCTACAACAGGTGCGCAGAAGTCTTTCGACGAGCAGAAGCAGGAATACTTCCATCGCATCAACAGCATGAACCTGCGCAATCCTCGCATGATTGGTTTCGGCATAAGCAACAAGCAAACACTGGAGACCTCACAGCAGAATGCCGCCGGTGCCATCATAGGCTCAAAGTTCGTACAACTGCTTGAAGAGGCTGGTGGCGATGCAGACAAAGCGATAGACAAACTGTATGAGGCTTTGGAGAAATAAAAAAGAATATGATGTGTTAAGACAACTGTAGTTAAGTAGTTATGTAGATAAGTAGTTAAGACATTACTATTTGCATGTTTGATAGTCTTACACATATGTCTTAACTCCTTAACTTCTAAACTCCCTAACTTCTAAATCACAAAACGAAATAATATGAAATATTCAGCAAACGAACAGGGATTCTACGGCAACTATGGCGGTGCCTATATCCCAGAGATATTATACAAGACAGTGGAAGACCTGAAGAAGGCTTACCTGCCAATCATTGAGAGCAAGGAATTCAAGAAGGAGTATCACGCACTGCTGCGCGACTATGTAGGACGCCCTTCTCCTCTGTACTTTGCCAAGCGTATGAGTGAGAAGTATGGCTGTCAGCTGTACCTCAAGCGTGAGGACCTTAACCATACCGGTGCTCACAAGATAAACAATGCCTTGGGACAGATTCTCATAGCAAAGAAGATGGGCAAGACACGCATCATAGCCGAGACGGGTGCCGGACAGCATGGTGTGGCTACGGCTACGGCATGTGCACTGATGAATATGCCTTGCACTGTGTATATGGGTGCACTCGACGTACAGCGCCAGCACGTCAACGTGGAGCGTATGAAGATGCTCGGTGCTACGGTTCATCCGGTGGAGAGTGGCAACAAGACTCTGAAAGACGGTACAAACGAGGCTATACGCGACTGGTGCTGCCATCCTGCCGATACATTCTATATCATAGGTTCTACGGTGGGTCCACACCCTTACCCTGACATGGTGGCAAGACTGCAGAGTGTGATATCTGAAGAGATAAAATGGCAGTTACAAGAGAAGATAGGTCGTGACTATCCAGACTATCTAATGGCATGCGTAGGAGGTGGTTCTAATGCCGCCGGCACTATATACCATTACCTTGATGACGAGCGCGTGAAGATAATACTCGGTGAGGCTGGCGGTCTGGGTGTTGACACTGACAAAACCGCGGCATCAATGCAGGTGGGCACCACCGGCATACTGCATGGCTCTAAGATTAAGCTGATGCAGACAGAGGACGGACAGATTATTGAGCCTTACTCTATATCTGCCGGACTTGACTACCCCGGCACCGGTCCTATGCACTGCAACCTCTATGAGACTGGTCGTGCACAAGTTCTTCCGGCGAACGATGACGAAGCGCTGAAAGCCGCCTTCGAACTGACACGCATGGAGGGTATCATCCCTGCTTTGGAGTCTGCCCACGCACTGGCTCTGCTGCCTAAGGTGGCTCCTCAGTTCAAGAAGGATGATGTAGTGGTGCTTACCGTATCAGGTCGCGGCGACAAGGACCTTGACACGTATCTGAAACATTCACAGGCTATAAAGTAATAAACGACCACAGATTAAACAGATTACAAGGATTATTCTTTTTAACAACAGATTAAGACGGATTACACTGATTATCTTCCCTTGTAAGCGACGACAGTGTCGTTGCCCCCAGAAGGATTTCCTCAAGACAACGGATCAAGACGGACTACACCGATTATCTTCCCTTGTAAGCAACGACAG
>OCTW011609941.1_pt1 | contig 61690 bp, 60 predicted proteins | sample 1539671 | NCBI WGS metagenome assembly OCTW01 (sample SAMN02144230, study PRJEB22623) | gut metagenome | biome: sheep rumen | host: Ovis aries | place: New Zealand | reverse complement strand
TTGCTACCACTTCTACAATCGCAACGACGTGGAAGACTACCTCTATTATAACACACGTTTTGAGCGTGCAAGCCGTAGTCGCTACCATTTTGGCTCACTATATCGTGGTGACGATGGCAAAGTGTATATCAAGTTGAATTTGCAGATTAGATTTACAAAATAGTCGAAAAATTTAAGTCTATGGATAACTATAAGGGAATAGAATTACATTTGCATTACATATTGCAGACTGAAGGTGTTCATCAAATGGACGCTAAGGTGCATAATGAATGTGAGAAACAATTCCTCCTTGCTCTCGATGCTTTGAAAGCGTATACAGGTGATTTCCACGTCGAGGTAAAAGTACCAAACAAGGGAGGTGTTGTTAACGAATTTATTCTTCACCTTTTCGACTCAAGCGTTGCTGATTTCTTAAAGATAGTACTTACAGCATTCTTGACATATTACTTTACAAAGAGAGGTAATAAGCGGGAGGATATACTTAAAGGCATTGAAATCATAGAGAAGATAAAAGAAAAGAAACTGACTCAAGAAGAAGCTCTTGAAGTAGTTGCCGATGACAAGAATCTTAGGAAAATAGTAAGTAATTATTACAAGGCTGCTGAAAAGGAAATTCAAATTGCCAGAATAGAAACCAGTAGCAACGAAGAAGGTAAGAAAAATGAGGCCGAAGTGAGAGGTATTGAAAGGAAAGACTTTCAGACTCATATTTATGAGACCGACACGACCGAGGACACTCAAACGATAGAGGGAACTACAATCGGCGTGTTTTCACCTATATTGCAGAAAGGCCATGGTAAGACTTGGAACGGCATTTATTCAGGCAAAACAATTCAGTTCAAGGTGGAAGATAAAGAGTTCTTAGAACAAGTATATAATAATGAGGTGAAATTCGGGGCTGCTACCACTATCAAGTGTACTTTACAAATCAAGCGAAGGCAAACAAGAACAGAAGATGAGCCAACGGTGAAAGAGAATTTTGAGTACATCGTAAAAGATGTACAAACTTGGGCTGATGACGAGCATTTTCAAAGTGAGACAAAACGTTATAAACGGATAAAAGCTGATAAACGACAATTGAAGTTATTTCCAGAAGAAGGAATTCAAGAACCTGAAGAATGACTTCAGTGGTCATGAGAAGGATGATGTCATCTCCTACGTGTCGGCTTTGGCTAACATGGAGGGTGACACAATATACGTAGGCATTGAAGACGAGACTAAAGACCCATTGCTTAATCTTGGACTTATCAATAAGCGTGGCACGGGAAAGGGAACTACTTATTTCATTAATCCGAAACTGATTGCCAATTCTAAGACCAACGTCAAAACCACGCTAAAGAATATTGAGCCATACGCTCTGAAAGCATTGATTATTGAAGACTTGAAAATGCATCCTCAAAGCTTAATGTCTGAGATAGCCGAAAGACTTCCTGATGTTGAACTGACAGACTTGCGAAACACTGTATATAAGATGGTCGGAAAGGAATTAACCACCAGTGGCGGTAGGACATACCGTAAATATGAGTTAAGTGATGGCAGAAAAGAAAAGAAATAAAAAAGAAAACGCTAAAAGATTATTGTAAGCACCTGATAATCAGTAATATTTTTCTTTTTTACAATTCTGCTAAACCCTAAAGATTTATTGAATGATGCTATTAGAGACAACAGTATTGATTTATAAATAGAGTTCAGGTACAGAAAACAGGGTGAAGAAAATATAAGATTCTAAAAGTACTCAGTTTCTTTGGCTGTTTGGGAGAAAAACTATCTTTTCAGGTTTTCATAGAGCCAAAAGGAGGTCATTAGCTGCAAAAGATAAATGGAAAGAAGATTTGCTTAAAGCAATGAGGGAGAAGCGCATTGTCGTTAAAGACCTTGACAACTATATTATTACAGGTGTTCCATTCTACAATTATGACAATGAAAATGAATTTAAGAAAGAATTAAATGAAACATTAAGGAGTATAATATAGCAAGCATAAGATAACAATCATCTTTTCAAAATTGACAACAAGACCAATACCCCACTGATTTTCAGTACTAATGCTGATATCAGTGGGGGCTTTTGTATATAAAAATCTCTTTTCTCTTTTTCTCTTTTTTACTGATGTCGGAGTGCGAAACATTAATGTCAGAGTACAGGAAATACTACTGATTTCCTACTCCTATTCAATACTTCTGACATAAGGAAACAGGGGAGGGCAAGTCTTTTTAGTAAAAACCTCCGAAAATACGTAAATCTTTCTAAGGTGACGGGGCGATGCTGCTGAAATAAGTTGAATCAAATTTTGTTGTCTCAGAAATTATTATTACTTTTGTAGTTTGAAGTATTTTATGTATATGCTGAGGAACAATTTTTACTTGATGTCAAGATGCTGGATGCTATATATCATGCTGTCTATATGCAGCATGGCATACGGTATGCCTGACACAAGCACGGATAGTGACACTACACATGCTGACAATTACGGCATGGAGGTGTCGTTACTTACGTGTGAGCCTCATGATGAGATATACAGTCTGTACGGACACACTGCCATACGAATACAGGACAAGAGGCCAGGGGTGTTCGCCGAAGACTATGTGGTGAACTTCGGGATATTTGACAGTTCGGCAAAGAACTTCGTGCTGCGCTTCGTCTTCGGACTGACAGACTACAGGATGGGCATTACGTCATACAATGATTTCTTGGCTGAATATGCCTACTACGGTTGTGCTGTGCATGAGCAGCACCTGAACCTCACAACGGCTGAGAAGGAGAGACTGATGGCGGCACTGGCAGAGAATGCGAGACCAGAGAACATAGTGTATCGCTATAACTTCTTCTATAACAACTGTACTACAAAGGCGCGCGACATCATTCTGTCGGCACTGACATCCGGGTACAAGCTGACAAAGGAGTACACACCGGAGGAGTGTATGGATGGCGACGATAACAAGTGTTCTTTCCGTGACCTTACACACTGGAAGACTACCGACCATCCGTGGGCACGTGTAGGCAACGACCTGTTGCTGGGAGTGGCTGCTGACTATAACACGACACAAGACGAGCGTGAGTTCCTGCCGGAGATATTGATGCATGACTTCGCAAATATTCGCATAGACGACGGTACGCAGCGTATGCTGGTGGACAGCACTGCACTGGTATTAGAGGCGCAGCCTTCTACCGTACATCAGTACTCTTTTCCACTGTCGCCGAGAGCCTGTGCAGTGATATTCCTTTGCATAATAATACTAATCAGCATAACAGAGCGTTTGCTGCTGCACCGCTACCTGCCATGGCTGAACTATGCCATTGCGTGCATATACGGCGTTGCCGGACTGGTACTTACCGCCATGATATTCTCTGAGCATCCGACGGTAAGGCTCAACCTGCAGATATTAGTGCTCAACCCATTGATGCCTGTACTGCTGTGGCCTCGCCTCAAGAAGAAATGGACAACAGAGTTGGCTATGGCACTTGTATTTCTATTCTTCGCTGGCGCGATGATACAGCACTACGCTGAGGGTATGTTCTATATCGCATATGCGCTACTGTTAATTATCTGGAAATTTCATTCCCAAAAAATCAATAACTAACCACAATGAGAAAAAGCATAATAATAATATCGCTGCTCGCGCTTGTATGCACAGCACAGGGAAAGAAGTGCAACAACATCAATGAGATAAAGGATATCATCGTACGCGTGAACGATGCATGGCAACAGTCACATGGTGCACCGGAATATGGTGGTTCGAAGCGTGGGATGAGCGCATTCTGGGACAATGCGGTATATCATACAGGAAACATGGAGGTGGTAAAGCTGATGCGTGAGCTGAACGACACTGCCTCTGCAAACAAGTTCTACAATTACTCCCTTGCCTGGGCTGAGCGCAACAACTGGTGCGGAGCAACAGAGAAGGACTCCAATAAGTGGAAGTACAAGAACTACGGAGAGAAGCCCGAGTATGTATTGTTTGGCGACTGGCAGATATGTTTCCAGACATACATAGACTTGTACCAGATGAACAATGACGGAAAGAGAGACGAGCGCTGGATAAGCAGGGCGAAGGAGGTTATGGAGTACGAGATGAGGAGCGAGCAGACCGACTACTGGTGGTGGGCCGACGCTCTGTATATGGTTATGCCGGTAATGACAAAGATGTACCTGCTGACCGGTGACGACGGTTATCTGCAAAAGATGGTGGCAAACTGGAAGTATGCCAACAGCATAATGTATGACAACGAGACCGGACTGTATTTCCGTGACGGCAAGTATGTATATCCGAAACATAAGACTGCCGCTGGAAAGAAAGACTACTGGGCAAGAGGTGACGGATGGGTGATGGCCGCATTCGCAAAAGTACTGGACGACACTAAGAACGGCAAACAAAACCAAGAGATAAAGGAGTATTACCAGCGCATGGCAAAAGCTGTCATTGACTGCCAACAGAAGGAAGGTCACTGGACTCGCTCCATGGCTGACCCAGAGCAGGCTCCCGGCTATGAGACCAGTGGCACGGCACTGATGTGCTACTCTCTCTTCTGGGGCATAAACAACGGCGTGTTGCCAAAGAAGTATAAGAAAGCTGCCCTGAAGGCTTGGCATTACCTGCAGAACGTAGCGCTGCAGCCTGACAACACCATAGGATATGTGCAGCCTATTGGAGAGAAAGCCATACCCGGACAGGTGGTGGACATGAAGTCGCAGGCAAACTTCGGAACAGGTGCGTTTCTGCTTGCCGCGGCAGAATACGCAAGGTTTCTTAAGAAATAAAAACGAGTAGAGATATCACACAATGAGAAAGAAATTTATCCGTACACTGTGGATTATTATCCTGGTGGTTATTCTGACCGTAGCCATGGCGTTTACTGCTATATGGAATGGCTGGATAGGCTATATGCCAGATATGGAGGACCTGCAAAATCCTATTGACCGATATGCTACACAGATATACAGTGCAGACGGAAAGGTGATAGGCACATGGAACATGAACAGAGAGAACCGTGTGCGTACTGACATCAGCAAGGTCAGCACCAACGTGATACAGGCACTAGTGGCTACGGAGGACGCACGTTTCTTTGACCACTCTGGAGTTGACTTCATAGCCTTGGCACGTGCTATCGTGAAGAGAGGGCTACTGGGGCAGTCGAGTGCCGGTGGCGGTAGTACCATAACACAACAGCTTGCAAAACAGGTATATTCCGGCAAGGCACACTCTACCATAGAACGACTGATGCAGAAACCTATAGAATGGGTTATTGCCATAAAACTGGAAAGATATTTCACAAAGGAAGAGATTGTGATGATGTACCTGAACCAGTTTGACTTCCTGCATAACGCCGTAGGCATCAAGAATGCCGCAAATACCTATTTCAACAAGGAACCGAAAGAGCTGACTCTGGAAGAATCAGCTCTGCTCATCGGACTATGCAAGAACCCTTCATACTTTAACCCCGTAAGACACGAGGAACGCTGCCTGAAACGTCGCAATGTTGTTCTCAAGCAAATGGAGAAGGCCGGCTACATAAGCAGCGAACAGTATGCGGAGAGTAGCGCAAAGCCAATAGAACTGAACTTCCACCGCATTGATCATAAAGATGGAAGCGCTACATACCTGCGAGAGTTCCTGCGCCGCTACATGATGGCGGAGAAGCCAAAGCTAAGCGACTACCCTTCATGGCAAAAGGTACAGTTCGTCATTGACAGCATAGCATGGGAGAACGATCCTCTGTATGGCTGGTGCAACAAGAACACAAAGAAGGACGGTACACCTTATAATATATATACTGACGGTCTGAAGGTATATACCACCATAGACTCTGAGATGCAGCAATACGCAGAGGAAGCAGCATACGCCCATGTTGCAAAATATCTGCAGCCCGCATTTAACAAAGAGAACCGCAACAAGAAGAACGCTCCGTTCACATCCAAGCTGACAGCAAAGGAGGTTAACGACATCCTTAACCGCTCTATCGTTCAGAGTGACCGCTACCGCAACATGAAAGCGGCTGGATACTCTGAGGAGGAGATACGTGCTTCATTCAAGGAAAAGACAGAGATGACTGTCTTTACATATCACGGAGAGGTCGATACGGTGATGACACCGTTAGACTCTATACGATACTACAAGACTTTCCTGCGCACCGGCTTCATCTCTATGGATGCACACACCGGAGCAGTGAAAGCATATGTCGGAGGCTTGAATTTCGAGCATTTCCAATATGACATGGCTATGATAGGTCGTAGGCAGGTGGGCTCTACAATAAAGCCCCTACTCTACTCTCTGGCTATGGAAAATGGTTTCACGCCATGCGACGTGGCACCTAACGTACAACAGACATACATCGTGGCAGGACAGTCATGGACACCACGTAATGCCTCACGCTCCCACTATGGAGAGAACGTAACGCTGAAATGGGGACTGGCACAGTCAAACAACTGGATTTCCGCTTACCTTATGTCCAGACTTGACCCTACACAGTTCGTAAACCTGCTGCACCAATATGGCATCAACAATCCTGAGATACATCCGTCAATGGCATTGTGTCTCGGACCGTGTGACATCACCGTAGCAGAGATGGTCAGCGCATATACTGCATTCGCCAATAAAGGAATACGATGCGCACCTATGTTCGTAACACGCATAGAGGATGCCGACGGTCAGGTGATAGCACGCTTTGAGCCACGCATGAACGAGGTGATATCAGAGGAGTCGGCAAACCGTATGCTGATATTGCTGCAAGGAGTGGTAAACGGCGGTACAGGTAGCCGTATGCGCTTCAAATATAACGTGACGGCAGAGATGGGAGGTAAGACAGGTACCACCAACCGCAACTCTGACGCATGGTTCATCGGAGTAACCCCAGACCTCGTCAGTGGCGTATGGGTTGGAGGAGAAGACCGCGACATACACTTTGACAACATGGCATACGGACAAGGTGCCTCAATGGCCCTGCCTATATACGCATACTATATAAAGAAGGTGTATAAGAACGCCGGACTGCCTTACAAGGAAACAGCAAAATTCCCATTGCCTCCTGGCTATAACGGCTGCACAGGATTGGAAGAAGACAACGACAGCATCACTATCACCCCTAATATTGACGATGTCTTTGAATAACAACATGCCGAATAACTTAAAAATACTTAATAAGCAATTTTTATTAGGCTGTTCCAAATTAATTTTGTACTTTTGTATAGATATTGATATTTGTCAAATACAACTATAATCAACACTATGAAACAATTTAATGACGAAAACTTCCTGCTAGAAACAAAAACAGCTCAGGATCTTTACCACAACCATGCGGCCAAGATGCCTATCATTGACTATCACTGCCACCTGATACCACAGATGGTAGCAGAGAACAAGCGCTTTGACTCTATCGCACAGATATGGCTCATGGGCGACCACTACAAATGGCGTGCTATGCGCTCTAACGGTGTGGACGAGCGTTTCTGCACTGGCAAGGACACTACCGACTGGGAGAAGTTTGAGAAATGGGCAGAGACTGTACCTTACACTTTCCGTAACCCTCTGTACCACTGGACTCACCTCGAGTTGAAGACTGCCTTCGGCATCAACGAGACACTGAATCCAGAGAATGCAAAGGAAATTTACGACAAGTGTAACGACCTCATAGCAAACGACCCTAAGTTCACTCCACGCGGACTTATGGAGCACTATAACGTTGAGCTTGTATGTACTACCGATGACCCAGCTGACACCCTGGAGTGGCACGACATCGTAGCCGCTGACAAGACTTGCAAGACTCGCATGATTCCTGCATGGCGTCCTGACGCTGCTATGAACATTGAGGCTGCAACATTCAAGGCTTACATAGAGAAGCTCGGCAAGGTTGCAGGCGTTGAAATCAAGAAGTTCGCTGACCTCATCGATGCACTGCAGAAGCGTCATGACTTCTTCGCATCTAAGGGATGTAAGCTCTCTGACCACGGTATCGAGGAGTTCTATGATGAACCATACACCGACGCAGAGATTGACGCAATCCTTGACAAGGCTCTTACCGGTAAGGAGGTTTCTGTAGAGGAGCAGCGTAAGTATAAGCATGCCTTCCTGAAGGAAATGGCTATCATGGACTATAACGCTGGTTGGACACAGCAGTTCCACTATGGCGCTATACGTAACAACAATACTAAGATGTTCAACCTGCTTGGCGCTGATACAGGTTTCGACTCTATCGGTGAGTTCACTACAGCCAAGGCTTGCTCACACTTCCTTGACGAGCTTAACGTAGCAGGCAAGCTGACAAAGACAATCCTTTACAACCTTAACCCATGCGCTAACGAGGTGCTGGCTACTATGCTCGGTAACTTCCAGGACGGCTCTTGCCCAGGTAAGATACAGTGGGGCTCAGGCTGGTGGTTCCTCGACCAGAAGGACGGCATGGAGAAGCAGATGAACGCTCTGTCACTGCTCGGTCTGCTCTCACGCTTCGTAGGTATGCTGACTGACTCACGTTCATTCCTGTCATATCCACGTCACGAGTACTTCCGTCGCACAATGTGTAACCTCCTCGGCAATGACATTGAGAAGGGACTTATCCCATTCACTGGCTATGAGGAGAAGCGCGTACGCCAGATGGTGGAAGACATCTGTTACAATAACGCAAAGAACTATTTTCAGTTCTAACAACTGATATACATCAAGAGAAAGTGTCAAAACTCAATGTTTTGGCACTTTTTCTTTAATATTATTTTGTAGTTTGATAAATTATTACTACCTTTGCATCGCAATTGAGGAGAGAATCATCATTTGCACCGGGGTGTAGCGCAGTTGGTAGCGTTCCTGGTTTGGGACCAGGCTGTCGCAGGTTCGAGTCCTGTCACCCCGACGAGCTAAGAAAAAGGAAGCATCCTCAGGATGTTTCCTTTTTTGTTTAACAGAGGTTTATAATCAAAGGATATAATCACAAAGATATAATCATAAGAAGTATATAATTATAATAAAAATACAACAAAACTATGAAACTCAACATTGCAGTATTGGCCGGTGACGGTATCGGACCAGAAATAATGGAGCAAGGAGTAGCCGTAATGTCTGCCGTAGCAGAGAAGTTCGGTCATGAAGTAACTTACAAGGAGGCTCTCTGCGGAGCACACGCCATAGACGAGGTGGGTGACCCTTTCCCAGAGGAGACTTTCCAGATATGCGAGAAGGCTGACGCCGTGCTTTTTGCATCTGTCGGCGACCCTAAGTTTGACAACAACCCATCTGCAAAGGTTCGTCCTGAGCAGGGACTGCTCGCTATGCGTAAGAAGCTTGGACTGTTTGCCAACATCCGTCCTGTTACCACTTTCGACTGTCTGGTACACAAATCACCATTGAAGGACGAGATTGTCAAGGGTGCCGACTTCATCTGCATCCGTGAGCTTACTGGCGGTATGTATTTCGGTAAGAAGCAGGAGCCAGCTATGAACGCAGAGCTTGGCACTGAGGACGCTCTCGATACAAACTACTACTCACGCCCTGAGGTAGAGCGCATCCTGAAGGTGGCTTACCAGTATGCACGTCAGCGCAAAAAGCACCTCACCGTAGTAGATAAGGCCAACGTGCTCGCATCATCACGTCTGTGGCGTAAGGTGGCTCAGGAGATGGCACCACAGTACCCAGACGTTACTACCGACTTCATGTATGTTGACAACGCTGCTATGCGCATGATTCAGGAGCCTACATTCTTCGACGTCATGGTAACAGAGAACACCTTCGGTGACATCCTTACCGACGAGGGTTCTTGCATCACAGGTTCTATGGGCTTGCTGCCATCAGCTTCTACAGGTTCTTCTACTCCTGTGTTCGAGCCTATCCACGGTTCATGGCCACAGGGCAAGGGCCTGAACATTGCCAACCCACTTGCACAGATTCTTTCTGTAGCTATGCTCTATGAGTACTTCGACCTGAAGGAAGAGGGCGCACTCATCCGCAAGGCTGTTGACGCTTCTCTCGACCAGAACGTACGCACACCTGAAATCCAGGTAGAGGGCGGCGCCAAGTATGGCACGAAAGAGGTTGGCGCTTGGATTGTTGACTACATCAAAAAGAACTAAGAGCATTTCCAAGAATATAACCGAACGCTGTAAGGAAACCCCTTACAGCGTTTCTTTTTATCTGGAGTTATTTGGCTTATTAAGAAAAAAATATTACCTTTGCACCAAAACATTTATATACACCTTTGAAGCATAACTATCATGGCAGAACTGAACGTAAACATCGATAAGCTTAAGTTAAAGAACCCAATAATGACAGCCTCTGGCACCTTTGGCTACGGACTGGAATTTCAAGACTTCGTTGCATTAGAAGATATTGGAGGAATAATTGTAAAGGGAACGACATTTGACCCACGCCAAGGCAACGACTACCCACGTATGGCGGAGACTGCCAGCGGTATGCTCAACTGTGTAGGCTTACAGAACAAAGGTGTTGATTATTTCTGCAAGCATATATACCCCGAAATAAAAGATATTGACACTAATTTCATTGTCAATGTCAGCGGTTCTTCACCTGAGAACTACGGAGAGTGCGCCGCACGCATCAATGAGCTGGACAACATACCAGCCATCGAGCTGAACATCTCATGCCCTAATGTAAAAGACGGAGGCATGGCCTTTGGCACCACATGCGAAGGAGCCGCAAGTGTGGTACGCGAAGTACGCCGACGCTACAACAAGACTCTTATTGTCAAGCTGTCTCCAAACGTAACCAATATAGCCGAGATAGCACGTGCCGTAGAAGACGAGGGAGCTGACAGCGTATCATTAATCAACACCCTGATGGGCATGGCGATAGACATCGAGAAGCGCAAGTCCCTGCTGTCTATCGGCACTGGAGGTCTGTCAGGTCCTGCTGTAAAGCCTGTAGCATTGCGTATGGTACACCAGGTAAGCAAGGCCGTAAAGATACCAGTTATCGGACTTGGCGGTATATGCAACTACCGTGACGCCATAGAGTTCTTTATGGCAGGAGCCACGGCTATCGAGATAGGCACAGCTAATTTCCTTGACCCGGCAGTAACAGTAAAGGTGCGCGACGGAGTCAACCAGTGGCTTGACGACCACGGATGCAAGAACATACAAGAAATAATAGGTGTAATATAAAAATAACAGGTATAAAAAAAGAGGGTTACACTGGTGATGTGATGAAAACTCCGAGTAATGAATATTAGAGCGTTCTAATGCCTTTGTAATCCACCGACCTCACGGTTTCCAGACTGTGATATATGCCAGATGCCGTAAAAGGACTCACACGTGACTATCATTGCCAGTCTGCATTGTGGCCCGCCATTGACAAGAGAAACTATCTCTCGGTTTTTTCTATTAATTGATGAGTATCCCTATCGAACCAGTGCAACCCTCATGTGAGTACAAAGGTACGGAAAAGTTAAGAGTTATGAGGCATGCAACAAGAGATTATACCTCTTACATGTTTTTTTATATATTATATTTCTTTATTTAAGTTTTTTTTCATAACTTTGCACTTTCTTTTTAGATTTACACATTGTTAATAGGATAACATTTCGCAAAGATAGAACTATGAAATTAATTGAAACCAACAACATCAAGGGTGATTTCTTTGGTGGTGTAACAGCCGGTATCGTAGCTTTGCCATTGGCTTTAGCGTTTGGTATTCAGGCTTTTGGTGGCATCAACCACCCTGATGCCGCACCGATGGGAGCATTGGCAGGATTGATAGGAGCCACACTGCTCGGATTCTTCGCTGCACTCTTTGGCGGCACACACTCTCAGATAAGCGGACCTACCGGCCCGATGACCGTTATCACTGCGTCACTGATAAGCGCCGCATGGACAGCATCAAGCGGAAACATCTCTGCCGTACTCATTGCCATGGCCATGGCCGGCATATTCTGCGGTGTGTTCCAGATTCTGTTTGGCATTATCCGCATAGGCAAATATGTACGTTACATCCCCTACCCTGTCCTGTCAGGATTCATGAGCGGTATCGGTGTTATCATAATACTACAGCAGATTTACCCTTTGATTGGCAAGAAATCTCCTGTCAGCACTATAGACATGATAACAGGTTTCCCTGCCGCCCTTGCTGACAATATCAGTATCATGGCGTTGTTACTCGGCTTATGCACCATAGCTATTATCATTGCATTGCCACGACTGACAAAGAAGATTCCCGCCACACTCGTAGCATTAATCATAATGACCATAGTGTCACTATTATGCTCTTTTGACGCTGCACTGACCATCGGCCAGATACCTACAGGCTTACCTATGCCATTCTTCACAAAAGACGGCATTGACCTCAGCGGCATTGACTGGTGGACGACAATACAAGCCGGCATCATACCAGGACTGACACTGGCTGGCTTGGGCTCTATCGACACTCTGCTTACATCAGTAGTAGCAGACAATATCACAAAGACCAAGCATAACTCTAACAAAGAGCTAATAGGTCAAGGCATTGGTAACGCCTTAGCCGGACTGTTCTGCGGCATTGCTGGTGCCGGAGCAACCATGCGTACCGTTGTAAACGTCAAGAGCGGCGGCCGCACACAGTTGTCAGGCATGATTCATGCCCTGCTGCTGCTTGCCATTCTCCTCGGACTGGGTTCACTGGTAAAATACGTGCCTTTGTCTGTTCTCGCCGGTATTCTTATTACCGTAGGATGGGGAATAATCGACTTCAGAGGCTTCAAGGACCTGACACACATACCAAAGGCCGATGCCTTTGTCCTTATCGTCGTATTCCTCATGACAGTATTTGTTGACCTGCTCACAGCCGTCGGCATTGGCATGGTAATAGCTGCCGTACTGTTCATGAAGCGTGCAGGCGACCTGGCTGAGAAGCAATATGAGGGTGGAATACTTAACGAGGGCTTTGACCATAACACCCCATGGGAAGACGAGACCGACGTGACAGAAGAGATGAAGAAGCACATATACATCCTGCGTCTCGGTGGACCGGTATTCTTCGCTTCCATCACTGGTTTCAACAAAGTCATGCACGAGGTGCCTACCAATGGCATTAAGACCGTGATTATACGAATGAAGCGCGTCACCTTCATGGACCAGTCTGGCGCATACGCTTTGGAGACCGCTATAAAGGACCTGCAGGCTCAGGGCATAGAGGTGCTGATGACTATCATACAGCCACAGGCTGATGCCATTCTTCACAAGACACATATCATCCCGACGCTGATTCCTGAGGAGCATACCTTCAAGACATTCGAGGATTGCATTGAATATCTGAAGTAAAAACTCCTTATCTTTCGCAAGCCTCTCCTGCCCTTTTGCACGTTTATCGTCAATAGGACATTTTGGTGATTTCACTGTTCAAAAAATGTTCGTGAAAAAACTCAAAATAGAGAGAAATGGAGGGGCTTGGAATGATAAAATGCGACTCAAAAGGCAAAAAAACGGCCTTCGAACTGCAAAAGCATAGCTTTCACGTCGTCATTCGATAGCTTTCACGCTATGAAAGCATAGCTTTTACATAATAAAACGATAGCTTTTACACCCCAAAAGCTATCGTTTTTTGTACCCCTACAGATGCTTTTACTGATTATCAAGGAGTTACAAACCTCTCATAATTCGCGTAGAGCAAACCACCGGGAAAAATTTTCAAAATATCGCAAGCATAAGGCGTTAACGGAAGGCCCCAAATAGGACATTTTAGCGATTGCTTGTTTTATATCAATCGCTTTGCTGAAAGCTTTTTCAAAAAAAATCCACACCGCTTATACGATGTGGATTATTCATATTCTATACTTTTTTCTATTCTATCGTTTCAATAAAATCATCCAAGCGTTCCAATCCCTTCCGTGTGCATATTCCACGGATTATGACAAACAGGTAGTTGACCATTAATTGCTGATACGTAAGATTCTTGAACAATTCCTCAGAACGAATCATGCTTATCGAGCCTGATGTTATCTTATGAAAGATATTGAAGTCTATGCTTGAAATGAAGAAACCCTGCCTCACACCATTCTCGAAAAACGCCAATGTTGAGATTTCCTGCTCTTTCTGATAATGCTTCAACATTTTCTCCACAGCAGGATAACGCTTCAAATCATTAAAGAAATTAGCATGGGTGCTGGCGGAGAACTCCATCTGCTGCCGGAGTGCCTCTATCAGTATGTCTATCGCATCATCTCTCTTCAATGCAAATTCCTGCAGTGATTCGTTGCGCTGCTTCAGCAAACTCTTCACCACATCAACCAGCAAGTCCTCCTTGTCAGAGTACACCTCGTACAGCGTGCGCTTAGATATGCCCATATTCTTGGCTATATCATCCATCTTAACCGCACGTATACCATACTCTCTGAAGCGTCTCATTGCCTCTTCCAAGATTGCCGGTCTTAAATTTTTCTTATATACTGATAACTCCTGCATCTATCCAAAGACAGAGTTAAACTTTATTTTATTAGAAAGGTAAATCCTCCGCATTATCTTCACCAGCCATAGCAACAGGATCAGCAGCAACTGGCTGGGCTGCAACTGCAGGCTGTGCTGGTGCTGCTACTGGCTGTACCGGTGCTGCCGGAGCAGTAGGCATCTGTGATGGGTCATACTGACGCACGTCATAAGCACGTATATCGGGGAACCAACGACCGTTCCACTCGTGCGCGTCAATATCAAAAGCAACAAGAACCTCTTGCCCTATTTGTATATTGAAACGCGCGAGCCTGTCTGCTCCGAACACATCAAACACCATCTTCTTAGGATATTGCTCATGAGTCTCAATTACAAACTGCTGCGATTTCCACTCTGTTCCACGCTGGCTAACACCACCACGCTCAGGAAGTGCCGCAATAACTTTTCCCTGTAATTCCATTCTTTTTTCTCTTTTACAAAAATAATCTATTATAATGCGAAATTACAAAAAAAAGGTAAATTATGAAAGTTTTTGAGTTTTTTTTTGTCTAAGACATAAGTTTTTTGTATTTTTGCACTAACTAAAAACTGATTAAAAACATTCGACATACAATGAGATTTACACTTTCTTCATCTGTACTTAACAGTAAATTAAGTACCCTTTCAAAAGTCATAGCCTCCAAGAATTCCATGCAGATACTTGACTGCTTTCTCTTTGAGATAAGCTCGGGCCAGTTAACAATCACAGCCACAGACAACTCCAACATGATGAAATGTAATGTGGAGCTGAGCGAGAGTGACGGCGACGGTGCATTCTGCGTACACAACCATATTATCCAGATGGCAGTAAAAGAGATGGCTGAACAGCCTATCACTTTTGAGGTCAATGTGGATGACAACAGTATAATGATGACCTACCAGAACGGCTCTTACCGTTTCGTCGGCCAGAGCGCAGACGACTTCCCAAAGATTCAGCCTCTCAGCAGTCCTTACACAGAGGCTTCAATCTCTGCCGGAGCACTGGCGCAGAACATACAGCGTACTCTTTTCGCAACGTCATCAGAAGAGCTGCACTTGGTAATGACAGGCATCTATTTTGACTTGAAGGAAGACAGTCTGAACATTGTGGCAAGTGACGGCTATAAATTAGTAAGAAACATACTGTACAGCTGCAAGACTGAATTGCCTGCTGCATTCCTGCTTCCAAAGAAGCCAGCCTCACTATTGCGTAATATGTTAGACGCAACTGATGAGAATCCTATCACGATGAGATTTAATGACAAGCAGGCTGAGTTCTCCACTCCTAACGGATACTTGTCATGCACACTGATAGAGGGACGCTACCCAAAATATAATAATGTCATACCTACTGACAACCCTAACATCGTAACCGTTGACAGAAAGAGTTTCATGAGCGCATTGCGCCGTGTCCTGCCTTTCGCCAACGAAGCTACGGGGCTGGTGAAATTCCGTCTCTCACTTAACAACATTGAGCTCAATGCGGAAGACATCAACTTCGCTACTTCTGCACACGAGGATATTATATGTGAGTATAACGGAGTGCCTATGAGCATTGGCTTCAAGGGTGCTGCCATGTATGAGATAATGAACAACATCTCAAGCGATGACATCATAATAGAGTTAGGTGACCCAAGCAGAGCCGGAGTCATTCATCCTACAGAGCAACCTGAAGGCGAAGACGTACTTATGCTTATCATGCCTATGTTACTTAACGAATAAACAACATGAGACTGAACCTGACAAAACCTCTCATAGTCTTTGACCTGGAAAGTACCGGACTGGACATTGCCAAAGACAAGATAATTCAGCTTAGCTATATTAAGGTATATCCTGACGGCAAAGAGGAAAGGAAAAACTATTTCATTAATCCAGGCAGGGCCATACCGCAAGAGGTGGTGGAGCTAACCCACATTACCGACGACATGGTAAAGGACGCCCCTACCTTCAAGGCTTTAGCTGACACACTGGCAGAGGACTTCAAAGGATGTGACTTCGCCGGTTATAACTCCAACAACTTTGACATCCCGTTGTTAGCAGAGGAGTTTTTACGTGCAGGAATGTCTTTTGACTTCTCTGAATGCAGGAAGATTGACGCATGCGCCATATTCCGACACATGGAACGTCATAACCTGGCGGCAGCATACAAGTTCTATTGCGGCCGCAAGATGGAGGATGATTTCCAGGCACACCTGGCTGACAATGACACAGAGGCCACATACCGCGTACTGCAAGGTCAGTTAGATATGTACAGCGCTGAGAGACAGGAGGAAGCCGAGCGCATCCTGAAAAACGACATGGATGAACTCAACGAGATAAGCAACCAACGCAAGAATGTGGACTTTGCCGGTAGAATTATATGGGCACCTGTAAAGGGAGCTGATGGTAAGCCATTACTTGATGCCGACGGCAAAGAACGTATGCGTGAGGAATTCAATTTCGGCAAATATAAGGGGTGGGCAGTAGCAGACGTCCTTAAGAGAGACCCAGGTTACTTCAGTTGGATGTTGTCAAGCGACTTTACATTAGACACAAAACAAGTGCTCACGAGAATCAGATTAAGAGAAGCACAGGGAAACACCCACCTATTCTCATGAACAAAAAAACAGACATAACAAAGAGACTATTGCTCATGGCTATCATGTCATGGGCAATAGTAGTATATGCGCCTGCACAAGAATTAAACGCGAAGATTAATATCAACCACTCCCAGATACAAGGTACAGATGTATCTGTCTTTGAAGAGTTGAAGGATAAGTTGGAAGAATTTGTCAACCAGCAACAGTGGACGTCCCTTAACTTCAAGGAGAATGAGCGCATAACATGCAGTTTTAACATTACTGTAAAGGAATACAAGAAAAACGAAGGGACATGGGGCTGCACTTGCACTATTCAAGCAAACAGGCCCATCTATAACTCTGCATACAACAGCACCCTGTTCCAATACCAGGATAACGACTTTACATTTACTTTCAACCAGTTTGACAAACTGGAGTATAACGAAGAGATGATAGATAACCAATTGATGGCTCTCTTCGCTTACTATGCGTATCTTATTATAGGCATAGACCTGGACAGCTTCTCACCCAAAGGAGGAGAAGACATACTGCAGAGATGCATGAACCTCACCAACAATGCGCAAAACCTGGACTACCCCGGATGGAAGGCCTTTGACAGCAGCAAAAACCGTTTCGCCATCATCAACGATTACCTTGACGGAGCGTTGGAACCTCTCCGGACACTGCAATATGACTATTACCGCAAAGGACTTGACGAAATGGCAAACAATGTGGAACGTGGAAGGACCGAAATCACCACAGCCATTACGGAGAACCTGAAGAAAGCCCATGAGAACCGTCCAAGCAGTTTGCTACCACAGATATGGACAGACTACAAAAAGGATGAGATAGCTAACATATACAAAGGCAAGGGGACCGCAAAAGAGAAAGAAAGCGTGTATGATGTACTCTTTGGCATCAACCCCTCACAAAACAATGCCTGGACAAAGATTAAGGAATAATAATTTCCCGCCTGTCAAACAAGAAAAAGAATTATGCTGAAACATTTATACATTAAGAATTTCGCTCTGATTGATGTGCTTGACATCGACTTCTTCTCTGGCTTCTCTGTCATAACAGGAGAGACAGGAGCCGGCAAAAGCATCATATTAGGAGCAATCGGCCTTTTACTCGGACAAAGGACCGATACCAAAAGCATAAAAGCTGACTCTCAAAAATGCACAATCGAAGCCACATTTGATACTAACGGGCAGAACATAAAAGAATGGCTGACCGAAAACGACCTGGAATGTGATGACGATGACTGCATCATACGCAGGGAAATAACTGCGTCAGGCAAGAGCAGGGGCTTTATCAACGACACCCCAGTAACACTTAACCAAATGAAAGAATTGGGTGAGATGTTACTTGACGTACATTCTCAACACAAGAACCTTCTCTTACAAAAAGAAGATTTCCAACAAGGTGTTCTTGACATAATAGCAGACAATAGCACTCTGCTTACTGAATACAAGCAGGCATACGCCCAATATAAAAAGCTAGATGCAGAATTAGAGCAGCTACGCCATAGTGTTGAGGAGAGCAAGGAGAAAGAAGATTTCATGCGCTTCCAACTTACTGAGTTAACCAATGCCAACCTCACACCTGGAGAACAGGAAGAGTTGGAACAAGAGCAGCAAGTAGCATCACACACTGAGGAGATAAAAAGCCTTATGTTTGACGCTGATGCCTTACTCAACAATGACGATAACGGCATTGTATCCGCATTACACCAGGCATGTCAGAGAATAACCAATGCCGCTGATATCAATCCAAAGATTCTACCACTGGCAGAGAGGCTGAATTCTGCGCTTATCGACATAAAAGATATAGCGTCAGAATGTGCCAATGAGTCTGAGAACATAGAATATGACCCAGAGCGACTGGCTTTTATCAATGAACGTCTGGATACAATATATTCCCTACAACGGAAATATGACGCAACAGACGTATCTTCCCTCTGTGAGATACGCGATAACCTTTCGCAGGCTATAGATAACATCGACAACTTTGACGGACTTCTCACAGAGAAAGAAGCAGAAGTGGAGTTGGCACATCGCAACACGCAAGAAAAAGCGAATGCTCTCAGCGCGACACGCAAGGATGCCGTTCAGCCGCTACAAACCCAAATAACCACTTACCTAAGCGCTCTTGGCATACCTAATGCCAATTTCGTAATAGACATACAGCCTACCACACTTAATGCCAACGGACAAGACAAAGTACAGTATCTGTTTTCCGCCAACAAAGGCATGCCTGCGCGGCCGGTCGAGCAAGTGGCTTCAGGAGGTGAGATAGCACGTCTTATGCTCTCACTAAAAGCCATCATCAGCGGGGCAGTAAAACTTCCAACCATCATCTTTGATGAGATTGATACCGGCGTAAGTGGAAAAGTGGCAGAGCAGATGGCAAGAATAATGCAAGAGATGGGACACTCTGAACGACAAGTTATCAGCATCACACACCTGCCACAGATAGCCTCTGCCGGGCAATACCACTACAAGGTAGAGAAACATGACACCGAGGAGGGTACTACATCCGTAATGAGACAACTAAGTAAAGATGAACGTGTCATGGAGATAGCCCAGATGTTAAGTGGAACAGATGTCAGCAACGCAGCATTAGCCAATGCAAAAGCATTGCTGAAAAACGCAGATTAACCCTATACCAAAAGAGAAAACTATGGATATAAAAAAAGCAGAATTCTTCATAAGCTCAGCCAAACTGTCACAGTGTCCAAAAGACACAAAGATGGAGTTTGCCTTCATAGGACGAAGCAATGTAGGCAAATCCAGTCTCATTAATATGTTGACAGAAAGGAAAAACCTGGCTAAAACCAGCGCTACACCTGGTAAGACGTTACTGATAAACCATTTTATCATAAATGACGAATGGTATATAGTGGACCTACCAGGCTATGGCTTTGCTAAACGCTCTAAGAAAATCCAAGAGGAAATAGAGAAAATGATTTCCTCATATATATTACATCGCGAACAATGTGTAAACGTGTTCCTGCTGATAGATATCAGACATGACCCTCAAAAGATAGACCGAGAGTTCATGGAATGGCTGGGAGAAAACGGTATTCCTTTCTCCATAGTCTTTACTAAAGCCGATAAACTAACAGCTACAAAAGCCACAAGCAACGCAAAGAAATACATGAACACGTTGCTTGACGCATGGGAAGAACTGCCGCCATATTTCGTCACCAGTTCCGAGAAAAGACAAGGGCGCGCAGAACTCCTTGATTATATTGACACCATACTTAAATCCTAAAAATGCCTACACCGTTTCTTGACGTACAGAACGTATCAAAAAGTTTTGGAGAGCGTACACTCTTCAGGAATATATCGTTTAGCATAGCAGAAGGACAGCATGTGGGACTGATAGCCCAAAACGGTACCGGCAAAACCACACTACTGTCAATGCTTACCGGCAAGGAAAGCATTGACAGCGGTAGTATTATTTTCAGGAATGACATCAAGGTTGGCTACCTGAGGCAAGACCCTTATTTTGAAGAAGGTACCACCGTTACTCAAGCTTGTTTCACAGATAACAACCCCACCACAGAATCTCAGTTGAAAGCAAAACAAATATTGACACAGTTGCGCATTCATGATATGCAACAACCTATGTCACAACTGAGCGGAGGACAACAGAAAAGAGTAGCGCTGGCACAGGTGCTCATATCTAATCCTGACATGCTGATTCTTGATGAGCCAACTAACCACCTTGACTTGGAAATGGTGGAATGGCTGGAGAGTTTTCTGCAACGTGGAAACAAGACACTGCTTCTTGTTACACATGACCGTTTCTTCCTTGATAATATATGTGACACTATTCTTGAGCTTGACAACCAAACCATATATCGATACAAAGGCTCCTATTCTTATTTCCTTGAAAAAAGGCAAGAGAGATTAGACACCATGGCCGCAAGCATACAACATGCGAACAATCGATACAGAAAAGAGTTGGAATGGATGCGCCGGCAGCCGCAAGCACGCGGACATAAAGCAAGATACAGGGAAGAGGCTTTCTACGAACTGGAGAAAATAGCAAAACAACGCATCGAGGAAAGGCAGATGCGCTTGAAGTCAACTAATGTATATATAGGCTCCAAGATATTTGAGTGTCAATACGTAACCAAGAAGTTTCCTCCACGTAAAAACGCTGCAACACAAGGGACAGAAGGCAAAGAGAAAGTAATACTTGACAAGTTTTACTATAACTTCGCACGTTATGAGAAGATGGGAATCGTTGGCAACAATGGCTCCGGGAAATCTTCTTTCATCAAACTTCTGTTAGGTATTATTCCTCCTGACGAAGGACGGTTTGATATCGGCGAGACCGTAAAATTCGGATACTATTCCCAAGAAGGACTCACCTTCAGGGATGACCAAAAGGTCATTGACATTGTAAGAGACATTGCGGAATATATAGACTTAGGACAAGGGCGACACTATACTGCCTCACAATTTCTACAGTATTTTCTCTTTACACCTGAACAACAATACAACTATGTATATAAACTTTCAGGTGGAGAGAAGCGCAAGCTGTATCTATGCACAGTACTTATGCGCAATCCCAATTTCCTTGTGCTTGACGAACCGACAAACGACCTGGACATCAAGACTCTACAGATATTGGAAGAATACCTGTATGACTTCCCAGGCTGTGTGATAGTAATCAGTCATGACAGATATTTCATGGACCGGGTAGTGGATCACCTCCTCGTTTTCAAAGGAGATGGTGTTATCAAAGACTTTCCTGGAAACTACACCCAATACCGTGAGTGGCTGAAAATATCAGACAAGCCGATACAGGAGAAGAAGACAACAGATAATACAACTAAGGAAAGGAATTCCGGGCCACGCGATCCTAATGCTGTTAACAAACGACGCATGACATACAAGGAAAAGCGTGAATTTGAACAAATAGAAAAAGAACTGGAACTCCTGACAAAAGAAAAGACAGAGATAGAAAACAAGCTAAGCAGCGGAATAACAGACGTGGAAGAGATAACACTACTGAGTAAACGCCTGCCTATCATCAACCAAGAAATTGATGCTAAGGAAACCAGATGGCTAGAACTATCTGAAATCCCGACTTAGAAATCCAAGATATCATATACACGACCTTTATGCCGATAAGCAAAAACAAAATAAAACAAATACACAGCCTTGAGCAAAAGAAATTCAGGACGCTATACAAATCGTTTATAGCAGAGGGCACGAAGTGTGTCAATGAACTGCTAAAAGAGGGATTTCATGCTACCACCATTATCTCTACAGATGACTGGCACAGCCCTACCCCGTCACGCATTCCTGACGACTATATCATAGTGTCTGATGACGAGTTGCGCAAGGCAAGCCTGTTACAGCACCCGCAACAAGTGTTGGGAGTATTTGCTATTCCAGAGATGCCGCAAGACATCAATGTGAATGACATAGCACACAATGAACTGTGCCTATGCCTTGACGGAGTACAAGACCCAGGCAATTTAGGTACCATCATACGTACCGCAGACTGGTTTGGCATACGCAACATATTTTGTAGCCCGAACACGGCTGACGCATATAACCCCAAAGTGGTACAGGCTACAATGGGAAGCATTGCGCGTGTAAACATATATTACACAGACCTGGTTGAGATGTTGCATTCCCTGCAATCTGATGTCCCTGTATATGGCACACTACTTGATGGTGAGAATCTTTATGACACAGAACTGTCACGCAATGGTATAATCATCATGGGCAATGAGGGCAACGGCGTTAGCACAGATGTACGACAACTACTTACACATAAACTGCTTATACCGCCCTATCCTGTGGAGACAGAGTCTGCAGAAAGCCTGAATGTATCCATAGCTACCGCTATAATATGCGCAGAATTCAGGCGTAGATGTTAAAAAATCATAAATACACAATATTTCTTCAACTATCTATAACTTACTATACAATAAAAATAGTATCTTTGTAGAGAGAATATTCAGTAAAAACACGTGGCTATGACAAAAAGAATACTTACAATAATATATGTTGCTCTGACACTGACATTTGTTCCTGCATTAATTAACTCTGCGTCAGCCAGAATAGAATTGACAGATATTGAGTCACAGTCTATCAAAATTGAGCAGAATGGCAGCACATTACATGTGTATGGAGCTATGGGAAAGACTCTATACATATACAACCTTGTAGGTATGCCTGTGTATTCTATAAAAATAGACTCTCAAGAGAAAACCATAGACTTGAGCAACCTTAAGAAAGTCGTTCACATTGTAAAAATAGGAAACATCTCAAAGAAAATTAATCTGCTCAGCAGATAATGAACATCTTAGAACGACCAAAGCTACGAGGACGATTTTCATGCTTTGGTAAGAAAAAGATGCATGTCTATGAACGACACACAATTACTTCAAGAGCTTAGAACGCCAGAAACGCGCCAACGGGCATTCTCTGTATTAGTATCTCAGTATAGCGAAAAGATATACTGGGTAGTAAGACACATTGTTGGAATCCATGAGGATGCGGATGACGTAACACAAGAGACTTTTATAAAAGTTTGGAACAAACTTGATGAGTTCCGCGGAGATTCGAAACTCGGTACATGGATTCATCGTGTAGCAGTAAATGAGGCCTTAGACCACCTACGTAAAGAAAAGAAATATGTTGACAACAATGTTGACATGAAAAATCTTTCAGGAGCCTTTGCTGACACATATTTTGACGGAGACGAAGTGGAACGAATGCTACGCGAAGCAATGGAAACATTACCTGAGGCGCAAAGAGCCGTCTTTTCCCTGAAATACTTTGATGACAAGAAATATTCTGAGATAAGCGAGATATTGGGTACATCAGAAGGTGGACTGAAAGCTAATTATCACTACGCAGTAGAGAAAATCAAAAGATATTTCGAGATTCAGCAAAAAAAGTTATCATGAAAAAGAAACACGCATTAAACGTTTTACCGTTTTCTACGTCAATAAAGTAACAAAGCAAAAATAAATGACTAATATAGAGAACATATTAAACAACAAATACGTTGACAAAGGAAGCTACAAGGTTCCTGACAATTATTTTTGCCAGCTTCAAAATAGCATAACTGAGCGTATAAAGCAAGAAAGCGGAACAAGCGACAGCACTGCTGTACCAGTAAACGTTCCTAAAAAGAAGTTCTTCCTTTTAACCCCACGCTTCAGATATGCCGTTGCCGCTTGCTTCATAGGAGCAGCCGTACTTACCGCTGTAGGTCTGTCACATTATAACAAAGAAAAGAATATAGTAGCAGAACAGCAAGACCTACAAAGTGAGCAGTACTACAATGAATGTATGGAATATGCCATGGTTGACAACGATGACATATATACATACCTGGCAGAACAGTAGATGATATAATTAACAAGAACTACCTTAATACATTGAACGTATGATAAAGAAAATAGCTTACATTATAATGCTATTGCTCTTGACTGTCACGGTAGACGCACAAAACGCCAAACCAAACGAAAAGAAGTTTGACCCGGAAAAATTCATGCAGGAGCAAGAGGCATTTATCACAAAACAAGCAAAACTCACGACACAGGAGTCTGCACGCTTCTTTCCTTTATTTCGCGAATTACAAAACAAGCAAAGGACCCTCTTTCACAAACAGCGCAAATACGCAAAGTCTAAACCACAAAATGACAAAGAGGCGGCAAAAATCATAGCAGAGATAGACCAAACCGAGCTGCAGATAAAGAAATTGCAAACAGACTACCACAATAAGTTCTGTAAGGTCATACCTGCAACAAAGGTCTTTCAATGCCTGCAAGCAGAGGAGCGGTTCAAACGCCATATAATGGACAAGATGGCAAACAGACGGCAAAACAAAAATAAACACGCGGATAAGGGAAAAAAGAAATAAACTCAGAAATATGAAATGTCACAAATACGAGTGTATTTGTGACATTTTATATTATATACAACAAAAGGGCTCTGCTAATATTCAGCAAGAGTCCCGTTCTTAAAAGCTATGCCTTTATAATTGGAAATACCATCATTTTTCTATACAATGCAATTTGACACCATTCCTTTAGTTATTTGACATAAATAAAAACATATATCGCAAATGTTACTAAAGAATGTTAATTTACTCACTTCTTTTTTGTAGTGTCATCAGTTTTTATTAAATTTACCAACACAAACATAACAAACAAATAAACACAAAACATTACTCACAAAAAAACACAAAAACACTATGAACAAAAAATTTATTTGTACCGTATGCGGTTATATACACGAGGGTCCAGAACCCCCAGAGAGATGTCCACAATGTAAGGTACCAGCATCAAAATTCAAGGAGTTGGAAGAGACAGAGGGCGGTCTGCAATTTGTGCAGGAGCATGTAATCGGCATCGCAAATGAATATGGAATTGACGCTGAGATGCGCAAAGACCTCAATGCTCACTGGAATGGAGAATGTACCGAGGTAGGCATGTACCTCGCCATGAGCAGGCAGGCTGACCGCGAGGGCTACCCAGAAATAGCAGAAGCATTTAAGCGCTATGCATGGGAAGAGGCTGAGCACGCTGCAAAGTTTGCTGAATTACTTGGCGATGTTGTATGGGACACCAAAACTAACCTTGAGAAGAGAATGAACGCAGAGGCTGGCGCCTGTGAAGATAAGTTCCGCATTGCAAAGAATGCAAAAGCACAAGGTTGGGATGCTATACATGACACCGTGCACGAAATGGCAAAAGACGAAGCAAGACATGGTAAAGGCTTCGAAGGACTTTACAACCGCTATTTTAAGAAATAAACATATAGCAAACAAGACTTTCCAAGAAGTAATAAATGTATTATAACAAACACAAAGGAGAATAAGGAAGTGAAGAAAATTGTTACGTTCTTATTTATCCTAATGATTATACTCCTCGCCGCAACTGTACTATTACATGTAAGAAGTTGCGGCGAGGATTTATTTCAAAAAACGGATATTACAGAAAAGTTACCACCAATTGACGACAGTCTGAAAATACGTATTGACACCTTCCTTTACAACAACTTTCCGCAAGGCAACATAGGCATTGAATTGTATGACATCACTGCCGACAAAGAGGTGTATTCATACAACAAGGACTCTTTGATGATACCTGCCTCCTGCATGAAGCTTTTAACATGTGTCACGGCTCTCAGATACATAGGAGCAGAAAAGCTGATACACAACAGACTGTACACATCTGGGTACATAATGGGAGACACGTTGAATGGAAACGTAATACTAAAAACACAATATGATACAGCATTTAACCGCGACACTCTCAACAATCTTGTAAACGAGCTAAAAAACAAGGGAGTAACCTATATAAAAGGTAATGTGATTGTCGATATGATGCTCACGGAACCACTGGACCACGAAGAACACTGGATAATTGGTGACCTACGCACACGATACATGGGATTAAACCTACAAGGGCTTCCACGCATGAAGAAAGAAATGCTAGGAGCACTACAAGCTAAGGGAATAAAAATTATAGACGGTACAATAACTATCGGAAAGCTAAATCCCAGGAACGCTACACTCATAGCTGATAACACTGCAACACTACACACGTTGGTCGAGAAGTCTCTGAAAGTATCATCCAACATCAATGCGGAGACATTGCTCATGCCACTTGGATACATATATGACAAGAAAGGGAACTACCGGGAAAATGGTAAAAAAGTGCTGCAGAATTTCATTCGTAATGAAATGAACATAAATCCAACCACCGTATGTAATATTGATGACGGATGTGGACTGTGCATCAACGACAAACTTACTGCTGACTTCCTCGTCAAGCTATTGGTCTATAGTGCAAAAAGACCACGTATATATAACGAGATAATAAACGGCATGCCTCTTTCTGGTGTTGACGGTACGCTCTACAAGCGAATGCACGACTCACGCCTTAAAGGGAAGTTGAGAGGAAAAACCGGAACCCTCACCAGAAATGGCGGTGTAAGCACACTTGCAGGATATTTCATAGGTAAAGACAACCATTTGATTGCTTATGCCATACTTAACAACGGATGGTATGTTGAGACATCCAGAGAATGGCAAGACAAACTTTGCCTGAAAGCATTTATGCCACAACGTATCATGGGAGAACTAAAAGATACAACTCACATAATACAAGAATAGAGGTCCATAAATGACAAAAAAAAATTGATTGTCTCACGACAACCAATCTTTATTAACCTTAATAATCTAATACCATGAAAAACACGATACAAATTTAATGATTTTTCTTTATACCGCCAAGAAAAACATCTTTTTTTTGTTCGTTTTTAAAATTCCTTAAAACTTTCGCCATCCCATTTTACATTTCTTTGCAAAATAAGGCCATTTCTATCATTTTCGTCCTTATAAGGCAAGGGGTCTCTGACTTCTATGTGCAACAATGACACATCGCTATCCACCGTCACTTTTACAATTGGAAATTCAACCAATTTAAGTCTCTCTGCCTCTTCTTCTGTATAGTTGGAAAAATGAGATACAAAGTCATCAAAATCTATCTTACCCACTAAATTCCAATTACCATCATATATATGACATGACGTAGTAGAATATACAGGCTGTACAGTGCACAGTTCACAAAACAAACTGTCAGCACCATTGCCACTTAATCTTATCAAAGCGTATTGAAAACTGCCGTCCTCAATTGTAAGTCTGTCATCAGCCAACTCAGTAAGTGAGACATCAGACCTGAACACGGACTTTACAGTTACTGGTGTCTGCGTATCTATTCTTCTCATATTTACAAGATCTATGCGCTGTTCACGTGATATATATGGCATAACCGTATCGGGCATATCAATAAACATATCCGACACATTCTTTGACATAGCTGATGCCCCCCACATTAACACCAACACAAACGATAATATACTTTTCTTCATCATTTCTTAATATTCTTCATTAAACTATACGCTTTATACAAGCCTAACTCACCAGCCTTGCCAAAATCAGCCTTGGCCTTCTCCGCCTCCCCTGTTTTAGTATACGCTATTCCACGGTTAAAATAAGCATAAGGAAAACGAGAATCCAATTCTATCACACGATTGAACACAGCTATTGCTTTATTGTATTCACCTCGACGAGCGAGGAATGTTCCTTTATTATATAATATGAGAGCATTATCAGGGTCTTTTTCCATCTGTACGTCAAACATGGAGTCAATACCTACATTCCTCAGTTTTGAATCCTTCGAAGACTCCGACAATTGCTCATACTCTGCCATTAACGCACTACAAACAGACCTCTGCCACAAAGCCACCGCATTTTCAGGCTCTAACCGCAGTGCCGCATCCAAATCGTTTATTGCACTCTGATAATCCTGCGCAGAGGAATATGCCACACTGCGCAATATAAACAACGCACATTGGATTTTCTTATCTGTTTCCTTATCTATTCTTTCAGAGATACTATCAACCATTTGGAATGTAGAAATACCAGTACCCTCACCCACTCCACCGAGTGCCGGCCACCTTGACAGTCCTTTTTTCCATACATCTTCCAAGTTCTTTACGAACTCATCCATTTTACTGTCAAATACCGTGTATGACGATACATCCTTCTCCTTTGTTGCCAAAGACAAAGCTATATAGGGCTCATAGTGCTCCTCTACATACCTGTTCTGCACCTTGCCTCGATACTCACTCTTATATTCATGCTCCGTCTCTTGAGTATCCTCTATTACCAACTGATTGTATTTCTCGATATCTATATCATTCAATTTTCTCATCGCTGAGAGTTTCGAGGCGCTCCATCGTTGTTGCACTCCCAAATGCTTATCCATCTGAGCCTTCAATATCTTAAACTCATCCTGTTGAGCCTTTGCCGTCATCCCCAGACGTCTGTAACACGAAGCACGATACTGGAGTCCCAACCAGAAATTAGGAAACTGCTTTATTACAATAGAATAATCACGCACAGCTGCATGCAAGTCACCCGTCTGATCTAACAAGGTTGCCCGGTTAAAAAGTGCCATCACATTACCTGGCTCCAATGACAAAACATAATCAAAATCCTCGATGGCGCGATTATTGTCTCCCACACGCATTCTCAGCAATCCACGATTATAGTGTGCAAGAAAGTTATTGGGAGCTAAATCAAGAGCCATGTCATAATCAGACATCGCACCACGCAGATTATTAACATGTAACCTCACTGAAGCCCTGTTAATATAGCATCCCACATCCTTCGGTTTATATTGCAAAGACTTAGTCCATGCTGTCTCTGACTCCTGCCATTGCTCACGCATCATCAGTACGTAAGCCTTTAACCTCCAAGCATTAGCATAATTCGGATCCACAGCAAGGCACTGCTCCACCCACTCCATGGCTCTTACAGTATCCTTCAAGTTAAGACAAGCCTCCGCCTTCATCAAATATGGAGGAGCATAGTCACTCCACTTACGTATTATACTATCATATTGGATTGTTGCTCCCTCATAATCCTTTAACTCAGCATAACATACCGCTCTGTTATACCAAAAACCTTTATTACCAGGCTCTAACTCTATAGCTCTGCTATAATCACTTATAGCATCATGGTATTTTTTCTGATGTATACGCGATATTCCTCTTAAATCATAAAGACTAGTAATATAAGGATTAAGTTCTATGGCTTTTGAGGCATCAGCCTCCGCACCTACCCAATCCTCAAGATAATATTTGGATATCGCCCTTAATTGCCACGGTTCCCATAAATATGGCTTTTGATTAATAGCTTGATTAAAGTACTGAATGGAAAGCACATAATCCTCATAGTGCATCGCCACTTTACCTGTCACAATCAGGCGGTCCACTTTGTACTGTGACCTAACAGCAACAACACTAAAAAAAAATAGTATGGCAACCGTTAAACGCGTTTTCACTTTATCTTAGGAGTCTTCACCTTATATCCGCAACGAAAGCGTCCTTGCAACAATGCACGCAACTTTGATTTAATCAACTGCTTACGCAACGGTGATAAGCGATCTATAAACATCATGCCTTCCAAATGGTCAAACTCATGCTGCATAACGCGAGCCAAATAGCCATCAACCCACTCATCATAGGTATTGAAGTCCTTATCCATATACTGCACATGTATTCTGGTAGGTCTTACCACCTTCTCATGTATAGCAGGAAGAGAAAGGCAACCCTCTTCTGAAGAAGATGTCTCGCTGTCATCTAGCTCTATTATATGTGGATTAATGAATACCTTCTTAAAGCCTTCATATTCAGGCATGTCATCTTTCAATACATCCAAATCTATTACCACCAATCGAATATCCAAGCCTACCTGAGGCGCTGCCAGTCCGATACCCTCACTTGAGGCAAGAGTATCCCACATATCTGTAATAAGTTTCTCCAATTCAGGATAAGAACTGTCTATATCCCTTGCCACCTTTCTTAATACGGGCTGACCATATGTATATATAGGTAATATCATCTGTTTATCTTTTTTTTGACTCTAAGTAATCCTGAAGTATTATTGTGGCAGATATTTTATCTACCAAAGCTTTGTTCTGTCTCTCTTTCTTGCGCAAGCCGGCATCTAACATTACACGATGCGCAATAACCGAAGTAAAACGCTCATCAATGCCTTCTATCGGGATTGCCGGGAACCTCTTGCTCCATTGTTTCTCAAAATTCAGCACTCCCTTCAGATTTTCCGACGGCAAGCCATTCGTCTGACGCGGCTCACCTATAATGATACGCTCTACATCCTCTTTCTCCACATAACTCCCAAGATATGACATCAACTCAGATGTCTTCACAGTATCAAGCGCACCGGCTATAAGCTGCAGCTCATCTGTCACAGCTATGCCCGTGCGCTTGGTACCATAATCTATTGCTAATATGCGAGCCATTACATTACTTATCCAATATCCAAGCAGCTGGATATGTAGCCTTCAACGCACTCTGGTCTCTTACAGCCGCATCACGAGTATCATAAGTTGAAGCAATAACGCGATACAGTTTTCCATCATATGTGAACTGTGCGCCACTATATCCTGCATTACGCAATGTATTTACCAATCCCTCTGCATTTGCACGTACAGAGAAAGCACCTACTACTACAGAATGCGCTTTCAGTGCACCAGCAGCATTGTTGGTCTGAGCAGCAGGAGTCCGAGCTACAGTCTGCTGTGCAGGAGCCTCCACCAATTGAGTCACAGAAGGCTGCTGAACCTGCTGCTGCACTGGCTGCTGATACTGCTGTACAGGCTGCTGATACTGTTGCACTGGCTGCTGATATTGCTGCACTGGCTGTTGCTGCTGTACAGGCTGCTGATACTGCTGTTGATACTGTTGTTGATATTGAGCCGGATCTTGCTGAACATATTGCTGCTGACCATAGGCCTGCTGTCCCTGCTGCTGAGCCATCTCCTGAGCCTTCGCCTTCTCATATGCTTTTCTATAGGCACTTTCCTTTGACGTTCCACACGATGCTACTGACAGAGCCATAGCAAAAACCGCACATACATAAAAATATTTCTTCATTTCTCTAAAACTTATGTTATTTTCACTTCTTTTTCTTTGACGATACAAAGTTAATAAAAAAAGATGTGATTTACTGCAATTTCGCCTTTTTTAACACATTTTGTTGTTCATTTCAACTTTTTTTTTATACATTTGCATTGAGATAAATATAAACATTAATATTAACCCTTAAACTATTTATCAATATGAAAGCATTTGGATATATTGCAGCCATTATTGGTGGTGCTGTAGCTGGAGCAACAGCTGCGTTACTCTTAGCCCCGGAAAAAGGTGAGGACACACGTGCCAAGATACAAGACTCTGTAAAGGATTTCTGCGACAAGCACGACATACAGGGCATCAAGCAGTCAGTCAAAGACTTCTGTGACAAATATAAGATTAATCTTACAAGCAAACAAACAGAAGAATTAGTTGACGACATAGTAGAAGGCTAAAGGCTAATAACGAAAGATAGATAACTACGGTATGTTTTCAAATGACAAGAATATAGAAAGGATAGCAGACTTCATTGAGGAAGCCAAGGTATGGTTGTCAATCCGTACTGAATACACCAAGTTGGAGATTATAGACAAGGTGGTACAGATATGCACCGTATTAGCTTTATCTGTCATTTTCCTATTCTTGATATTCATAATACTTATCTATCTTTCGTTTACCGCTGCCTATGCGCTTAACACGCTCATAGACTCTTTAGCGACAAGTTTTCTGTTAGTCAGTATCTTTTATATTCTCGTCTTATTACTCCTGTATCTAAAACGCCATACCTGGATAGAGAGGCCCTTAGTGCGTTTCTTGGTTCAGATACTCTTAAATGACAATAAAGACAGAGAAGAAACACCAGAGTTACAAAATGAAGAGCGAAACCAATTATGATATTGACTCTTTAGCCATGCTGAGGACACGCAAGGTTATGGTAAGAAAAGAGTTAGACGACAGTGAGGAAAAGTTGGGAAACATTTGGAACGCACTGTTTCATCAACCAGCAGCTCTGAAGTCAAGTTCACCAACCCAAAAAGCATTAGCTCTCGTCACCAACTATGCGGGTATTATAGACGGTGCGATATTAGGATGGAAACTATATCGTAAATTCGGGAAGATGACCAAGACTTTACAAAAGAAAAATACTGGCAAACAAAACAAATAACAGGACAGCAGTGCTTCAGTTCTATCGCTGGCAAGACATACACTATATGTCTTGCGAGAGGAAAGTCCGGGCAGCACAGAGCACTCCACTTGCGAAAATACAAGCTATTGGTAACAGTAGGTTAAGACAGAAGAAAACAACCGCCTTGCACACATTGCAGGGTAAGGGTGAGAAGGTGGTGTAAGAGACCACCAGCCGCAGGGTGATCTGCGGGCTGTGTCCACTGGAGGCTGTAAGTTCATGTATACCATCGTCAACAAGGGCTGCTCGCCCAATTTGATTTTTTCATACGATGGAGGGTAGAACGCTTGAACATCAAGGTGACTTGATGACTAGATAAATGATAGGACATCTATCGTGTTGAGAGACTCAATAGAGAACAGAACCCGGCTTATAGAAGCACTGCTTTCCTTTTTTTCGCCATAGATGAATAACAATAATAAACAAAATGCACTAAAAAGTTTTGCCTGCGCTCTGTGGCAAGACATTAACCAGAAACGCATCATTGGAGCTGCGAGTAATTTAACCTACTCCACCCTATTAGCTTTTGTTCCTATAATGGCAGTGGTATTTGCCATTGCACGTGGCTTTGGCTATTCCATATACATAGAGGAATGGTTTAAGAGCTCTCTCTCATCACAACCCGAAGCTGCTGAAACAATAATAGGTTTCGTCAATTCTTATCTCATACATACAAAGAAAGGTATATTTCTTGGCATAGGATTACTTTTTATGCTATGGACCACCCTTATGCTTATTTCCAATATTGAGAGTACTTTTAACGATATATGGCAAGTAAGAAGACAGAGAAGCATATTCCGCACCATCACTGACTACATAGCCCTATTATTCCTTATACCTATAGTCATCGTTATCAGTTCCGGTCTGTCTATACTCATTGCAGCCCTGGACCATCAACTAAAAGACTCTGTGGTATTGGGACCGCTGATGTCTTTTTCCATAGAGTTGTCACCATACCTGCTGTTGTCCATAGCTTTTACCGCATTGTATGTGTTTATGCCAAACACAAAAGTCAAGCTCTCATCAGCCATCATCCCCGGTATTATAGCAGGTACATCCATGCAATTATTTCAATCCATATACATAAACTCGCAAATATGGATTTCAAACTATAATGCCATCTATGGTTCTTTTGCTATCATACCTTTCTTCTTGTTATGGTTACAGACATCATGGATAATATGCCTGGTAGGAGCAGAACTTTCATATACCCGGCAGAACTCTGAAGACTTTATCGGTAATATCCCTACGGAGCCAAGTTTCGCATCAAAAGTTGATGCATCATGGGAAATCTTACAAATCATCAACAAAAGATTTAACAACGGAGAAAAAGCAGTCACCGCAGAAGAGATAAAAAAAGAGATAAAAATCTCCATGCGCAATATAAACAACATACTGTATGACCTGGAGAGAACGCATCTTGTTGCAGAGGTAGTACACGATGAGAAAGGTGACTTCGCAAGATATCTGCCAGCAGAGTCTTTGGAAAACATGACAAAAGAACATCTCACCACAAAACTGGCAAACCTCGGCAGCAAACTACTTTAACTAAGAACAAAACATAATACGAAATGGATATCATATTAAAATATTTCCCCAACATCACAGAAGAACAAAGAAAGCAGTTTCTTCTCCTAAATGAGTTGTACCATGACTGGAACAGTAAGATAAATGTCATCTCACGCAAAGATATCGACAATCTTTACGAACATCACGTCTTACACTCGTTGGCTATCGCAAAAACTATAAATTTCAAGGATGGCACAAAGATTCTCGACTTAGGTTGTGGCGGAGGTTTCCCCGGCATACCCCTCGCCATTCTTTTTCCACAATGCAACTTCAAGCTCATAGACGGAACAGCTAAGAAGATTCTTGTATGCAATGAGGTTATAAAATCCACCGGACTGAAAAATGTCATTGCAGAACAACGCAGAGGTGAGGAAGAGAAAGGTCTTTATGACTTTGTCGTATCACGTGCTGTCATGCCATTACCTGACCTTACCAAGATTGTTCAAAAGAACATTTCAAAGAAACACATTAATGCCATGCCTAACGGTATCATCTGTCTTAAAGGCGGCGATTTACAAGCAGAATTACATCCTTTCAAGAACATTGTGGAGAATACAGAACTGACCACTTGGTTTGAGGAAGAGTGGTTCAAACAAAAATACCTTATATACCTTCCTTTCTAACAAGCACACAAACAATCACATTTCTTATGCTTAATATAAAAGTCATACAATGTAATATGCTGGCAGAGAACTGTTATATCGTGAATAACGACAATAACGAATGTATCATAATAGACTGCGGCGCATACGGAGAAGTAGAATACTCATATATAAAACAATACATATCGGAGAACAACCTGACACCCAAGATGCACCTCCTTACCCACGGGCATTTCGACCATATCATGGGTGCAAAATGGGTATATGAGACGTATGGCTGCTCTCCCACCCTCTGTTCTGAAGACGTAACAATATACAATAATTTCAAAGAAGAAATAAAGAATTTCGGCTTTGCCATTGATTATGACCTGCCACCCGTCGAACACTGTCTGAACGATGGTGACACTATAACATTTGGAGACTGTACCTTTAACGTCATACACACTCCTGGTCACAGCCGCGGCAGCGTGGTATTCTACTGTGCATCAGAACATCTTGCCTTTACCGGTGACACTCTCTTCAGAAACAGCATAGGCCGTACAGACCTACCAGGAGGCAGCATGTTCCAGATTATCAACTCTTTGAGAAAGCTGACGCAATTACCTGATGACACCACCGTCTATCCCGGTCACGGCGACAAGACCAGCATCGGATACGAGTTAGCTACCAATCCCTATCTTGACAGATAAAGAACAGTGGTACAGACAGAACGCATAATAATGGGTATAGACCCTGGTACCAACGTTATGGGATATGGAGCTATCAAGTGTCTCGGCCAGAAAGCCGAACTGATAGCTATGGGGGTCATTGACATGCGCAAGGAAAACGACCCTTACCTGCGTCTCGGACATATATACCAACGTGTAACGGGTATTATTGACGAGTACCTACCCGACGAGATAGCCATCGAGGCCCCTTTCTTTGGCAAGAACGTCCAGTCTATGCTTAAACTAGGCAGAGCACAAGGTGTTGCGATTGCTGCTGCTATACAACACAATGTGCCAGTACATGAGTACGCCCCCATGAAAATCAAGATGGCTATCACTGGCATCGGCACTGCATCAAAAGAGCAGGTCGCCGCCATGTTACAACGCATTTTGAAGATAGACAATGACGAAATGCCCAAGTTTATGGATGCAACGGACGCCCTTGGAGCTGCATACTGTCATTTTCTGCAATCTGCCATACCAACATCAGGAAAGAGGTACTCCTCTTGGAAAGATTTCGCATTAAAAAACAAATCAAGGATAAAATGATTATCAACCTACATCAAGGTGTCACGCGTATGCCCGAATGGCGTATGGCTGAGCCTGTGGACTTTGAACTGAACTCTAATGAGCATATCGCTATCGTAGGTCCTAATGCCAGCGGTAAATCACTTACGATAGATATACTCACACAATCGCATCCCTTACTGATGCAAGACGTACAGTATGACTTTTCACCCAAGCAGTCAAAATTAGCTTCTGAGTGTATTAAGTATATTACTTTCCGTGACACTTACGGAGGCGACAATGACCGCACCTACTACTTACAGCAACGGTGGAACCAAACAGAGATTGACGCTTCAACACCTACTGTCGGCGCCCTGCTTGACAAGGCTTATATGGCTACAGGAGCCGACACACAGGAAAGGCAGGCTTTCAAGCAACACCTGTATGATATTTTCAACCTACACTATCTTCTTGACAAATACATCATACTGCTATCTTCAGGAGAATTACGCAAATTCATCCTTTGCCGTGCACTCATGGGCGACCCACGCGTCATCATTATGGACAACCCTTTTATAGGATTGGACAAGGAAACTCGTCAGCAGTTGCGCGAGACTCTTGAGACTATCAGCAAAGAACGTGCTCTTCAGATAATACTGGTACTTGCGAAGGATGAGGACATACCCAAGTTTATCACACATGTAGTCCCAGTCAGGAACAAGGTAGTATTGCCCAAACAGACCAGGGAGGCTTATCTCGCTGCCTCTACTGACAATACGCCACATTGTACCCTGGACAAAGACACATACGACGAGATAATAAACCTGCCATATAACAATAACGACTACAATACCGACATCGTAGTCCAGATGAACAATGTCAGCATACGCTATGGCTCACGCACAATACTGAAAGACCTCAACTGGACTGTACGCAATGGAGAGCGTTGGGCTTTGTCTGGCCAGAACGGAGCAGGTAAGTCAACATTGCTCAGCCTTGTCTGCGCAGATAATCCGCAGAGTTATGCCTGCGACATCAAACTGTTTGACAAACAACGCGGACACGGAGAGAGCATCTGGGACATAAAGAAACATATAGGCTATGTTTCACCAGAGATGCATCGTGCTTATAACCGCGACATGCCTGCTATACGCATCGTTGCGTCAGGTTTGAAAGACTCTGTCGGACTGTATGTCAAGCCCACAGACTCTGATTATACTATATGCCGCACATGGATGCGTTTCTTTGGCATAGAGCATCTGGCTGAAAGAACCTTCCTCAAACTCTCAAGTGGCGAGCAACGCATGATATTACTCGCGCGAGCTTTCGTCAAAGACCCTGAGCTTCTTATCCTTGACGAACCCCTGCACGGTCTTGACGCTGAGCGAGGTGCCTTGGTAAAAGACATTATAGACGCCTTCTGCCAACGCAAGAACAAGACACTCATAATGGTAACCCACTATCAGGAGAACCTGCCGAAATGTATAACAAATAGTATTTACTTAAAACGTAATATATGAAACGACTGATTTTTTCCTTCATGTTCCCCCTGTCTTTCATTAATGTTGATGCATGTGCTGTATGTGACACTATCACCACTGACACAACAACGAACGACACCGCGGCCATAGACTCTGCTGAGCTCAACAAGCCTCACTTTACGACGCTCATAGAACTGCCCATAACACCTGTTAAAGACCAGAGTCGTTCCGGCACTTGCTGGGATTATTCCACCCTGTCCTTCTTTGAGTCGGAAATACTCAAGAAATCCAACTTGGAGTATAATCTCTCTGAGATGTTTATCGCCAACAAGAACTATATGGACAGAGCAATAATGAAAGTACGTCTGCATGGTGACTGCCAGTTCTCACAAGGCGGCAGCGCATACGACGTTCTCTATTCCATTATGCAATATGGCATCTGTCCAGAGGAAGCCATGCCTTTACCTGGCACTATGTATGGAGATACACTCAACAATTTCTCTGAGTTCTTCCATGTCATGACGCCATACGTACAAGCACTCTCTACTACCACAAGCAGCCGCCTGACTCCTGCATGGAAGAAAGGACTGCAAGGTATCATTAACGCATACCTCGGCGAGACTCCTGAGACATTCGTGTATCAGGGTAAGAGCTATACCCCGGCATCCTTTGCAGCCAGCCTCGGACTTGACTGGAACGACTATGTGACAATAACATCATATACCCACCACCCTTTCTATACTGCCTTCCCTCTTGAGATACAAGACAACTGGCGACAGGGTATGTCATGGAATGTACCTATGGACGATATTGCACGCATCATTGACTATGCACTGGAAAACGGATATACAATAGCATGGGGCGGTGACGTAAGCGATGACGGATTTACCCGTGACGGCCTCGCCGTATTGGCTGACATTAAGAAAATACAAGATGATGACAATTCAGACATGGCTCACTGGCTGAAGCTTACGTCATCTGAGAAAAAGGAGAAACTACATCAATTAGGCGTCAGCATTCCTGAGCTTACTCCCTCACAGGAGAAGAGGCAGGAAGAGTATGACAACTGGGAGCTCACTGACGACCACGGCATGCACATCTACGGAAAGGCCGCTGACCAGAACGGACGTGAGTATTATATGGTGAAGAATTCATGGGGCAAGGTCGGCAAATATGATGGTATATGGTATATGTCCAAAAACTACATCATTGCCAAGCTTATGGATTTCATGATTAACAAGAATGCTATACCTAAAGACATAAGAAAGAAGCTGGGGTTGTAAGTCCCCACTCACTACCATATCAAAAAAGCGGAAAGAGAAAAATCTCTTTCCGCTTTTTTATTTCCTTATCATAACAAGGAATGATTAATAGTCATCATCTGAGTCTGATATCTCTGCAGCATCGAGTGACAGGGAATCCGCATCCTCCTCAATCGTAGTGCGATAGCTCTCCTCTGTCAGCTGATCATCATCAGGCATAACATCATCCTCATCCTCCTTATAGTAATCATCCTTTATGTCAACGTCAGCATCATCCATCATGTCGTCATCCTTCAGGTTATCACCTCCGTAAGTAACCTTAGGTTTCACACTCTTTGGCTTTTGCTTGGCGAAGATAGCCTCGGTCCAGTTACCTTTCTCTATCTCGAGCACCTCATATCCGTCAGCGGTCTTGATGTCATACAAGCCGCCTGGCTTGCGCAGTCTGTCCTTCGGCAATGTAGTGGTAGATATGTCAAACGCTGACTGCACTATATCCTTTATACCCTGGTTAAGACTGTCCCAACCGCCACCGAAGTTTTTCTCTATAACCTCGAGCAACTTAGCAGCAGAGATATGATATATATTCTCGTACGTCAAATCGGTAATACGATTGATGGAACGCTTCTTAATAGCCCATTTCTGCTCCTTGTCTTTCAAAGGTATAATGCCGACACACATTCCGCGCTCCTCATACTTCTTTATCACCTCAGGCTTGTTAACCTTTATCTCCTCCACCTCAAAGGCAGTCTTGATAATATCCATATAGTGACGTCCGTGCTCTGAGATTGCATCGTCTTTCTCTGGCTTTGCCCACATCGTGAAGATGTCATTCTCCTGCAAGTCCCATACATTACCCTTTGTAAGAGCTCTCAGTGTCAACACATTCTTATCTTTTGTCATAAACTTTACTTCTTTTCTGTTTTTATAAACCTTTTTTTATTTCTCCTTCCATGCCACCTTTATGACACACACGCGTATATCCTGATTGTCAGTATCATTATTCACCTTGGCAATATGCCAGTCGCCAGGGAAGAAGATAAAGAACTTGTCAGGAGTAGAGTCATAGAACAACGCGCGCTCCTTGTCATAGTTATAGTGTATGACATCTTTCTTATACTTGTCTTTAGGGGTTGACGTTACATGGTCAATAATGCCGAAACGCTCCACGCCCTTCACGCAATACTGAAAGTCAATGTTGAAATAATGACTCTCGCTGTTGCGTTTCTCCAGCGGTCCGTTCTGCGAATCCTCCACGCTGATAACCAAGTCACTGCCCGGTATCTCGTGCTTGCCTTTCTCAAGTGCCAGCAAATCTGTCTTTGCCAAATACTGGAACAAAGCCTTCCACTGCTCCGGGTTGCGCTGATACTGCAGGTAGAAATCCACCACATTCACGCTCTCATGCGGAGCAGCGGCGGTAAATCCCTGCCTCCAGTCACCTTGCTTGAGCCACTTCTTGGCAGTCTTTACCAATTTCTTGTCATTATACTCACGCGTATATACGGCTCTCTGCGCAAACGATGTCATTGCTGAGCAGACAAGCAGTAACATTATTATAAAATTCCTTTTCATAGAAACACCCGTTTATTGTTTCACAATGGCAAGCATCTCTTCTGGTGTAACCATCTGCTGCTCACCCGTCTGCATATTCTTCAGCGTCACCTTGCCCTCGTTCATCTCGTTCTCTCCTACGAGAGCTACGAATGAAACTCCCGTGGCATTGGCATAGTTCATCTGCTTCTTCATCTTCACGCTGTCTGCATACACTTCCGTACTAACGCCGTTCTTTCTCATCAACTGCGCTATCGGCATACAATAAGCTATCTCTTTCTCTCCGAAGTTGATAAACAACACCTGTGTGCCGTTTACTGCCTCCTTCGGATACAGGTCAAGCTGGTTGAGCACGTCATATATGCGGTCCGCGCCAAATGATATGCCAACGCCGCTCAATCCCGGCATACCGAATATGCCCGTCAGGTTATCATAGCGTCCGCCACCTGTTATTGAGCCTATCTGCACATCCTTTGCCTTAACCTCAAATATCGCTCCTGTGTAATAGTTCAGTCCGCGTGCCAGTGTGAGGTCAAGCTGCAACTCATTGTTCAGCGAACCTTTCTCCCCGTCGAGCGCACCTAACGCAGAGAGTATGAAACGCATCTCCTCCACGCCCTTCATGCCAATCTCTGAGTCTTTCAGCACACCTGCTATCACGTCAAGCTTCTGTGCATTTGAGCCCTCAAGCTTTATTATCGGTTGCAGCTTTTCTATTGCCTGCTCAGATATACCGTCTTGGCGCAACTCGTCATTCACTGCATCAAGTCCTATCTTGTCAAGCTTATCTATAGCTACAGTGATATCAACAATCTTGTCAGCCTCACCTATAACCTCAGCAATGCCGGTAAGTATCTTGCGGTTGTTTATCTTTATCTGCACCCTTACGCCGAAGTCAGAGAACACCGTGTCGGTAATCTGCATCAGTTCCACCTCGTTAAGCAGTGAATCAGAACCCACCACGTCAACGTCACACTGGTAAAACTCACGATAACGTCCCTTCTGAGGCCTGTCGGCGCGCCATACCGGCTGTATCTGAAAACGCTTGAACGGCAACTGCAACTCCTCCCTGTGCTGAACCACATAACGTGCGAAAGGCACAGTGAGGTCATACCTCAGTCCTTTCTCACAGAACTTTGCTGCCAGCTTCGCAGTACTGGTATTAGCCACCTCGTCAGCGGTCATACCATGAAGGAAGTCTCCTGAGTTCAATATCTTGAACAACAGTTTGTCGCCCTCCTCACCATACTTGCCCATGAGCGTAGAGAGGTTCTCCATCGCCGGTGTCTCTATCTGCTTGAATCCATACAACTCAAACACTCTGCGCACCGTATTGAATATATAGTTTCTCTTAGCCATCTCAAGGGGACCGAAGTCTCGTGTCCCCTTGGGTATGCTTGGTTTCTGTGCCATTTACTTTCTTACAATTGTTTGTTCGCGATCAGGACCTATAGATATTATCTTGATAGGAGTCTCAAGCTGCTCCTCAAGGAATTTGATATAGTCCTTGAACTCCTGTGGGAACTCATCCTCACTTGTATATTTGGTCATGTCTGTCTGCCAGCCCTTCAGCTCCTTATATACAGGCTCCACACCTGTCTCAATGTCGTAAGGGAAGTCAGGGGTCTCCACACCGTTCACCTTATATGCCACACAAGCCTTGATAGTTGGGAATGTGTCAAGCACGTCACTCTTCATCATGATAAGCTGTGTAACACCGTTAACCATGATAGAATAACGCAGTGCAACGAGGTCTATCCATCCGCAACGGCGCTCACGACCAGTCACTGCTCCGTACTCATGACCTATGTCGCGCATCTTCTGACCTGTCTCGTCAAACAGCTCTGTAGGGAACGGACCGGCACCCACACGTGTGCAGTATGCCTTCATGATACCATATACCTCGCCTATCTTGTTAGGACCGAGTCCAAGGCCTGTGCAGGCACCCGCACAGATAGTGTTTGAAGATGTCACGAACGGATAAGAGCCGAAGTCCACATCAAGCATAGTGCCCTGGGCACCCTCACACAGTATAGACTTGCCGGCCTTCAGCACCTTGTTCACCTCATGCTCTGAGTCAACGATATGGAACTGCTTCAGGTACTCCACACCCTCAAGCCATTTCTTCTCCACCTCTGTAATGTCATAGTCAGTATATCCCATGGCACGCAGTGTCTCCTCATGCCTTGCCTTGTGTGCAGCGTACTTCTCCTCAAAGTTGCAGAGAATGTCACCCACACGCAGACCTGTGCGTGCTATCTTGTCTGAGTATGTAGGACCGATGCCCTTGCCTGTGGTACCCACCTTGTTCTTACCCTTTGATGCCTCTATGGCTGCATCGAGCACACGGTGTGTAGGCATAATGAGATGTGCCTTCTTTGATATATACAGACGTGACTTCAGGTCATGGCCGCTCTTCTCCAAGTCCTTTGCCTCATCCATGAAGAGGTCGGGAGCCAACACCACTCCATTACCTATGATGTTCACCTTGCCACCCTGGAATATACCTGACGGTATAGAGCGGAGCACATACTTCTCGCCGTTGAACTCCAGCGTATGACCAGCATTAGGGCCACCCTGAAAACGCGCTATAACATCATACTTAGGAGTGAGAACATCCACTACCTTTCCTTTACCTTCGTCTCCCCATTGCAAACCAAGGAGCACATCTACTTTTCCTGTCATAGTTTTCTATATAGATTTTATATTTATACCATTATATATATAAGGTCTGTGACAACCAACTTGCAAAGTTAAACATTTTTTTTCTATCCACCAAAAGCTACAAGTACAAAGATACATCTTTTCCCAAAAACTGACAAATAAAGTTAACAAAAAAGAGGAAACCGCCCCGTTGCGATTTCCTCCGTTATATCTTGCTACCATCACTTTATATCAAATCACATTACTCTTTACACTCCATACTTTATACTTTACACTTTGATACTCTCCATACTCTCTATACCCCCAACTTCTCAATCTCCTCAACGGACAAGCCTGTAGCCTCGGCTATCTGCTCAGCTGACAAGACTCCCATAGACTTTAACTTGCGAGCCATATCCTCATTAGCCTTGCGCTGACCTTCAGCAAGACCTTTCTCTATACCCTCGGCAAGACCTTTCTCAATGCCCTTCTCCATGCCCTTCTCCATGCCCTTCTCCATGCCTTCAACAAAACCTTTCTTCTCCGCCGTCTGCAGGGTGCTGGTGTAGTCCCAATATTCCTTGCGGCTCTCCTCGTACATACGGCGCTCCGCCGGGTTGTACTTCGCTATCTCAGCCTGCTCGAAGAGTTTGGTGAATACCCTGTCCTGCAATGCCAGAGGACGGTCAAGAAGTCCAGCGAGGTTGCGGATGGCGAACATCCACTTGTCAAGCATCGTGACAAGCTCATCCTCACGCTTGTTGAACTTCGGCATTTCAAGATAAACGAAGGTCAGTTTGTCATAGAAGACGTGGTTGTCCTCCACGTCTTTCAGCTTTATCTCGTGGCGGTAACTGTCAGCTGGATATTCATCATTCGGGAATACGAAGTTTAGCACTCCGATGGTATATACCTCGTCAAGGTGGTAGTCCCAAGCTCCCTTGGGGGCTTGCTCGCGGATGGCGGCGGTGCTGTAGTAAACGCTCCTGTCCTTGAAGTATTCCTGCTCTGCCTTCTGCATCTCCACGATGAAGCGGCTGCCATCGGCTGACGTGCAATATACATCGAAGATAGCACGGCGGTCTCCGTAGCCGTCGCCGAGGTTCTCGCCATTCAGGTACTGTATGTCGGTTATCTCGCTCTTCTCTCCCTGAAAGAGGGCATTGAGGAAACTGATGAGCAAGTCTTTGTTCATCTCAGTACCGAAGAGTTTCTTGAAACCGAAGTCGGTATAGGGGTTTATGTAGCGTTCATTTGACATTTATGCCTACAAAGTTACTAACTTTCTGTGATAATGCAAAATAATCCTGAAAAAAATTATTTTCAGATAGCAACATTCAAAGCAACAGATAAACAAAACCCGCAATTTACAAAGTGTCACTTTGAAAATGTCGGCAGAAAAACGTGAAATAGAATTAAAAGCAGTGACAAAAAGGCCTTCCTAAGGTCTTTTTTACAGTTTTTTGATGACTGAAAACGCAAAAGCTATCACTTTACGGCATAAAGTGATAGCTTTCATATCGTCATTTGATAGCTTTTACATGGTGAAACGATAGCTTTCACAGTGTCATTTGATAGCTTTCACGCCCCTCACTCAAACACCCCAAAAGGCAAACCGTTAATTATCAAACCAATACGCAAAATCAAAATTTCGAGATATTTCGCACTACTTTTTTCTTCGTCGAGAATATCGCAAGGAAACAGTGGTATAAAAATTCAAAATGCAAGCAAAATCGCTAAAAACATATCATTCTGTCACTGAAGATAGTAATTCTGCAGCATTTTGCATTGTACCAACCACCACATCTGCGCCGGCACCCCACAGAACGTCATCGGGCAGCGGACCGGTATTGACAGCTAAGGTCAAGCAACGTGCCGCCACCGCCGCCCTCACGCCAAGCGGCGCATTCTCGAACACAACGGCCTGCCACGGTCTCACACTGTCGCCCTTGCCTATCCGTCCCTCCGCACGCAGAAGTCTCGTGGCCTTTTCCATACCCATGAGATAAGGGTCGGGAGCGGGCTTTCCGCGGCTCACGTCGTGCGCGGTCACTATCATCTCAGGCGACACCAGTCCGCTGAAGTCATGGAGTATGCGGTCTATAAGCGATGCCTGTCCGCTGCCCGTCACCACTCCAATCTTTATGCCGTTGGCGTGTAACATCTCCTGCAAACTGTGTACTCCGGGTATCATCGGCGCCACAGGCTTACGACGGTAGCACTCCGTCTTATACCTGTACATCTCCTCCGCTTCTGCCTCGCTCACCGCCTGTCCACGATGCTGACGGGTGATGTGCATGATGGTCTCCACGCCGCGCATACCCTCATACCTGAAGGCATCCATCTCTGTCATCGGTATGCCATAGTGCGCCATGCCCTCATGCCATGACCGGGCATGGTTCCACATAGAGTCATAGAGCACCCCGTCCATGTCAAAGAGAGCCACAAGGGGCTCAAAACACTCAAAGTTGTTCTTATTGAGATATTTTTCTATAAAGTTATCCATTCTCGTCTTTTTCAGGATGCAAAGGTACGCCTTTTTTCCCAACGAGTCAAACTTCTGGCCTGAAAAGTTTGGCGATAAGGAATATTATGCTTAACTTTGTATCAATTGGACTACAACAAAAAAAACAACACTATGGGACAATACTGGACAAGAAAGAACGACAAAGACGACGAGGATGCCGGCAAGACCGCCACGCCGTGGTCAGAGAAATGCGTAAAGGAGGACCGCACCAACGGCCGCCCGCGCCAGCAGACCTATGAGGAGTATTGCAAGATGATGGCGCGCCAGCAGGAGGAGGACCTGGAGGACCTCTGCTTCCCCGAGCAGCCCGAGGGCGTGTTCGTAAGGGGGCACTAACGTTTTTATCTACAGACAACCTTTATATTATGAAAAGACTTTTCATTCCTCTTATTGCAGTTGCAGTATGCCTGACAGCCTGCAATGACAAGAAGTCAAAGCTCGACGGGTACTACGCCGAAATTACCAATAAAGACTTAATCGACGCTATCGCAGAGTATGACTCCATAGTGATGAAAGACAAGACGGAACCGTATATTCTTGAAGTCCACATGGAGAGTTTAGGCGACACGCTCACAGAATATTATATTACGTCAGGTCTTTCTGGTTCAATCTTCTGCAAAAACAATCCTATACTCTATGTAGCAAATGTAAGAGGAAAGGATGTCATATTCTTTTCCAAATCAATAACAGCAAGAACTAACCTTGTACACGTGAACAATAAGATAGAGGAAGAACTTAAGCGCCGAAACTTCCCTGCTCTTTATAAAAAGGAAATCTCTGGTGAGAAGTTTATGGTCACGGAGAAACTTGACGGACTATCCTGCCACATATTCTTCTACAAAGGAAAGATGATATACAAGAAAACACAGGTAGCCGCGATACCCTTGACTACTGTGGCAAAGATGATAGCGGAGAAGAAGTTAAAGACGAAAGAAAGTGATGATGCTTTCTAATTTGACGATGATTAACACAAATAAAATTTGTCATTTGAATTATTTTTTGTAACTTTGCACCAAAGTTTCAATTTACAAGACATACACACAGCGTGAAAATTAAGGATGTCATACGTACCCTTGAGGATTTTGCGCCTTTGCCCCTGCAGGAGGATTATGATAACGCCGGACTGCAGACGGGATTGACAGAGGCGGAGGTTTCAGGGGTTTTATTGTGTCTTGACGTTACGGAGGACATAATAGAGGAGGCTGTGGCCAAGGGGTGTAACACCGTGGTGTCACACCATCCGCTGATATTCCGCAGGCTGAGCCACGTGAGTGACGGCAACATGGTGGAGAGGTGCGTGAGGAGCGCCATACGCCATGACGTCAACATCATATCCATGCACACAAATCTCGACAGTGCCCGCGGCGGCGTGAACTTCATGATAGCCAGGCACATGGGACTGAAACCTGAGACACTGGAGATTATAGACCAGCGCACCGTGGACGGGGTAGATGGAGGAAATGCCGTAATAGGCGAGTTACCGGAGCCGTTGACCACAGAGCAGTATGTGGAGTTGCTGAAGAGGGAGTTTCATGCACAGTGCGTCATGACTAACGAGCCGCTGAAAAGGAGCATCAAACGAGTGGCAATATGTGGCGGAGCGGGCAGTTTTATGCTTGGCAAGGCCATAGAGCACGAAGCTGACGCTTTCCTTACCGGAGAGATGCACTACCACGAGTATTTCGACCACGGACAGCAGGTGCTCATAAGCATAATAGGGCATTATGAGAGTGAGCAATACACCAAGGAACTGCTGCAAGAGATACTAAAGGAGAAATATCCTGACCTCAAGACAGTGGTGACGGAACAGGATACAAATCCTATTAAATACTGGAAATAACAAAACATTATTTATAATAAAAAGAATATGGCAAGAAAAGACCCGAAGGATCTGACAGTGGAAGAGAAGCTCAAAGCACTGTTCCAACTGCAGACCACTCTGTCACAGATTGACGAGAAACGCGCACTGCGCGGCGAGCTGCCTCTTGAGGTGGAAGACCTGGAGAACGAAGTAGAGGGACTGAGCGTACGCTTGGACCGCATCAACCAGGAGATAGAGGACCTTACAACGGCTATCACTCAGCGCAAGGCTGACATAGAGGAGGCCAAGGCAAGCGTAGAGCGCTACCAGCAACAGCTCAATGACGTTAAGAACAACAGAGAGTATGACACTCTGACAAAGGAGATTGAGTTCCAGACTCTGGAAATCGAGCTCTGCGAGAAGAAAATACGCGAGGGCGAGCAGCGCGTCAATGACCGTCAGGCTGACCGCGAGCGCGTGGAGGAGCAAATTAACGAGCGCGAGCACGACTTGGAGGACAAGCGTGGCGAACTGGATGAGATAATGCAGGAGACACGCGAGGAGGAGGATATTCTCAAGGCTAAGGCAAAGGACATCGAGCTGAAGATTGAGAGCCGACTGCTGCAGAGCTTCAAGCGCATACGTAAGAACGCTCGTAACGGTCTGGGCATAGTATATGTGCAGCGCGACGCTTGTGGCGGATGCTTCAACAAGATTCCACCACAGAGACAGCTTGACGTGAAGATGCACAAGAAGATTATCGTTTGTGAGCACTGCGGACGTATCCTTATTGATCCGGAACTGGCTGGAGTAAAGGTTGATACACCTGCTGCTGAGAAGCCAAAGCGCAAGCGTACAACAAAGAAGAAAACTGAAGAGAACAGCGAAAGCTAAGACGTAAATAATGCTGAAAGATTTATATCTTCCCGCAGAATGGGAACAACAGAGCCTGGTGATGCTTACGTGGCCTCACCAGGCTACTGATTGGCAACCATACCTGAGAGAGATTACGGAGACATACATACAGATGGCTGACGCCATTACAAGGCATGAAGCCCTTGTTATAGCTACACCCCACCCCATACAGGTGGGAGCGTTGCTGGGGGGCAGACTGTCGAAAGAACAGATGACCAATGTGTTTATCTACTACTGTAAGACAAACGACACATGGGCACGTGACCACGGACCAATAACAATAAAAGACCGTGGAGAGGGCAAGAAGACCTTGCTTGATTTCCGCTTTAATGGATGGGGCGAGAAGTTTGAGGCCGATCTGGACAATAAGATTACAAAGACATTATTTGAGGAGGGGGCGTTTGACACCGAGGAGACTGGAACCCCAAGACTGGTGGATAATGACGACTTCGTACTTGAGGGTGGCTCCATAGAGAGTGACGGACAGGGTACCGTGTTTACCACCGAGCACTGTCTGATGGCACCAAACCGCAACCAGCCACTAAGCAAGGAGGAGATAGAGAGCGAACTGAAATACCGCCTGAAAGCCAAGCGTATAGTATGGCTGACGCACGGTTTGATAGAGGGAGACGACACAGACGGACACATTGACACTATAGTAAGGCTGGCGCCTGATAATACTATATTGTATCACAAATATGACGATAAAAATGATGCTGCATACCAGGACTTCATCTTACTGGAGGAGGAACTGAAGGCTCTGCGCACCATTGACGGCGAACCATACAAGCTGATACCGCTGTATGCGCCAAAAGCTATATATGACGGTGAAGACCGTCTGCCTGCAACTTACGCAAATTTCCTCGTAATTAACGAGGCCGTACTGGTGCCTACCTACGGACAAGAGGAGTATGATGACATGGCATGCAAGGCCGTGGCACAAGCATTTACCGACAGAGAGATTATACCTGTTGACTCACAGACCATCGTAAGGCAGCACGGCAGCATACACTGCTGCACTATGCAATTGCCAAAATAAGACGTGGGACAACATAAATTATAATATTATGAGGGAACTGAAAATAGGAATACTGCAGCAGCATAACGTAGCTGAGCGCAAAACAAACATGACACGGTTAGCACAAGGTATTGCTGACCTGGCAACAAGGGGCGCTAAGCTCATAATACTGCAGGAATTACATAACAGCCTGTATTTTTGCCAGACGGAGGATGTGGACAACTTTGCATTGGCGGAGCCGATACCCGGACCGTCAACGAATTTCTTCGGCGAACTGGCGAAGGAGCTGGGCGTGGTTATCGTCACTTCTTTGTTTGAGAGACGCGCACCAGGACTGTATCACAACACGGCTGTTGTCATAGAACGGAATGGCTCTATAGCCGGCAAATACAGGAAAATGCACATTCCTGACGATCCCGCATATTACGAGAAATTCTATTTTACTCCAGGAGATATGGGCTTTGAGCCTATCAATACCTCTGTGGGACGACTTGGCGTAATGGTTTGCTGGGACCAATGGTACCCGGAGGCTGCCAGACTTATGGCGCTCGCCGGAGCTGAGATTCTTATATACCCCACAGCCATAGGATACGCCGCTACTGACGATGCACAGGAGCAGCAAAGGCAAAGGGAGGCATGGACCACCGTACAACGTGGACACGCAATAGCCAATGGATTGCCGCTCGTGGCTGTCAACAGAGTAGGATATGAGCCTGACCCGTCACGACTGACTGACGGAATACAGTTCTGGGGAAGCAGTTTCGTGGCAGGACCACAAGGCGAATTATATTATCAGGCTTCTGACAATGAGGAGGAGAGTGTTATAGTCAACATTAACCTTGACCATAGCGAGGACGTCAGACGATGGTGGCCTTTCCTCAGGGACAGACGTATAGACAGCTATAACGAACTGACCAAACGCTTCAGATTATAATTAATTCCCATATACTATGGCTGCGACCAAGAAACCAACTACCGTTGAGACATATCGCAACATAATGTCGGAACTGAAGGCCGGACGCTTCGCACCCGTATATCTGCTGATGGGTAACGAGAGTTATTACATTGACAAGATTTGCGACTGGTTTACATCTAACCTGCTTACGGAAGAGGAGAAGGACTTCAACCAAACCGTACTATACGGAGCCGATACCAGCACACAGCAGATAATGGAAGCGGCAAGACGCTACCCTGTAATGGCAGCGAAACGCCTCGTTATCGTTAGAGACCTGCAGGCTATAAAAAGTCTGGATATGCTCGAGAAGTATATGGAGAACCCCGTGGCGTCAACCGTACTCGTGCTGTGCTACATGAATGGGGTAATAGATGCGAGGAAGAAGATTGTCACACAGATAAACCATAGCGGCAGAGTGCTGGTAAGTGAGTCTCCACGCTATGACAAAGACATTATAGCGTTTATCAATGAATATATACGCCAACCGCATTATAACGCATCCATAGAACCAAGAGCTGCACAGGTGATGGCTGCACACATTGGAGGCGACCTGAAACGCGTTGCATCTGAATTAGACAAACTTTTAGTTGCGTTCGACGACAATAAAGGTAGAGTAATAACTTCTGACCTCATTGAACAGAAGATAGGCATAAGCAAGCAATATAACGTATTTGAACTGCGAGATGCCCTAATAAACAGGGATGCATTGAAAGCACACCGAATAGCGAAGTATTTCAGCGATACACCCAAAGCTGGAGGTTTGTTTGCAATACTACCACAGACGTTTAGTTTCTTCCAAAACCTAATGCTCTGTTATTACGCACAAAAACCGATAAATGAGACTGCCATAATGGCACAATTGGGGCTAAAAACACCCTGGGCTGCTAAGGACTATATTACCGCATTGAACAACTTCAGAGCTACAAAAACCATTCAGATTATTTCTAAGATTAGAGAGATTGATGCACGTCTTAAAGGACTTGACAGCACATCAAATACTAAACAAGAAGAGCTGTTGAAAGAACTAATTTCTTTCATCTTGCATTAGTAAAAAAAGAAGAAAAAACTTATATTTAATCATTAAATGTCCTATTCTATATTTTACATGGAATAGGACATTTTGGCGATTTTGGGGTTATAGCTAAACGTTATTTTCTATCATTTTTGTTATCATTTTAACGAGAAATAGAACATCCATTTTATATAAAACAAACATCATTTTATCCTCTTTTAGAATGAATTTTTAGATGTCGTCCATAACAAAAAAGCAGTCTGAACATAACGAAAAAGCAGTCTGAGCATAACGAAAAAACAGTCTGAGCATGACAAAAAAGCATCCTGAACATAACGAAAAAGCAGTCTGAGCTTAACGAAAAATGCAATCTGAGCTTAACGAAAAATGCAATCTGAGCATAACGGAAAACGCTATCTGAGCGTCCTGAAAAGGACCTTATCTGTACATAAAAATGAACATCGAAAAGCCCCCAGACACAACTGAAAAGTAACAAAAATTATAGTCTTTCACTCTTTTTCTTATCACATACAGGCAGTTTCTAAGCTCCAATTTACCTCTATAGAAGGTATTTTTACTTTCAGTAAGAGTCTATTTACTCTATTTTCCACCTATATTCAGGGGTAATATTGCTCCAAAACATCATATATAATAGTAAAAAGCGTCTAAAAATGTAAATTATAAGCCCCAAAACACTAAAATTAGAGCAAAATGAGCATTTTTTAGTCTTTTAGAGAAAGTTTTGGGCATAAAAAAGATATTAATATACTCTATTTTACATCTTTTAGTAAGCAGCTTTTTTAATGCTAAATCATTATATAATAGCAATTTACATAACAATACCCCCTTCATGCTTTAAGAATTTTCAATTTTACAGTCTAAATACCAGGAGAAATGATTATTTCTCCATTTTATGTTTCATTTAGTTAGATTTTCAATATTCCTACATAATATTTACAAATGTAATATTAAAATTATTTAGCTTTATATATATTGCTCTTATACAACTGTATATTTGATTTTGTATTATAGTATAGCTTTGTAGATGCATTTATATGTAATATACAATAATATACAATTCTCACTTTAGAAAGTTTAATCCACGAGGGTATTCAGATTTCTATATTTGAATAGATATTCATTTGATTTTGATGCTTTTATCTTGCTGACAACGAGCCTTTTTTATCATTTAGATGCCTATTTTTCGTCCTGCGGCACGCCTCAATGGTGCAAATAATGAATAAATGGGCATTTAAACTGCATGCTTGCATGTAATAAGCTATTAATAAGCAGTTATTTGCCTATTTTCTTTAGATATTAATATCATATTGTTTATAGATGTAGATTGTGAATAATTTACGTTTGTAGTTTTATCCTATAGCTTTATATTTTGTATTGTAAATGTACAGGTATTTGTTTGTTGATTTATTTTTGTATTTTTAACTTTAGAAATGTTGCATATCCAATTTAAATGTATTAACTTTGTAAAGTATATAAAAAAAGAGGTTTTTCTGTACAAATGACCTATTAACTTATAATATAACACCCAGGAAATTATGAAAGACAGAATAAGAGAACTTATGGAAGCGCTGCATATGAACCAGCAAACCTTCTCACACTATACTGGTATCGGCACAGCTACCCTGAGTAGTATTTTTACCGGACGTACACGCCCTACCCTAAACACCATAGAATCCATCATGAAGAAATTTCCTGAGGTAAATGTCAACTGGTTGATGTTTGGACAAGGAGAGATGATGACCTCCTCTGCAGATGGTAAAAATATGGATCCTTCTTCTCCTACCCCAAAACAGGACTTTTTTGATATGCAGCCCAACACATCGTCTGCATCACCACAGGTTTTGAATTTTAATGATGCACAAAATGAGATCGTCAATAAAACATATCAACAGCCCTCTACTAATCCTTCCAGAAATGACAATGAAGGTTACAACGAGTCTTTTCAAAATTACTCACCAACTACCCCACGCTCATCTTCTGCACAACAAAACCTGGAACAAAATAATATCGTTCAAAGCCACACACAGCAGAGTGCCAATATGGCAGTCAGACCAAATTATAAAGAAAGCAGTCATCAGCAAAATTACGCAGAAAGACAACGTACTGCATTTCCACAAATCGAAGATAACACCACTGAAGTTATTCCACACATAAACGTATCTTCCCAGCAGAAGAGAAAAGTAACAGAAATACGAGTTTTCTATGATGATCAGACATGGGAAGCATTCGTCCCCAAGAACAAAGGCGGTTTCTAAGAAGAAACCGCCTTTGTTCTTGGGGAACGTCCCGATACAGGGAGCCCTACACATATTTTATATTATATATCCTACACATATTATATATAATGTAAACAAAGCTTTGGAAACTGTTTTTTCAGCAATCAGCATAGTTATTTTCATGATTAGAGAAAAAAAATAAAAAATATTTGTACAAATACTTGCACAAATAAAAAAAACTTCGTACCTTTGCACACGCAATCAAGAAACAAGGGCATTAGGGCGCTTAGCTCAGTTGGTTCAGAGCGTCTGCCTTACAAGCAGAGGGTCGGGGGTTCGAATCCCTCAGCGCCCACAAAACAAAGAAACCTATGTCGTTGTTACTTATTTGCAAGTTCATTGAAATAACAGATAATTAGAGGGCGCTTAGCTCAGTTGGTTCAGAGCGTCTGCCTTACAAGCAGAGGGTCGGGGGTTCGAATCCCTCAGCGCCCACCTCTCTCTCTCTAACTCTTTGGGGACTCGATTTTCAAGCAATTGATATCGAGTCCCTTTTCTTTTTCTGTTCAAAGACCAATCCTTTTTCTTATTCCGTTCAAGACGAATTCCTTATCTTTTTCTGTTCAAAGGTATTACACTTCCCTACATTCTCTCAACTCCTCCCCCTTTACACCACCATCATTTACACCAATTCTTTTACACCATCTTTATTAACGTGAGTTTAGCGAAGCACATACTTAAACGCAACAATAATGTATCAGCCGAAATAAAACGACAATTATGACAATTTCTGACAATTTCTATAGCTTCACATAGATAATAATGGCTGGATTTGTCATAATTCTTGCTTTGGCAAGCAGCAAAGACTAGCGGTCATCTGTACCAAGTAAACAAAACTTTCGTGAAATTATTTCTGGGTAACTCCTGATAATTGCCGTTATATTCTTTTATTGACAGGAATTACCAAAAATTATCCATAAATCTTCTGAAATACATCTCTACATTTAACAAATCCCCAATAATTACTAAACGTATCTGACTGGCGATTTGTCTATGGCTATGCACTGTATAGCCACTCAAAAACATAAAAGTGTTGCAATAGGTTAAAAAAATATGCGAAAAAATTTGCACATTAACATATTTTTACTATCTTTGCAATATCTCCCACGCTGAAGATGTCTTTCAAGACATCGGGAAAAAGCTAATCCAAAGTGATGGAACATACGTCTGATTAAACAGACGACATAGCCGCAAGGGGAGATTACATATATGGAAAAGGCGTTTATCACGCTTTGTTCTCTGACTATCTGAAAGCGTAGGAAACTTATCAAATTCGTCAAGGGACATGGCAACGGTAGATGCCCATGGGTATGATTTCATGCAAGCCCTTATTGTTTCGTTTTCATAATAATGTACGTATATATTTTCGCACACGAGTTATGAAATACGTGTACATATAAATAAGGCGCAGGCATTATCATATCGGCGTGGGGGTCTTAGGTTGCTCGTTCTGACAGTAATGGGCAATTCCTAGGGCCTTGAAGAGTGGAGCGAGCAACTGGTACAGACTCCGCGCTTTTTTTGTTTATGTACATAACCAATAATCTTAGTTACTAAAGCCGAATCATGGAGTCTATAGGCATTTGTAATCAAATGGTACAAATATAAGTCCTACAATATACGGATATATTAATATATTCCCTCTTTCTGGATAGTATATTACCTACTAATAAAAAAAATCTTATTATGAAATGCCCAAAATGCGGATTTGACAGAATCCTTCCAATGTACAAAGTTTGTCCCAAATGTAAACAGTCTCTTAATATCTCTATACAGGTATCAGAGAGTGAATCTACCAAACAAGCAGCAAACACCAAGTTATTTACGGGAATTTTTTGGTCATATCCAAAGGCCATGAAAGATCCTGAAAAGTTCAAAGAGTATGCCAGAAAGAATCCGAATGACAGTGCTCGTTTGATTAACAAGTGGAGGGAGCAGGGTAATGATGTTAGCATATTGGCAGATGTGCATCCAATGAATTCAGCTCAAGAAGGCGTTTCGACACCTCATTCAAGTCATAGTGAAAAACCCTCATCGACAGTAGCACCATCATCATCTACTTCGGAGTTTGTTTCTTCTGCAAAAACCAAAGCAGATGTGAATGTTTTGTCTGTAGGTAAGGATCATAAGAAGCATTATGTCTCATGGACAATCGCTCCTGGTCAGATTGCTCGTAATATATCAGCCCAAGAATTCATTGAAATGTCGGATGCAGACGGCGTTTACGTTCAAGAAGGAGTAACAGCTGTCCTTTTCATTGATGGCATTGAGGCTGCCGAGATGCAAGGCGGTGTTTACTCTTTCGCAACTGAGAAAACACACAATGATGCACGCAAGGAAAAAGCAGAGGACGAAGCAGCAATCCGTGCTAAGGAAGGTCTTGTACAGAAACTCGGTCGTATTGGTCGTAGTGTGGCTCATTTCTTTTATCACAGCCATGACGCTATCCGTGAAGAGCGGAAAAAAGACAAAGAGCGTACACAGGAACATATTCGCCGGATTACTTCTAAATCCGTAGTTTCTGTAGTTTTGAAACGCGATGGCGTTGTAAATTTCGCAATGGGCATTCGTCCTACAACATCAGAAGACGGAACAAACAATCTGGAATTTGCTCCTTACAAGATTCGAACACAGACACTGACATTAGATGTGGCAGTATCCATGGAGGCCCGCATACACGACTTCCGTGAATTCCGCACAACATATCTGATGGATCGCAACTCCTATTCAGTAAACGATCTTCGTGTCGCGCTGAATACTTTCATGCGAACTACACTCCAACGAGCAATGCAGGATTATGCTGCAGATGGAGATTTGTTGCCACAAGACTTGATGGCTTCAATCAGTTATGATTTAATGACACAAAGCAAAGAATTGCTTCATGGTATAGGCATCAGCAATGTACTTGATATTACAACTGAGAATGAAGCATTTGAACGTTTCCGCGCTATTGAGGAGAAACTGTTCTGCACCGATAAAGAAATAGACTATCTGAGCCGAACAAACGAATTTAAGAATCGCCTACAATCTGTCGAAAATCAGCAGAGAATCACAGAAGCAAAGAATGAGCTTGATCTTAGAAAAGAACTTGATAAGATTAATAATGACCAACTTATCCATGAGGATGAGATGGAGGCATTTGTTCAACTTCTTCAAAGCCAGAAACGCATTCGTGAGGCTCAGACTGAAAATGAAGAACTTGCTGCACTTCTGAAATTAAAAGGCAATCGCCTTATTAGTGAAGATGAATTAGATGCACTTGAAACAAGCATTCGTGATAAAAAATTTGATCGTGACCAAGTGTCAGCAGAGTTCCAGTTAAGAGCTGCCAACCGAACAGAAATGTCTCGAGTTCAACTTGATTTACAGTTGCACAAGAGTAAACTTCTAGCAGAAGCAGAACTGAATGATGTTCGTTTTGATGAACTACGTAAAGATCAAGCTCGCCAATTCCAACTTGACGATGCAGAACAAGAGCATGATTTAGCTGCAGCTCGTCGCCAAGATGAATATACCGATTCTCGTCGTGAGAAAGATGCAGATTTTGTGGACACGCGTCGTGAAAAGGATTTTGACTTCGAACAACGTCAAAAAGAGGCTGAATATGCACGGACACATAGAGAGGCAAAAGATAGTCTTGACATAGAGAAGGAGCGAAGCCAGAATGAGATGGATATCTTACGCCAAAAGGCAGAGATTGCTAGACAAAACATGCAAGCTATGCAGCAACATGAACAGGAATTGGCGGAGAAAAAACACAAAGAGGAGATGGCTCGTATAGCCGCTCAGCAAAACATGTCTGCAGAACAATTGATGGCTACGGGAATGGTTGGAATGGATGCTGCTGCTCAAAAAGCATTTGCTGAATCGTTTGCTGCTGGCAAGGGTGGTGAAAAAGAACGTGAAATGTATGAGCGTATGCTTCAGATGCAAGCAGAAAGTAGTTCTTCCAATCAGGCACAGCAGGCTGCAATGATGAAGCAGATGATGGAAATGATGCAGGGAGCTATGCAAACCAATGCTACCATGGCGACAAACATGGCTGCCGGTCAAGCAGCTCAGCAGCAGACTAATCTATATGCACTTCAAAATGTTGCAGGAGCTCGTATCTCTCAAACAGAAGCAATGAAGGATGAGTATCGCAAGCAGATGGAGCATGAACAAAAGCGTACAGATGCAGCCCAAGACAAAGCACTTAATTATACAACGAAGGTGTCCCAAGGGATAGTAAAGGCTGAAGTTGGAACAATTTTACCAAAAGCTGTTACAGAAGACAATACACTATATTACATACCTGATTTTGGCGCTAATTATACATTAAAAGAAGTTGGCAACCTAATTCTAAATGGCACCATTGATCCTGAAACTGAAATGGAAGTCGATGGAGAATCGTTAACAGTCGCAGAAATAGACGAACTTCTTCCTTTCTTGGAAAAAAAATATGGTAATGCTTAACAAGAAATAATTATGTCAATGTTTATTCCTTGCCAAAAATGTGGTCAGCAACATACCGAAGATTGGAACTGGTATGTTTGTGACACATGCGGATATCGCATCTGTATGAATTGCTTCGGCAGTCATTCAGGTCCAGGTAATGGTTACAACTTAGGTGGTAGTAAATGTAGTCAGTGTCAATCAGGTTGGCTACATTTACAACACGGTATTCGCTCCAATGTTGATAATTCTCATCCTGCAAGCAAGCTTGATGAGTATATTTTGCGTGCCCGTGGTCAGAAGGCTACGCCATCCAGTCATGCAGAAGAAAAAGCATCAATAGAAGAGCAAATTGGTCACGATGGATTTTCATATCATCGCTCTTCAAACAAAGTAGCTGATGGTATAATCTTAACTAACACACACCTAATTGCTAATAAATACAAGAATACCAGTTCCCAAGATGTTCTTAAATTAATTCAGGAATTTACAGCAAGATCTTTAGATATACAAGGCTTTCAATGGGAAATAATCGACTTGGGGGCAAAGGAAATGGATGGAGCATTAGAGCAAGATGCGTCATGGATGGATTATGCCCAATTGCTTTCAGACTATGCGGATGGAGTAGGTATGGAAAAATCGGCAAACACTCCACTGTTTATTATTGGTGGTAGTGATGTTATTCCAATGCCTGACTTTTATGCTTCTATCGGACATGATATTAAAACCATTGAAGACTCCGATTTGCTATATTGTTTCCCTATAGATTATGCATGGAAGAGAGTATCAATAAAGGATGCCATCTTCAATGTTGCACGACTTCCGCTTGATTTTGTCGGTAGAGGAACTCTTGATTCTACAATTGAGCAAGATTTGGGAGCATATTTTCACCGTGCACTTGATACTTTAGAACACGGTATCCCGTTTACCCATGCCATGATGACCTCAAACTCAGGGAAAACAGACAGAAATGATTGGACCTGGACATCTGCTGATGTTATGGCAAAGTTGCCACAACAACAATTAGAGAATGATGGTATACTCACTAAGGACAATATGTTTCTTTGCCCCACATTGGATGTGTTGGGAGAAGAATATCTCAGCAATGAAAATGTAGAGCAATACAAACATCATCTTGAAAAAACAGATATGCTCTTTATTAATTTGCATGGTTCACCCAACAAGGAAACTTCTGGTTATCTTGGCGCTGAGAACAGAACGGCATATTGGGGAATGACAACAGAACTTATGAAACTATTAAAAGTTCCCATAATTAATGCATTCCCTTGCTATGGTGCTCGATATGGTCAATACTATTTTGATAACAATGATGGTTCAGTGTCAGACTATGAAGTGTATGACCGCGAAGATTCTATGCTCCTTACAGCTTTCTACGAAAGTAAGGTTCTTCTTTTCACTGGTTCGTGTACCTGTAGTATGTGCAGCAATGTTATAGGAAGTGGTTCTGCGACAGACCATATCAACGAAAGTGTAAGTGCAGTTGACCTCTTGATGCCAGCTGGATATGCAGAAGCAATGTTAAAACTATATGCATGTTATCTGATTCAGGGAGAACCTGCAGGTTATGCTCTATTGCATGCGAAGATTGACTACCTGAATTATCGTGCAAAATATGAGAATAAAGACTTTGTGTTTCTGACGTTGAATCAGTTCAATCTTTTTGGATGTCCAACTTTATATTTGTCTCCTCAAGATGCCACTCGTCAATTAAAAGAGTCGTTTAAGTCATTCTCAGTAGAACCTAAAGAACTTCCTGAGGTGAACTATAATACTGAGTTTGATAGATTCGAACAGGGAATTGATGGCGTGCTCAATCGAGCAAGAACACTCGTAGATAGCAAATTAAAGTTGTTAGATGAAAAGATTCGCACTCTACTTTATGACAAGCTTGAACTTGATGAAGATAGTCTTACTCGAATAGAATCCGTAGAGTATAATGGTCAGCAATCGTACAACTTGACATATTCAAAAAAGAATAAATTATATCCTGAGTTCTATATTGTACAAACTGATAAGCAAGGCAATATTAAAGAAATTTTAGAATCTAGATAAAAAATGACACAGATAACTCCTGAAAATTTAGAAAAAGAAGGCTTCCAACTAATTCATCGAGGAAATGTTAGTTATTATAAAAAAGAAATTATTCAAGTCATTTATACTGGGCTTGGTTGGCAAATCTGCGATATAGATGGTAATATCGGGAATACATATGTAACGACAATAGAAGAGATCTATTATGAATTAAGTCGTAAAAAATGAAACTTCTAATTCTATATATGTGCTATTAAAGAACTTTGATTAAAGCTTTAATATGAGTAAAATTTGTCCGAAATGCAATAAAGAGTGGCCTGATGAGTTCATGGCTTGTCCATTAGATGGAACAAACTTGATCCCCAAGCCCCAGCAGCCAGCAGGTTTTAGTCTAAATCTGGGTGATGCGAATGCTATCTCAGGTGGTGTCAACATGTCTGATAACCATTCTGTGAGTAATAATACAGTCAATACAACCACAAGTAATGTTGACTCGCATAATGTCATCACGAATAACATCACCCAGATAGAACGCGAAAAGACTCCAGAGGAATTGAAACACGAAAAAGGGCTTGCTTTCCGTGAAGAATGCCTCAAAGTGTATAGCAATGGTATAATGACTTCTGAGGGGAAACGCAAGTTGGATGACTTGCGATACCGATTAGGACTCGACGAGAACACTGCCAATAAGATTCTGTCCGAGGTTGCAAAACGGTCAGAGCGCAAGTCTTCCTCTTTGTCACCTGTTCATCAGATTACTTATAACAATATCAAGACAGCCATCATTGCAAACCGTCTTGATTTGGTTGATCGCTTGATGGCTCAACTGAAAGCAATGGTTCAGCGCTATTCTGCAGAAGAAATTCAGTTTACTTATTATATGCTTCAGGCTGTCCTTCATCCCAAGGAATGCACAGAAGAATATGAAAGCCATTATGAAGACAAATACTGGCAGACATTCTGGTCTTCCATCGCTTATCGCCGATTAGGTAATATAGAGAAGTCAGAACTTTTAGTTGCTGATGTTGGTGATAAATGGACAGATACAATCCCTCAAGAGAATGTATTTGTACTTGCCTCTGTGAATGCACTCATTGATAAGGATATAGATACGGCAAAATCTCTATTTGACAATATTAGCGGTGAACATTCTCAATATCTCACGAATCTTACAACGTGTTTATATACACTGTTGTATGGGGACATGTTATCTTCTGAGGAATTGAAGCAAATGAAAAAAGATGGTGCGTTCTACACAAGTAATTTATTTGCTGAAATAAACGTATTTAATTCGGAACAGAAACGGTTGAAAGAAGAAGCCGAGGCTAAACGTATTGCTGAAGAGAAGAAAAGGCAGGAAGAAACAGAAGCAAAACGTGTTGCCGAAGAGAAGAAACGCCAGGAAGAAGCTGAGCGATTAGTTGAGGAGAAGAAAAAGCAGGAAAAGGCAAAGGCTAAGCGTCTTGCTGAAGAGAAGAAACACCAAGAAGAAGCCGAACGTATTGCAGAAGAAAGCAGGAAACAAACTTCTGCTGTAACGAAATTTGACCCTCAATCAATGCTGCCTTATATTGACGAATTTGGATATTTGCGTAAACTTGACGCTCCGGAATTAGCCGAATTGAAGTCTGTCTTATTAACCGCGCCCAAAAACAACTATCAAAGCCAATTTCTTCTAGGTCAACTCTATATACAGGAAAATACGAGCGCTTCCAATCTCAGGTTGGCATATGACGCTATTAAAAC